>Ga0209200_1002508_pt1 | contig 16874 bp, 19 predicted proteins | sample AD_UKC033_MetaG_FD_184406 | JGI IMG/M metagenome (GOLD analysis project Ga0209200, IMG submission 184406) | Active sludge microbial communities of municipal wastewater-treating anaerobic digesters from USA - AD_UKC033_MetaG (SPAdes) (version 2) | ecosystem: Engineered > Bioreactor > Anaerobic >...
CGCACACCGCCCATCCACTCGGTATTGCGGCATTTTTCCAGGCAATGATCGTTCCGATAGGTAAGTTATCCATTATATTGTCCTCATCACGAAATACAGCATGACATACGGTGGCAAGCTCGATCCAGCATTAGTGTCGCCAATCGTATGCGTATGGTCCCCGTCACCGGTCAGGGTTGCCGACAAGCTGTGACTGTGATCCCCAGCGCTCAGATTAACACCGCCGTAAGTCGAAGCATTCTTTGAAGATGCACCGCTCCCTGTAGAAAAGCCAGATACTGAGTGATCATGGCCACCATCAGGGATCACAGTTTGATTGGCATGCCTGTGCGTTTCCGCGCCGCCCCGTTTTTTGACGTCCGTGTCCTGGTTCGCTCCATACACAAAATCGCCGCGCAGATCGGGAGTATTTCCCGTACCATCGCACAGGTTCGTCCCCAGTGGTCTACCTGCTAATGCGCCGTCCCACATCACGATCCCGCCAATCGGTAAAAATGTGTCTGTAATAGCTTTAATCCAATACAACCTGCAGTAAGGCGGATACACCTCGGTCTCACCTGTTTTTTGCATCGCATGATCGTGCCCGCCCTTGCTGTCAGTCTTCCGTGTGCCCGACACACTGTGAGTATGATTTGTGGTCGCAGCATTTGCATTGGCAGTACCAAAGTGAGCTTGTGAACCGGATGCGCTGCCCGTCGTGCCGCTTGCCGTTGTACTGTGTGTGTGTGCTGCCACAGCTGATGTTTTGCTTGCATAAGTGTGTTTGTGAACAAATGTGCCGCCAACTTTTACATTGTTGGCATTTCCCTCACTGGCGCCGCGCACAAACGCATCCTTGGCATAAGCATCAATGGCCCAATCGTCAGGAACATCAGTAGCGATCCCATACCATAAAATAATTCCACCCTCTGGAACCTCAAATGCCTTTTTTGCCCTGCGCTTGATAACAATAACACTCATGATTTGTCTACCTTGATCTGTACCTGTAGGCCTTTGGCTCCTGTCCCGGCACTGGTCACATCGATCCGCAGCTCATCGTTTTCCGTAAGTAACACGTCGATCACACTCGATCCGATCTTATTGCCCGCTGTGAGCGTCACCGTGCCCAGGTTACTTGAAGTGGTCTTGTTATACACCCGCACAACCACGTTACCGCTCGAACTCGCCGCTCCTGGCAGGTATACAAACAACCTGACTGCTTTCTTCCCGTTATGCTTATCCGGCACCGGAAACAACATCAAATTATCTTCAGCCTTAATGATTTCATCGGTTTCCAACACCAAAAAGTGCAGCAGATCGTAAACATCGATTAAACCCGCCAGCAGCTCCAGCGCATCCTCGATTTTGTTGAGGTTAGCAGCATTCAACGGTGTTCCCGCCTTGATGACGCTTGTCTTCAGTGCAATACCGCATTGCGCCAGGTCGCCAATTGCATCCACCGCACCCCCAGCGTTTTTGGTGATCTCAAAGCGTTCTGCTCCCGCCAAAACCTCGTCTTCCCATACAGTTTTTGTGTAATTTGGCATATCCTACTCCTTGTTATTTCTCAAACAATTATTTTTCAGGCCATGATTTCTCAAACAACCACTCCGATCACTTCAGCATCTACCAGACTTCCCCCTGCCAGATCAATCTCAGCATGCTCAATCACGCCAAACAGCGTATTTCCATACAAGGTCTCCACCTGAACAATATTTCCTGCTGATAATGCCGAGCCAAACAGGCGCATTTTCTTTTTATATCGCTGTTGATAGTAATCAAACACTCTCTGGGCAATCTCGGCTCCATTAGAAGAATTGACCAGCGTGGCATCATCAACTCGAATCACGCTGGGTTTATCATGTGAGCTTATCGGTGCATTAATCGCAATCGTTGAAATCAAATCGTTATACACCATCCCGGTCAATCGCACCTCTCCGGGCGCACTCACCTCAAGCACGGCATGATTGGCACTGCTTTCAACAATGGTCGCGCCTTCAACTGTCAGGGTGTGCATCGGTTGACTGAATTCAACAGGGTAAACACCGCTTGCCAGAGTTCTCTCAAACAGCTTACGCTCCCCATCGCCTGGTGTAAAATCATGCATAACAATCTTTACGCCAGTGACTTTCTCACGCAATGTAAGCACTCGATCAGCGCCCTGCTCACTGTTCATCACCTCCCGGTAATACTCAGTACCCTCCCATTGCGCTGCCCGCCATCGTCTCTGATACGTTTGGCTCTGGCCCACAGAAGCTACACCACTTTTGATGCCAGTGGTCGCAATGCCGGTTCCCTCAAATGAGATCATCACATTACCCCGCCAGCGCATCTGATACACGCGGCTTTGTCCTACACCTGCCACGCCAGTGCGCACCCCAGCTTGCCTTTGAGAGATAAAACCCATCTTGCCGATCTTAACCACACTCTGACGGCTTGAGCGCACATACCCGCCAGCAGCAAAACACACTTGCTGCACTGCTGCACGATATTTCATGATAGGCAACCAGCCGGTCAGTTCCACATCATAAACCTGGTCGTCGATCATTACGTCCAGTCCGGCTTGCGCAAAGATGTCATCCAGGATCACGCCCGCTTTGATCGGGGTCAGCCACAACCCGCCCTTGTAATCATCCTTGTCCAGCAGTCCCAAAGCGTCAATGCACGTGAGGCTGATCAGGTTTTCAGACTGGTTTTCCCAAACATCCATGAAATACTGGCCGACAAAGTGCCGTTGTCCATCGATGTTAATATAAACAGCCATGGGTTGCCGCGTCAACAGCGGCTCGTACACCCCCGAAGGGTTGATGATCGTAAACCCACCCGCATCGCTGTACAGCGTCAAGTCCATTGTGTTGATCGGAACAGTGATCGCCAGCGGATTAAAATCCTCAACAATCGTACAATCGCGAATGTCCTCAGCGCCAAAAGTCACGTTTTCAAACACTATTTCAGGGTAAGTTATCATCAGCCGGTCATTGCCTCGCAGGTCTCCGGGCGATGATGTTCACCGAAAGCCCCTTGAAATAGCGATTATCACCTTTGATGCGGACAAAAGTGTCCTTGATATTTGAGAAATAGGCTTCAAAAGCGTGTTCCCCTTCGATGGTCGGGACCTGCACGCTGTGAAACTCACTCGGCTCGGTCAGCTTGTCATATAGTTTTTTATACTCAGTCGGGTTGGCATTGTTTTTCCCAAACACTACCTGGTAATTAAAATAAACGCCGATCATTTCACTGTGCAGCACGCCGTCCACAGTTCGCTCTGCATACTTGTATAAAAACTCTGCCGAGTGATCCAGCTTGACGATCGGTACATCATAGCGCTTCCCATCGATCATAATTAATTTGCTCATGAAATCCCTCGCACCATAGAAACCCCAACGCGCCTGTCTTCCCGGTCAATGTAGGGCTTCAACTCCCGAATTAACGGGCTCAGTGAACCGGCAAACTTGATCGTTACATCCTGCCCGCCCATACCATCCAGTTCTTCGCGTATGATCTCGCGCAGTAAATCTTCCGGAGCTTCGATATTGCGCCCCGATCGCTGATCACCCAACACCGCCAAAAACTGGCTGTTGGGTGGAATCACTGCGCCCTGGGCAAGGCGAGGTATTGATATCCCCGCTTTATGTGTGAAATTGAACGGGCTGATAGAACCACCGCCATAAATAACATGGCCAGCAATCTCAATCGCTGGGATATCGATACTGAAGTTATTTAGCAGATCAATTAACGCATTAATCCCATTGATAGCGATATTTACAAAATTCTCTATCCACCCGATCACAACATTAAGCGCGCCTTTTATCCCCTCAGCCTTGAATGCTGTCTTTAATTCATCCCATTTGTTCTTAACATAATCCACGGCCACTCGGATGGCTGTCTTGACGCCTTCCTTGAAACCCTCCCAGTTCTCTTTCATCTCCTGGATTTTGTTATAAACCATGTACGCCAGCTTCCCAATTTCATAACCCAACAACCAGATATCAGCAATAACCAGCGTAATATAGACAATAATCGCAGCCAGGGGAAGCAGAGCAGTAGCAATCGCAAGTGCTAACAATCCAAATAGCAATACCACCGGTGCAAGAGCTATAGCTAACAGCATAAAAGCCGTGACTCCCAGCCCAAGAACAATAATAAAAAATTCCCTGATCTTGTCCGGGTTGTCCTCCAACCAGGTCGCGAGCGTGTCGAGCTTTTCGTTAAGCAAATCCCAGAAGTCCAGGAAAGTATCCGCTTCCCAGCCGGTCATTGGCGCCAGAACCTCATCAAAGAACCATAACCACAGTGGTTTGAGCGCCTCTAACACAGCAGTCAGAATCCGCAGCACGCTTGCCAGGGTATGGAAGAACCTTGGTACTACCTCGTCAATCGTCCACTTGCCAATCGGGATCAATATCTCGGTAACGAACCACAGCAAATTATCCAGGTTCAACAGCGTAAACTCGGTCAACGCGTCCAGGAATAACCCCCACTGCTCATTCAGGTATTCCCAGTCGATATCCTCAACCGCATCAGATAGTGAATCCAGGAACCGCGGCAGTCCCTCATTCACCGTCCACTCAGTAATCGGGCGCAAGAACCGATCATAAAAAGTCAGCAGGCCCTGGAATACTCCAATCGTCAATTTAGCCACTGCGGCATAAAAGCGATTCAGCGAATCAGCCAGCCCGTCCCAGTCCGAGTTTTGCATCAGCTCATCCGTGATCCGAATGAACTCATCCCAGCCAGGCCCCAGCACCCACTCGCTGACCGGCGTCAGGAAATTGGTTTTGAAATCGTCTGCAGTTTGATTGATAAAATTCCGAAATGGCTCGATCACCGCCCACAATTCAAGAAACTTTTGTTTTACCACATCCCAGGCAGCGGCGATCCTGCCCGCCAGGTCGATCCATTCCTGATCAATCGGTACTTCCTCTTCACCCAATCCACCGCCCCCGCCGCCTCCAGCGCCGCCCGGTTGTTGCAGCACGTTGATTTCGTCAAACGCTGCCAGAGCGCCAGCCGCTTTCTCCGCCGCGCCACCAGCCTTTCCTAATTCATCGGCTACAACCTTGGTATAACTGGTTTGCCCCTTTAGTGCCGCAATTACCTGGCGAATGATATTCAGCAAGTTCACCAACCAGTTTATCGTGGTCTGGATTTGTGGGATAAACAGTGATACAAGATCAGTCCCCAGTGTCCTCACTGTCGCGTTTAACTCAGTAAATGAGCCTTTCAACTGGTCAACTTCCGCTGCCGACGCGATAACATTCTTGGTAAATTTTGTGATCGCGGATACCAACTGGGTAAATAGATATCGGGCAATCGAAGTCACCACATTTTTCACTGTTGACACAAAGCGTTCGATAGTTGACCTAACAGATGTGATAATCGTCTTCGCTAGTTGCAACAATTTATCTTTGACGGTCTGTATCACCCCCATCACCCCCTTGAAAGCGTTAACCGTGACGCTGCCCAGGACTAACATACCGGCGCCCACCGCCAGCAGCGCCGGATTGATCGCGCCAACCGCAGCCGTTATCTTACCAAAAACCCCCTTCGCAGCCGGTAATAAGCTCACCAAGCTCTTCCCGACCGCTGCTGTTCCAGCTTCCGCAGTCTGGCCCATCGCGCCAAACTCATCGGCTATCGCATCTCCGATCTTTTCCGTGCCCTTGTTGATCCCGCTCTCATCGATGCGCGCCTTGATTACAACTTCGCCGTCATACCCTTGTTCCATCGCGCTCCTTCTTTTTCCGTTTACGGGCCGCTTTCACCTGGTCTACAAACATCCGCTCAAGTTCTTTTTCCGCCAGGTCACGGGTATCCAGCTCCGGCACGTCAAACAGGTCACCCATCTCTCTGGCGATTTGTTTTTCTTCCTTCGACGCCTTGCCACTTTTGACCCGTTTACGCAAGCCCACCAGGCTGCAAAAAACCGTGCTCTCGCCTAAATCCATGAATAGCGTCATAAACTGCCACCAGTGCAGATACTCAGTATTTTGCAAGTCGATCTTGTGCGTCTGCTGGTACGCGGCAAAGATCAGTCCAGCGTCCTTCGCAAAGCTGTAAAGACGCGGTTTTTTACAGTCTTCCCCCGCGTCATCGCTCCCGCCGTCCAAAAAGCGGACACCTTCTTTGATCGCTTTCGCGGTATCCCCCGGCGCCACCGGTTCTGTATATAAATTTTCCAGCAGCACAAGCTGTTTTTCGAGCGGTGCCAGGTCAGGGTCTTCAAAAGCCAGGATAATCCGCAAACAGTCGCGAAAGTCGCTGTTCACATCATAGATGCGCTCATTCACCCTGATCGCAGTCGGCAGTTGGTCGGTCAGGATGTTCACAGGGTTTACTCCATCACGCGCTTACTGTCTTCGATGTCTTTCCGGTCCTTCACAACCTTGCTGTATTGGCTGATCTTTTTACTGCGCTCTTTTTCGATGTAGGGTGTCACCCCTTCAAAAAACTGTCCGAACATATCCAGGCTCATCGAGTCGCCAAAGGCAGCCTGTGCAGTGCCTTTCCCAAACACCGCATCGATCTTTTCACGCGTCCACTCGCAAATCTCTCGGATCAACTTGATGCGCTCTCCAGCGTTCACGGGTAATCCCGCGTCATCCTTTTCAGTGACCGCGTCCAGTGCCTGGGCACGCTCCAAAAAATCCTGCTCAGCGCCCTTAAATTCGCCCAGCAACGCATAAAAGCGTTCAGCAAACACCACATCATGCGGATTGAATGCAATCACCCGTTGCGGATCGCCATTCACCATCAGGCGTACCCCGCCGGTATCAATGCGAATACTATCCATATAGGCTCCTTTGTTTATTTTTTTTAGCTTCGGCCCAGCTTTTCACAGCTGCGGACTACGGAGACGAACCATCGTCAAACGTTAACGTGTCGATGTTAAATTCACCCAATACCGGGTCGCCGCGATAATGGATCGTGTAATCGATCTCGTTCGTCTGTCCGCCATCACCGCCGAAACTTTCAATCGAAATCGTTGCATCCCGCAATTCAGCTTCATAAGTGTCGGCCTGTCCGGACACCGGCTTGTACAACCACACATTCACCACCTGGGTGTGAGCGTCATTCAACACAGCCTGATTGATCCGCAACCCGTCCACATAGTCGAAAACATCGTCACCCAAAACCGCTTTCGATTTCAACGGCATTTTTGGGCCATATCTCTCGATCTCTGCCGTGGCACTGTCCTGGTGGATATACACTTCCTCACTGATCTCAGGGTTATATTCAATCGTTGCTGTGGTTACCCCCTCTCCTACCAGCGCCCAATCCTCATACCCCGGATCAACGTCAATAAAAGTTGCAAATAAACTGCGTTTTACTTTTTCTGCCATAGTAAAAATTCTCCTAATCTTTAGTTCTGTTCATAAACCAATCGGCATTGCACCTGGTAAATCCCAGTGTCGCTGTTGCCTTCCTGAAACAAAAAGCCCTGGCCCAGCGCTTCGATCCCCTCCGCATACATCCCCGCCGGTAAATCCGGCAGGTCGCCAGCATCGGTCTGATCATCCAACCACTGTGCAAAGCTCTCATAAAAGCCATTATTCTCCATACGTACCAGGTCATCCGCCGTGCTTTCCATGCTGCGAAATGCAAAGCTGTACTCCATCACGCGCTTACCTGTGATATATTCAGCAACCACCCGCCGCCCTGCCAGCGGCAGCACCGCATACTCAGTCGGCTCGTTACCGAGCCTCTCCACCCACACCGGCGCGCCTTCTTTTAACCCCGTGTAGGTGCGGATGTAATCGCGGATCCCCTCTATGATCGTCTCAGGCAGTATTTCGCTCATTTTCCAGCCAACTTTTCCTGCACGCCTTCTTCCCACTCCGCCAGGTGCACTTCTTTAGCACGCTCAAACCAGAACGCGCCGCGCTGTCCGCCGCCGTGATAGGTCAGGTTTTTATCTGTGACTTCCTTCTCTTCGCCTGGCTTCGCCCATGCAGATCGTGATTCTTTACCGATCATCACCTTACCGTAGTATTGAAACTTGGCGTACGGGGCGATCCACTTCACTTCACCGGATCCGATCTCCGTCCCCAGCGTGCCGGATTTGACCAGCATGCTCGTTTGAAGTGGGATATAGGGTTCGCATGTCCTCAATATCTCACTCTCCAGGTGTTCCTGCGCTTTGGTGCACTTACCTTCCCACTTGGCAGAGAAACCCACATTCCACTTCAGTTCAGCGCGCCCGCTATCTGTATGAAATACCACCCCGCGCGGCGTTTCAATTCTGAATTTCGCCATCAGCCCGCTCCAATCATCAGGTGATGCAAATGAGGTGATCCAAAATCATACCGATCCACGCTCTTCACCGTCACTGTGTCCGCATATTCGCGCTTCAGGTCACCCAGCAAATACTGAGTATCAAGCGGCTGGCTGATCGCACCCTTCACAATCACATCACCGGGCTTGATTGCGATCTCTCGCCCCTGTGTTGGGATATACACTTCCACCGCGTTGGCGTCCAGCAATCCTGATCGGATCACGTTCACCGCCTTGGTATTCACCCATAACACATCTTTAATTACCGTTCGGGTCCAGCTTTCAGCGCCGTTCACAACCTTACGGCTGTAATGGGTCATATCGCCGTTCGTCTGCATCAGTCCCTGTAAGCCTTTCCGCTCATCCGAAAGCCGCGATACATCAACCCGGTACTGCCCAGGTAACGCTTAGCCGCCTGGCTCATCCGAGCTTCATCTGAAAGTAAACTGTTAGGTGTCGTTGTGTAGACTACCGAGTGCGGTCCCACTTTTTCAGAAGTGATCTGTCCAGCCCGGGTATTAATCTCCTGAATGCTGTCGATCACCGCGCAGGTTGCCAATTTGATCGGCTCAGTATAGGCTTCGTCGTCAATCGCCTCAGCTGCCCGCCCAAACGTCAATCGATCGATCATCCGGCTGGCGCGCACTGCATGCCCGTGAAATAAAGCAGAGGACACAGCTGTTCCACCATAGGTGTTTTCGTAGTATTCAAAATCAACGTATACAGTCATGTTTGCAGCCATGTCCTCACCTCACTTAAGAACTCGCTGGCGGATCTGCCGATTCCAGCCCTTCAACATAGTAAAGATAGCCGGTTACCTTTCCACCTGTCAGCGCCGTTACCGCAACAGTCACAGTCACCTCGCGCGGCTCGCTTGTCTTCACGGATGTACTCTCTGGCGTGTTCGCCTTGGGGATGATCGCCTTACGCCCATGGGTCGACCAGGGCGCGCCGGAAACGGCCGCGGCGGCTTGAATATCGTTCGCACCTTCCACACTCACAGCAACCGTCGCAGAGCCATCGCTGGCAAAGGGTGTATTCACATCCATAAACCCACCGACGATGATCGCATGCGCGGGCAGAATAATCCCGGTGCCATGCGCGCCGATCTCGGTATTTGCATCACCTTCCGGGTCATCTTCCATCACGTCAAATTCCCAGCGGGCAACGCGTAACGCGCCCAGTCCAGGTCCGCCGCTGAAAAAGCCCTTCAACAGATTGAAGTTGTCATTTACCGTTCTCAGCCAGCCGTGAATATTAACTTTTCTTATCATACGTGCCTCCTTACTTGCCTCCTTCAGGCATTAATATTCCGGTTAGCTCGTGTACCGATGTACATAAACACTATCTGTTTTGTTGTCATATACAAACGCATCATGGTAAATTCGGTACTGGAACAGCCAGGCATCCGCAGTCTGGTTCAAATCAGGTGCAAACACTCGTAATGGGTTATGTTTTGCAATTTGCAGCACAGCCGAAGGGTGCAAAAGCAGGAAGTTCAATTTCTTCTTGCCAGAAGTTTGGCCATAACCGCCGGTCGAAGGATCGCTTCCATCGATCAGATCGATCCCTTCGTAGAAACGAGTCTGTGGCACCATCACAACATCCATGCCATCCAACCGTTCAATATTGCGGTCAACCGTTCCATCACTCACCCAGGTGCGGGTCAGTGCACCCTTCAACAGGTAGTAAATGTCTTCCGATGCGTACAAAACACGCCCTTCACGCGGCACTTCCTTGCCATCTAACGTCTTTTGAGCGAGATCGATTGCAGTTAGCACACCAGAACTGGTTGTCAATGCCGCAGCAGTTGGCTTCCCCGACGCCTTACCAGCATACGTTGCAAATCGATAGGCATCCAGTTCCGGCACCACCTTGGTACGAATAAACTCACCCACCAGCGTGCCAAAAGCCATCCCCAGCGTTTCCTCATCGCTCATCGCGTCCACGCTGAATGCCCGACCCCGATCTTTGGTCAATTCCAGTGCTTCCCAGACACCGGTCACATTACCTGCAGCAAAACCCGTCGCCCGGTCATAATCACCCAACCCCACCATGCTTGTTTTATACACATACACAGTTCGGGCATCGTTATGATCCACCGGCTTGCTCAGGCCATCCAGGCGCGCCGTCAGCGATTCTTTCTTGTAAATCTCATCCAGAATCGGCTGGAACTTCTCCGCCAGCTCAATCCCGTTAATAGTTGTTAAAGCCATTTCAAATCTCCTATTTATTCTTCAATAGGCAGCCCCGCCGCTGTTCTGGCTGCGGCCACCATTGAATCGGTTACTTTTGTCTTTCCTTTCCCACCCAATATGATCTTTGGAGCGGGCTGGTCAGATTCAAACAAATAATCATTTTCTTCTTTGATCACCTTTAGTTGGTCATCCAGGTCAACGATCTTGCCCCCCTCTGCCAGTTTCAGGTTTTCAAAGTTCAGCAGTGCCTTCACCGCCTTGGGGTTTTTTGCCTTAGCTTCCGTTAGCGCACCTTCCAGTGCATGGTCAAACTTCAGCTTCTCAATCTCTGCAGCGGCTTCCGCCTTAGCCTGCTCGGCCTTGGACTTCCACTCGTCAGCAGCGGCTTTGATCCCGTCAACGTCCAGCTCCTTGAAACCCTCAATCGCTTTAGTCGCCTCTTCAAGCTGTCCCTGCAGTGCTTGCACCTGCTTTTCAGCTTCCGTCAGCTGCGTTTTATGAGTTTCTACGCTCTTGCCATACAACTTCATGATCGCGTCAATCTGTTCATCAGCAAGTTCCAACACTTTCAAATCTTCACGCTTCATATCGGTTCGAATCCTTTCACTTCGTGTTTTTTACGTGGTAACGGCCACGCTGTGTTGGCCAGGTATCGCCCTGGCCGATCGAAACAAAAAAAGCCACGCCCTCACGATCTCTCGTGAAAAGCGTGGCTGGTTTGCCAGTCCTACGGCTCTGTTTTGCCCTTTTTCTGTTGGGCTAATCTATATTTATTATATCATATGTTCAGTTAATAACAAATTATTTTTCAAACCCAGATACTCAGTATTTGGGGCGTATTTCTTGACTTCTATCTTCCATTCCTGTATAATGGTATCAGGTTCTGAGGTGGGAAGTCGCTTCCCACACCTCCGCAAGGAGGGAGATGGCAAGTCGCGCGATGCTGGACGGGACCCCAAACCGGTGCGATTCCCCAAAAGGGGTCAAGGCCGGTTTTTTTATTTCTTTTTTGTCCACCGTTCCTGCAATATTCCATTCTCACAATAAATATATAATTTGCTTACTCTGAACATAGTCCAAATTTTCGCCCGTGTACCCTTGAAATTAATTACAACATTCAAAAATGGTAAATTCTTTTCACCGATATAAATAATATGAGCAATATTTACACTACCACGACGGGCACTGCGCGGAACGTTTTCCACAAACATGGGATCGGAAATTGCCTTTAACACTAAGTCTTGATTTTTTGCTAACCATTCCCGATCTTCTTCATGCGTTTTCCAAATGTGTACCTTCTCTCTTTGTTCAAGAAATATCTTGTCAGACATAATTTGACTGTCATCATATTGACTTGAATAATCAAGCGGCTTACTATAAACTGTTTCTGTTTCTACTGATTGAAGGTCAAAAAGTTTCCCCTGCTGCGCCAGCCGCAAATCACGGTCAACACTTTCGGGTTGTACAAACGGTGCCATCGACTCTCTCGGATACTGCCTTTGCAGCCCCGTCTGCTCCACAAAATCCCGCATCTGTGCCTGTAAATTCCTGACCCGCTGCTTCTCTTCGCTCGCATCCAGTCCCGCCGCCTCTACCGCCGCTGCTTCCCGTTTCGCCTTCCGGATCTCCCGCTCAATCTTACGCTGCTGCTGTGTGGCATCGTAATAGCTCATTTCCTTGCCGTTGTAAGTCACCGTTTTACTGGCATAGTCATCCAACACCGCCTGGCTGTAAGCATTCTCACTGATATCTTTAAAGAACGGGTAATGAGAATGTCGGCAATTCACGCCATACAGCCCCGTCACGGTCATGTAACCGGTTACTTCATAGAAATTAGGATACTGAGTATTATTTGGGTCTTTGCCTCTAGTGAATACCTGGCCCTGCCAGGCCTCGTGGTTTTCAGGTGGATCCCCCTTGTCTCTGGCCCCAATATGAGCAGACGTTTGCACAAGATCGGTGCCCAATTCGTCAGCACGGGCTTCCGTCAGCTGGCCGGCCGTCTGGTTCACACCAGTGAGAACCGCTCTCCTGGTGGCCACATCGATCTTGTCTCGATGCCCGCTCTCGAAGTAGATCACCTCCAGTCCCTGGCCCGCCATCTCTTTCACCGCTTCACGTACGGCCGTTGCATAATCCAATGCGCCCGTGGAAATCTGCATATATGCCAGGTCGGTCGCAGCAATAAACAGCTCCTGCCCTGAACGTGCCGTGGTCAGAGTCAGGTTGCGCAGCAAGCCGGCGGTTTTTCGGAGCCCAATACTCAGTATTCGTGTCATCTGTGGGGACAAATTCAACGGCAATGGCTTCAACCCCGCCGCTTTATAAATCGCATCATCAAAGCGCATGGCGGTCACGCCCGCTTTTTCAAATATTCTCCGCAGGGTGCGCTCACTCTCCCCCGTCAGCTCCGCAATCCGATGCAGTAGATCATCATAAAGCAGTCCGGCTTCAATCATCCGCTGTACCTGCCAAGCGGCGCTGGTATACAGTTGGCTCGCCACCCGCCGGGCAATGTCTTCTAAAATCGAGATGTGAAATCGTTCATATAAATCCAGGATCGGACCCGGAAGCACGTCCAGCTGGTCGGAGGTTAGCATAATAGTTTTTTATAAATACTCAGTTTATCTATTCTGGCAATCGATGATCATAGATCGCTCATCAATACGCCCGGCATTTGTTGTGATTTTGCAAGATACCCTGTAACGGCTGCCGGATGTTCCCCCTGACAGCCAAACGGTAACAGTGTCATCCGTTGCGCTGTCGCTATCCAGGGTGATACCAGACTGTGCCGTTACGGTGTAACTTGAGATTGTTTCGCCGGTTGCCAGCCATCCCGTCCAGTCGAACGCATAATCCAATACTGCCGACGGGTCTTTCAATGGGTTTTGCAATGTCAGTGACATTTGACCTCCAATGTTCTGTTCTCATATTCGATTGTCGCGGTTCTATTCTCATGCGGAATTGCGAATGTTCTGTTTTCATATTCGATTGTCGCGGTTCTGCAAGCCGGTGTTGTAAATATCAACAAGTAATATTTTGACCAGTAGGTATCTGTCCAGTAAGTGTCAGCCCAATAAGTGTCAGCCCAAAAGTCCATGTTACACCGTGTAGGTTATCCCTGTTCTCTGTTTATTTTCGTCAGTTTCAGCGACCACTCTATTCACTGTGTCTGCTAAGTCCCTGAAGGTCAAGGTATCACCAGAACGGGTGAGTTTACCTGCCAAAACTGAAGCCATAATCTGCACTATCTGTTCAAAGGTGAACCCGTCAATCATGAAGCTCATTATCGCTGTAATAATTGCGGGGTCGTAGCCTGATACTGGCGTGTCGCCTTCTTCGGATATGTTTAGCTGCCCGTATTCATCGCCATAATTCACCATGCCAGCAAGTTTACCAAAGGTGCCTATGCCGGCTCCATTCTCGCCATTGTTTTCAATAACCAATGCGCCTTGTCCTTCAACATCGTCAACAATCTTGACTTGCTTCCAAATCGTTCTGCCCTGCTCACTGGCAAGGCGCACGGCACTCACAAACCCGATTTCTGGTAATGGCAGCTCGCCATGCTGCCCCAGCTCCCAATTATCTACCAAGTCGGGTGTTTCAGCGTCACTCGTGGCTGTGTAAAAGACAGTGTCAGGAAAGCCCGCAGGACCTGGGCTATATATTCTCCATGCGCCAGAATCGCGTTCCAGAAAGTAGCCAGCTTGATTGTAGTAAACATAATCATCAACACGTCTAAAAATCCCGTCCAACTCTTCTTGCCCCGTCCCACGCAACACATAAGCATCAGGGTCAATAAACGCACTCACCTTGTCATTCACCGCTGCAATCTCGTCACTCAACGTCTCCAGCGTGTCCGAATCAGCCCCCACAACGTCGCTTACCAGTATCGTGTCCGCCTGTTCGCTTGCTACGATGCCAGCCGTAGCAATTGTGTCAATGGTCGCCGTAATATACATATCCACTCTTTGCCCTGCTGTGAGCGTTGGCAAGGTGACCGCCCACTTGTAGGGATTGCTTCCGGTGATGGTGACCGTTGCGCCGTTAGCCGTGCCGTCAACGTACAATACGCCCGAAGGTGTTCCTGCCGCCAACGCACCTGTCGCGTCAAGCGTGACGAATGTTCCTGCCCAAGCATGTCCTGTTTTTACTGTCATAGTTTAATCCTCCCGTTAGTGGGTCTGATCGAAACTCTTTTGCCTTTAGCACCTAAAGCAAATAAGTTGGGTAATATTGCGACTGAGCCAAGCAAAATATAAGTAACGAGCATTTCTATATCTGCGCCAGTGAGAGCATAAGAGCCAGCCTCACAAGCCATAACCAACGCGCGGTAGAAGTCGGCGTTCGTGCCAGTCAAAGTGTACGAACCTGCGTTGCACGCCATCGTGCGAGCAGAAGTCAAGCCTGCGTTTGTTCCGGTTAGCGTGTAAGTTCCAGCACCGCAAGCGAGAATATAATTCCGCAATAGAACCAGATCGGCATCTGTCCCTGTGAGTAAGTATGAACCTGCTTCACAAGCGAGCGAGTAGTTGCGCTGAACGGTCAGATCAACGCTTGACCCAGTCAGTGCGTAGCTTCCGGCGCTTGCGGATAATATGTAATTGCGAAGTAACTGGAATGTACAATCCACGCCCGCAAGCGTGTAACTACCTGCCTCGCACGAAAGCGAGTAAGCCCGTGTTATAGCAAAGGTAGCCGCTGCGCCTGTGACCGCATACGAGCCAGCACCACACGTGAGCACATAATTCCGCTTGACCGTGAGGTCGGCGTTCGTGCCAGTTAGCGAGTATGTACCCGCATTACAAGCAAGCGTCAGGTTTTGCGATGCCGGAGTGTGAGTGAGCGTGACGTTCGTGCCGGTAAGCGAGTACGAACCAGCAGCGCAGGTGAGAGTGTAGTTTTGCGCACCGCCCCCGCTTACTTCAAGCCCCCAAAATGGTACGCCCCCGTAGGAGTAATCCAGCGTGTCTAAATCGATGCCCGCCTTTGCCGCAACTGAGACGAATGGCACGCCGCCGTAGGAGTAGTCCATTGTTTGCAAGTCAGTCTTAGTTGGTAGCGTCATGGTTACTCACGCTTGACTAATTTCAATGTCGTCAATAATGACGGTTTGACTGGTTGAACTTACGTGCCACGCCCCCGCTTCAATCTCAACCACCCCCGCTTCGGTTGGCGTGAATTCCAGTGTTACCTGATTGCGGCTGGTATCGTTCGGGCACGTTACGGTAATGTCACTTGTGCCATCGCTCCAAGCAATCTGCCCGTATCTGCAACGCAGTGCCCCCGCAATGCCAGTTCCTGACTTCTTGAAATAGACCTTGACTGTCACCTTGCCGCTTGAAGCAACCGCTACTCTCGCAATAGGGATGTAGAATGGGTAGATAGTGCCTCTCGCAGCATCCGTGATAGCGAGCTTCCACTCTTTGCCAGTTCCGCCAGCCGATGCGTTTTGCGAGTTGGCGGTGGCGTAATTCGAGTAGACGTAGGAGTAGCCGCCTAAGTTATTAATGTATTGGCGCGTGTTGGCATAATAAGTCGTTCCCGTCGCCACTTTCGTGCTTTCCGCAATGGTAGCGGAGTGGCAAATGTTATTGGCGCTGTCTGCATAAATACCCGCCGTTGTATTGCCAGTCGTTGAAAGCGCGTAGATGGTGTTGTTGTTACTGCCGCTGTAGTAGTAAATGCCGTAGTTGTTATTCGAGTTGCAGGTTGCGCTCGTGATAGTGTTGTTGTTGCTGCTGCTAACGTAGGAGATGCCGTAGTTGTTCGAGTTGCAGGTTGCGCTCGTGATGGTGTTGTTGCTGCTGTTGGCGTAGTAGTAGATGCCGCGTTGGCTATTCGAGTTACAGGTTGCGCTGGTGATGGTGTTGTTGCTGCTGCTGGCGTAGTAGATGCCGTAGTAGCCATTCGAGTTGCAGGTTGCGCTCGTGATGGTGTTGTTGCTGCTGCCGTAGTAGTAGATGCCAGAGTATCCATTCGAGTTGCAGGTTGCACTTGTGATGGTGTTGTTGCTGCCGCTGTAGTAGTATATGCCGTTGTTGTTGTTCGAGTTGCAGGTTGCGCTCGTGATGGTGTTGTTGCTGCTGCCGCTGTAGTAGATGCCGTAGCTGTAGCGCAGGAAGTTTAGTTTATCCAAATTCGTGTAACTCTTGCTCGCTATATACAGCCCATAGCCATTACGGTTATCGAACGTTCCGTGCATCTGCCTGAACCACGTCTGCCCTGTTTGCGTTTCGGTGGACAAATCCCATCCGCCAGAAATGTACAAAAACGCCGATGAGTTGCCGCTTGAACTCACAACCTGAACTTGCGTTGAACTCGACAATGCTGCACCTGTATCTGTCACGCCTAACTTTTGGCTTGCATGCCCCGATGCAGTTGCAGATGGGTATTGCTTATAAAGCGTCGCGCTGGTGTCAG
>Ga0209200_1002511_pt1 | contig 16869 bp, 14 predicted proteins | sample AD_UKC033_MetaG_FD_184406 | JGI IMG/M metagenome (GOLD analysis project Ga0209200, IMG submission 184406) | Active sludge microbial communities of municipal wastewater-treating anaerobic digesters from USA - AD_UKC033_MetaG (SPAdes) (version 2) | ecosystem: Engineered > Bioreactor > Anaerobic >...
CAGCCTACCCGGCCATGGCGGCTTTCTGGATCGGTTTGATGGGTTGTTGATTTCAGCTCCTTTTATTGTTGCCTTTCTGGAGATTTTTTAATGCTTGAACAAGATAGAACAAAACAGAAATTAAGAACCTAACGGCAGAAGAGAATACCAGAAGTTAACAGCATTAAATTCTGTTTGCTCTTGGTTTGTAGAGATAATAAATAAGAGCCCCAATACTCTGCAGAAAAATTATTGGCCAAATCCACATTATAATATTTTTCCGGGGCTGGCTAAAATTTCTTTTCAAAACATCATAAATCGCAACGAACATGATGAGAAGATTCAGGAAAATAAAAATTAATAATAGTTTTTCCATCTTTAAACTTTTCAAAAGTTAAATTACTAAACAAGCCCGAAAAAAAGAACCAGCCAGGTTAAAAAACCTGACGATAAGAGATTGTTGAAAATGAAATCCCTTTTAACTTATCAAATCTCCCAAAATCTTTTTCATCTGGTCGGGTTGAAGGCGCGGCCCAAATTGCGAAACCACGCGGCTGGATGCCAGCGAAGCCAGCTTACCCGCTTCGGCATAACTATGGCCATGGGTAATTCCGTACATGAAGGCTCCTGAAAACATATCGCCCGCACCGTTGGTATCCAACGCGCGCACTTTATACGGTTCTATTTGAATAAACGTATCGCCATCGTAGATCAACGCACCATTCGCGCCAAGCGTAATGGCAAATCGTTTGGCCACTTGTTTTAGTTTTTCGCGGGCTTCGCTTATCTCGTTGGTGCCGGTAAAGATCATGGCTTCTTCTTCATTGCAGAAAAGCAAATCCACGCTGGCGCCCACAATCTCTTCCATCTGCGATGAAAAGTATTTAACCATGCTGGGATCGGAAAAGGTAAGGGCAGTACTTACTTTGTTTCGCTCGGCAATCTTCTTTGCGGCCTTCAGGGCTTCCAATCCCTTTGGGCTGGCCACCAGGTACCCTTCCAGGTAGATGTATGCCGAGTTTTTGATAGCGGCCTCGTCCAACTGTTCGGGCGATAAAAACGAGCTTACACCCAAAAATGTATTCATGGTGCGTTCGGCATCGGGGCTGGTCATTACCAAACACCGGCCGGTATGTCCTTCCGGGCAATTTTCATAGGCCAGGTTGGTATCTACCCCGTTGCGTTTCAAATCGTCCAGGAAAAATTTTCCCAACTCATCTTTCGCCACCAGGCAGGAATAGAAACTCTTGCCGCCAAATTGATTGATAGCCACCACCGTATTGCCAGCCGAACCTCCGCCCGACATTTTGCTTCGCTTCATATCAATGGCTTTCATCAGGCGCAATTGCCGCTTTTCATCTACCAGCGTCATCAGCCCTTTTTCTACTTCATTTTTTTCAAAGAAGTCGAGGTCAACTTCGGTAACAATATCGACCAGTGCATTGCCGATGCCGTACACATCGTATTTAGTTGTTGATTGCTGGTTGCTGGGCATGGTTCTTTGAAATTTTTTGCAATGATAAAGTAAAAAGTAGAAAGCTTAAAGTTGAAAGTACAAAGTTGAATGTGATATCGTTTAAAACAACTTTGAACTTTTTACTTTCAGCTTTTCAACTATTTCTTTCCGTTTGGTCTAATATTAAGTGTGCGTTTGAACTTAGCGGCACGATCGGGGTAATCGGTTATGAACCCGTCAACGTCTAACCCCTTCATGGAAAGCATATCCCGCTCTTCGTTCACGGTCCAGGGAATTACTCTGATTTTAGTAGTGTGGAGTAGTTTCACATCCTCGCGCGTAAGCAGTTTGAAGTAGGGACTGTAGATGGATGGCGTAAAGCCCAGATCGGCCAGGTTTTCTTCCACCGTTTTTTTATTCTCCACCAATGCGGCCAGCCGAACTTCCGGATATTTTTCGTGCCAATATTTCAATACTCTGAAATCGAATGATTGAATTACCACACGGTCGAGCGGCAGGTACTGATCAACCAGGTTATAGACCAAGTCTGAAAAAATTTCGGGCTTAGGGTGAAACTTGTTATCGCCCTCGGGCAGGCTCTTGATTTCGATATTGTAATCTACCTCGTAGCGTGTAAAATTTTTGACGTGATTTTCGATGGCTACAATGGCATCCTGTAACAAAGGCTTGGTGCTTGCCAGTTTTTTCTGTTGCGGAAATTTTTCGTTACCCATCGTACCGCAGTCCCACAGCCGCACTTCGTCATAGGTCATTTTATAGATATTGAATTTGCGTTCGTCTTTGGCTTTGATGGTATCGCCTTGTGGTGATAGACAGATGGATGCCGACATCCAGGGTTCGTGTGATACCACCAGTTGGCTATCTTTTGTTACCACTACGTCCAATTCTACCGTAGTTACCCCGGAATCTACAGCAAACAAAAATGCCGCTATGGTATTCTCGGGCATGAGGCCCCGCGCACCCCGGTGGCCTTGCACATCAAATTTTGGAATATACGTTTGGGCAAAGGCTGCACCCGTCAACAGAAAGCAGAATAAAAATTTCATGCTGCAAGATAACACAGGTGATCAACAATCAAGAAATAAAAAATTCACCCAAACGCGGAATGGCAACTTAAATTACCTGTTTCAAGACCACCACTCCATCACAAAACAAATCTCACCAGCAGCCAGAAACAAGCAACCACAACCTCTCTTACTGGCTAATCATCATCCGCATGCCGCCCCCTCTTCGGCCACCGCCCATTGGGTTAAGGTGTTTATTCAGCGCATAAGTAAAGCTTACCATGTAATACCGGCCCAGGTTATTCATTACCTGCTGCTGTACATAGTTTTCTCCGGTAGATTGGGTAACGCTATTGCTCTGGTCTAACAGGTTATTTACTCCGACTTTAATTTCACCGGCATTATTCTTCAATACAAACCGCGATATGCTCATATTCCAGAATGGAATGGTTTGGCGAAAATCAGTCGTTACACTAGAATAAATCAGGTATTCAAAATTGGTATTAAATGCGTACTTCTTTAAGAAGTTAAGATTTAACTCCGAACGATATGTTTGATTAAAATATTCCTGATCGGCTGTATTAAAATCGTATTGAGTTAGTTGTTTACTAAGGTTGGCGCTCAGATCAAAAATTACATATTCTTTATATGTAAAGTTATATCGTACGGTACCGCCTAGTGTACGATTGGTAACATGATTTTCCTGCTCGTTCAGTACTGAGATACTTTCAGAAAGCGATGCTGTAGGCCCCACGTTAAAGCGGCTGTTTAGTTTCTTGATCGGGAAACCGGCATTCAAATTAGCGCTCAGGCGCTGTGCACTTTGCACGTTAACCGGTTTGGTAGTGCGCACCAGGCTGTCATTTACCGATTGCGAATTTACAATTGCATTTTTCATATACGATGCATTTATAAACGCGAAGAAGTTTACAAATTTAGCTGGATTAAAGGCGGTAAAGTTGGTGTTAATGCGGTGGGTATATGCCGGCTTCAGATCTGGATTACCTACCGAAATATTGAGTGGATCGCTGTTATCTACGATTGGTTGCAATTGCTGAATGCTGGGTTCTTGCATAGAGGTTTCATAATCCAATCGCAAATGTTTAAAGCTGCTGAAATCGTAATTGAAACGAGCTACCGGCAACAGGTTTTCGAATTTCTGATTGATGGAAATATCGCGTAGCAACAAATCGCCCGTAAGGGATGTCATCTGGTAACTTGCCCCCAGGGTTACACTATATTTTTCTTTGTTCATCCTGAAATTCATGCCGGGCCGGTTATAGATATAGTTGCTGGTGTACTTATTACTCAGGCCGTTGTTAAATTCCGGGTTGCCATTTTCCCAATCGAACACCTGCCGGTCTACCTCGTTGCGGTTGGTTGAGAAGTTGTAGTTTGCCTCCAGGTATTTGCGGCCGCCCAAAGGCTCGGTATATGAAACCGATGCGCCCAGGTTCTGGTTCTGAGTTTCTTGTGTGTTGGTCTGATTGATTGTTTGTTCTGTGCCTAACAGATTAAAAATATTGGTTGAGTTTTGTGAGCCCTTATTGTCGGAATCGCTATAACCAAATGAAATATTGGTGGATAACGAGCGACCCTTCTTTTCGAATCGATGGCGCCACAAAACACTCGCGTTAACATTTTTTAGCGTTTGTGCATTATACGAAGATCGTTCACTTTCATTCTGAACTTCGGTATTGCCGATTGTCATGGTTTCGCTTTGGCTGTATGTGTTGGATTCCGACTCGGTAAAGGTTGCATTTGCAGTAGCCCTGATCGTATTAGCCGAATCAATATTGTGATCAATGACTAAAGTACCCCGGTGGTTATTGTTGTTGCTAAACTGGCGGCTATCCTGACTAAAGTTATAATTACCCAGATTGGGCATGGTGTTTTCGCGATTGAGCGTACTACTCACATTTCTATCCATGTGATTATAGAAATAGCTGGAGGTAAGTTTGGTGTCTTTGTTCAGATCTTTGTTGAAATTGATTCCTCCGGCATAGTTGGTCATAATTCCACTCTGGCGGCCGCCAAAATTTATGGATGCTCCACCCGCCTGGCCACCCGTGTTCGTGTTAATTGTAACGGTGCGGACTCCTCCACCGCCACCCGCCATACCTTGCGCTCCGCCCGAAAAATTCATGAAATCGCCAATGGAAAATCCCTGCTCGTTAATATTATTTCCCATTCCCAAAAAGGAAAGCTGTTGGCCTTTTGAAAATTTGTTTACACTTCCGGTTGCCTGGAAGCGATCATTCGTACCATAACCTGCCATCAGGTTACCAAAAGCACCATTGCGTTTGTCTTCTTTCAATTCCAGGTTAATTGTCTTTTCGCGTTGGCCATCGTCAATGCCAGTAAATTGCGCATTGTCTGATTTGCGGTCGAATACCTGTACTTTTTCAACGGCATCGGCCGGTAAATTACGCGTTGCCAATTTCGGGTCTCGACCAAAAAACTCGCGGCCATCAATCGTTACGCGTTGTACCTGCTCGCCCTGGGCACGCACCGTGCCATCTGTTTCTACTTCAATACCGGGCATGGTTTTAAGCAAGTCTTCTACATTCGCGTTTACCTTGGTTTTGAAAGAACCAGCATTAAACTCGATGGTATCTTTCTTAACCGTTACCGGGTTTTTCTCGCCTTGAATTACCACCGCATCCAGTTCTTTGGTTTGGGCCGCCATTTTAATTATACCTACATCCAGGGTGGTTGATTCAGCCGGAGTAACAACGCGCTGCATATGGCTGGCATAGCCCACAAAAGTTACTTTAAGCAGGTACTCTCCTTTGTTTACATTCCGGATTTCAAAAAAACCTTTCAGATCGCTTACACCAAAATTTACTAAGGTAGAATCTTTTGCACTCAACAACATAACCGTGGTGGAAGGCAATGCAGAAGATAACGTATCTGTTACCTGTCCTTTAATTGAAAATTTCTGGGCCTGGGCATTATAGGCAACCACCACCAACATCATCAGTAAAAACTTCTTCATGCAACTCGTTTGTTAATAAAATTTAAACATACGCTGGCTATCCCGGTTTGGGTACATCCTGCTCCCTTTTAAAAAAGTATTGGTTAATTCCGTATCATCATCCCGCGGCCGCCCATCTGTTTCATTTGCTCTTCCATCAACTTGCGGAACTCGGTCTGGGTTACTTTGGTGCCACTGGTAGGCTCTTTCAATTCGTTTTTTTTCAGCTCGCGCAGCTCTACTGTTTTTGCAACGATTACCCGCTCTCCATTATTAATATCAATTGCCAGCACGGCACCCGGCAACGTGTTGTAACGCTCAGGCCCAAGAAAGGGCCGGATCTTATCGGTGTACCACGCAGTAATTTCAGTGGTGCGCACCTGGGGTTCTCTTTTTGCTTCCGGTGCACCTGGTCCACCCATTACCATTGCTTGTACGGTATCGGTTCGGGTAAAGTACGCCATGCGACATTCGTACCCTGCTATAGTTTTTACCTGGTCGCCAAATTTCCAGGGCGACATTTGAACAGAGTCTCCAATCAAATAATATTTGCCCATAAACTCCTGTCGCGATACAATTTTACCTGTCGACTGCATATATAATTCCGTGCTTGGCATTCGAAAGGTCATGCGCATGCCACCGCCACCTGTCGGAAACTGTTCTTCTTCATCTTCGATTACCGTTTTGTAAAGCGACTCGGAGTCGTTGAAGAATAATTGCTGTTTGGTGGTGCGAAACTCCGGAATCATCGCCTTCATGGCTTCGCGCCCGGCCGGAATGTTCCGGTGCATATTTATTTTTTGTTCATATAAAATAGCCCCGGTTTGGCCCAGTACAACATGCGCTGCCGTTAACGACACCAGAATGCCAAGCAAAAGAATAATTTTTTTCATGGATGAAGACATTGAATGATCGATTTAAACACGAACAAATGTACGGCTAACGATGCCTACAACTGGTTAATAGTTCTAAAATCAAGGTTAATTAAGGTTAAAATGCGATTAACCCGGTGCTTATTGCCGTACTTTTGTATTGTGAAGAAGAACAAAAACCGGTTAACGCTCCTTCTTATTGCGAGCAGCATGGGCTTGCTGCTGGCGTTGCAAGCCTTTTGGCTAACCAATTCATATGAGAAAGCTTATGCCGACATGCGCAAGGAAACCAATGTATTATTCCGAACCACCATTTTTGCCATGCGCGATTCCTTGTTCACACAGAGTATTTCTCCCCTTTATCCGGATTCCATTAATGTCTTTGAAGCGCAGCTCAAAATTGACTCGCTTCGGAAAGAACTTCCCGAGGCGGCATCACAGGTTCGGGTTTACGTTAACACACCAAATATAAAAGCAGATACCGTTGAAAAAATTTTAAGACCGATGGCCGGCCGGTTACGAGCCGGACAATTCATAGCCGGAAAGAGTTTTATTATTCGTATGACCCCTGATACTTTATCGGTTGATTCAATTAATCATTACTTCTCCGATGCCTTACAAAAAAATAACCTGCTTGTACCGTTCAAAGTACAAACCATAAGACAATTACCACCCAGAATTGATTTTACCCAGAGAAGATTCCGAATGAGTGAACCCCAATGGGAGGATTCCATTTCGGACAGAATCTATTCCAATAAACTTCAAACAGACTGGGTCCGGTTCGATCCGGCCAGCAGATATTCCGCTATTCTGTCTGATTTCCGGCCGCTTCTGCTAAAGCAAATTGCCCCTCAGATTTTATTCTCCGCTTTTCTTACCATACTAACAACTGCTGCTTTTGTGGTGATGTACCGCAGCATGCGAGCCCAACAAAAACTGATGGAATTAAAGAATGACTTTATCAGCAACATTACACACGAGCTAAAAACCCCGGTAACCACGGTAGGTGTTGCCCTGGAAGCAATCAAAAATTTTAAAGGTCAAAACAATCCTGAACTTACTACCGAATATCTGAACATTGCCCAGAATGAATTGAACCGGTTAAATATTCTTACCGATAAAATTTTAAAGACAGCCATCTTCGAAGACAAAGGGGTTACCTATACAGCAGAGCCGGTTGATTTGCATCAGGTAATAAACCAGGTTATTGATTCTATGAAATTGGTGTTCAAAAAACAGAATGCCATTGTAAACTTTAGCACAGAAGGAAGGGACTTTAGCCTGTTGGGTGGGGCATCACACTTAACCAGTGTAATTTATAATTTGCTTGATAATGCCCTGAAATATAGCCTGGTTAATCCCAACATCAATATCCATTTGCAAGAGAACAAAGAAACTCTTACAATTCGCATTCAAGACAATGGCATTGGAATCGCTTCCGAATACAAAACGAAAGTATTTGAAAAATTTTTTCGCGTGCCTACAGGCGATGTCCACAACATTAAAGGATACGGTTTGGGGTTAAGTTATGTGGATAGCGTGATTAAAAGCCACAAGGGAACCATTGAAGTAGAAAGTGAACCCGGCAAGGGCAGTACGTTTATTATCCGGTTACCTAAAAACTAAATCCAGGCATCGGGGTGCTTTTAAACATCTGGTGCCCAAATAAAATGAAGTAAGTAAAACAGGACTGCTGAATACGAAATGAGTAAAGTAAAAATTCTTTACGTTGAAGACGAACCCTTTTTGGGGCGTATTGTAAAGGAAAGCCTGGAGGTGCGCAATTTCGAGGTGCGCATGGTTGCCGATGGCAAGCTGGTATTAAGCGTATTCGAAGAATTTAAACCCGATATTTGTGTGTTGGATATAATGCTGCCCAACAAAGATGGTTATAGCATTGCACAGGATATCCGGAAAATCAATGCGACCATCCCTATCATCTTCGTAACAGCCAAAACCCAAACCGAAGATTTGCTGAAAGGATTTGAAGTAGGCGGCAACGATTACCTGCGCAAACCCTTTAGCATGGAGGAGTTGATTGTACGCGTAAACAATCTTTTACAGCTTACACAAAAGCTGGCAGCCAGTCCAAAAGAAAATATACAGCTGGGCCAATATGAATTTGTACCCCAGCGGTATGAGCTTCGAAAAAACGGAAACGTTAAAAAACTTTCGCACCGCGAAGTTTTGCTGTTGCAGATTCTGGCAGAAAATCAAAACAAGAACATCGACCGGAAAACCATGCTGCTGCGCGTGTGGGGCGATGATTCTTTTTTTAACTCACGCAACCTCGATGTGTACATTACTAAACTTCGCGACTACCTGAAGGATGATTCTGCCATTGAGATCATTACGATTAAAGGCGTGGGGTACCATTTTGTGGTAGGGAATTAAATTGAAAGTAGTAGCTTAGAGGTAGTAAATCACTACCGCATGTCGCACTGGAAAATCAAGCTCTCGCTCTTTCTTAACTATTTTGTTTTTGCCATTCTGCTGAATAGTGTTGGCACCGTTATTCTGCAAGTACAGAGCAATTATGGAGTTTCCGAATCCTCGGCAAGCATCCTGGAGGCTTTTAAGGATTTAAGCATTGCAGCGGTTTCGTTTTTGGTGGCCAGTTACATTACCCGCATTGGCTATAAAAACGCGATGCTCATGGCGCTGGCTCTTGTTACCGGGGCGTGTTTGCTCATGCCATCGCTTGGCAGCTTTGCTATGACCAAAGTATTATTTGCTGTTACCGGTACCTCCTTTGCCTTGATCAAAGTTTCCGTGTATGCCACTATTGGAATTATTACTGCCGATAAGAAAGAGCATGCCAGTTTCATGAATTTCATCGAGTCTTTTTTTATGGTAGGGATTCTTACCGGTTATTTCATTTTCAGTGCATTTGTTGATGAATCGGCCACACAATCAGATGCCTGGCTAAACGTGTATTACCTGCTGGCGGCTATCTCGGCCGTAGCGTTTGTTTTGTTATTTCTTACCCGGTTGGATGAATCCGCCATTCAATCCACCGGAGCCAAACCGTTTGTGCAGGAATTTGCAGATATGATCAAACTGGCCATCAAACCCCTGGTGCTGGTTTTCATCATCAGTGCGTTTACCTATGTGTTGATTGAACAAAGTATTATGAGTTGGTTGCCGACCTTCAACAGCAAGGTACTCCAGCTTCCCACCACTCTCAGCATCCAAATGGCCAGCATCCTGGCTGCCTCCACCGCATTGGGCAGATTTTCTGCGGGCATTGTCCTTCGAAAAGTTCATTGGTTTCTTGTGTTAATTGCTTGCCTGATGGCAGCCGCTACCCTGGTGGTAGTGGCCATTCCGCTGGCCAAAGCCGGAAGCGGGCATGAAGTTACCGGCTGGAGCACCGCACCAATAGGCGCTTTTGTGTTTCCACTCATTGGTTTGTTCATTGCGCCTATTTACCCGGCCATCAATTCGGTAATTTTAAGTACGCTCCCTGCACGGCAACACGGCCCCATGTCGGGTTTGATTGTAATCTTTTCTGCCCTGGGCGGAACCACCGGCTCCATGATTACCGGTCATATTTTTGAAGCCTATGGTGGGGAAACCGCTTTTTACTTTTCGTTGGTTCCCATTACAATGTTGGCAATTTGTTTGTTCTTCTTTAACAGGTTGCAGAAAAAATCAGAGGCGGTGATTGGGTTTGGTTCTTCTGGAAGCCATTGAGATGGAAAATCAAATTTACAATACAGGAGCCCTCTTTGAAGCTGTTCAACTTCAAGGAATTTTTGAAGACGGCAAAACATTTCCGGATTGTTTACCCAAAGGCAACGTAGATGAAATCGTTCGCGCGTACGAAGCACAAAAAGAAATTGCCAACTTCGATCTAAAAAAATTTGTGCACCAGCATTTTACATTGCCATCAACACCGGCATCCACCTACAGAAGCCATCCTGGAAATACCACCTCACAACACATTCACAATTTATGGAATGAACTCACGCGCCAACCCGATGCAGTGGCTGGTTCGCTTATTCCACTGCCCCACCCTTACATTGTGCCCGGTGGTCGCTTTCGCGAAATTTATTATTGGGATAGTTTCTTCACGCTGCTGGGGTTAAAAATTTCCGGTCGCACCGACCTGGTTCAACACATGGTAAAAAACTTTGCCTACCTGATCAATACAGTCGGCTATATTCCAAACGGAAACCGCACCTATTACCTCGGTCGTTCGCAACCCCCGTTTTTTTCACTGATGGTAAATGTGCTGGCAGATTTAAAGAAGAACACCCTTCCAACCTACTTACCACAATTGGAAAAAGAATACCAATTCTGGATGCGCGGTTCAACCGAGGTTACTGCAACCCAACCCGCCCTGCACCGCGTGGTGCGGTTGCCCGATGGAAGTATTCTTAACCGCTATTGGGATGAACACAACACTCCGCGCCCGGAATCTTATAAAGAAGATGTAGAACTTGCCCGCCATGCGATTCAACAACCTGAAATTTTGTACCGGCACCTGCGGGCTGCCGCTGAATCGGGTTGGGATTTTAGCAGCCGCTGGTTTAAAGATGAGAACCTCTTCGCCACCATACACACTACCGAAATCATTCCGGTAGATTTGAATTGTTTGCTCTTCCATCTTGAGAAAATACTGGCCGAGGCACATCAGGAAAGCGGCAACCAAACCCAGGCGGCCCATTACATCCAACTGGCGAATACCCGCAAAGCCGCCATTCGAAAATTCTGCTGGAATGCGTCTGATCAATTTTTCTTCGATTATGATTTTGTATCGCAACGGCAAAAGCAATCCCTTACACTGGCGGCTGTGTTTCCGCTTTTCTTTGAGCTGGCCACACCAGAACAAGCGTTGGGTGTAGAAAATGTTTTGCGCACACAGTTTTTAAAGGCCGGTGGACTTACCACAACGGTTTTTAACAGTGGCCAGCAATGGGATGCCCCCAATGGGTGGGCGCCTTTGCAATGGATGGGATACAAAGGATTGCTGAATTATGGTTTTGAGGAATTAGCCGCTGAAATAAAAACCCGATGGTTACATACCAATGACACCGTTTATTCCGAAACCGGCAAAATGACGGAGAAGTATAATGTGTATAACCCTCAGGCCGAGGGGGGTGGTGGCGAATATCCAAACCAGGATGGCTTTGGCTGGACAAATGGTGTTTACCTGGCGATGCAGGCACATCCTTGAGATCCCTTCGGGCTACTTTTATTTCATTGAAGATCAATGCGGTGGAAAATGATTTTGAAATTTTTTAAGCGTTAGTTGGTTTAGTTAGGATTCCTAACTATATTTGCATCCATATTAATATTTACTCACTTAAATCTTCAAAAAAATGACAAAATCAATTTTCTATCACGCAGGTTGCCCTGTATGCATCAGTGCAGAGCACGACATCGTAAATCTTATCGGAGCTGCTCATGTAGAGATCGTTCACATTGGCAATGATCGCAGCCGGATAGCAGAAGCAGAAAAGGCCGGGGTAAAATCTGTTCCGGCATTGCTTACTCCAAACGGCCATGTGCTTCACATCAATTTTGGAGCATCCTTGGCTGATGTAAAAGGTTAAAAATTTAACCCTAAAAGTTAGGATTCCTACCAATTTAGGAAAATTCATTATCCCATCCTTAAATTCTTAAAACATGAAAAAGCTATTATTCTCTTTGAGTTTTGTTATGCTTTCGCTTCAGGTTTTTGCCTGCGAAAAATGTGGCAACTATAACAATGACGATTTTCAAATTAAAAAAGTAAGCGTAACCCATGCTGCAGAAATTGGTGCCACCATTTGGGAAATTACAGTTAAAGGAACAGCAGGTAAAACAACACCTAAACCTGCAGGGCAGCTTAATGGAGCTCCTGTTTTGGGCTATGTATTTCCAACATCGCTAACCCCAACAGACGTTGGCTTTAGCAACACACAAGGTATAGTTGCCCTGGCGCTGACTTCGCACCCCGATTTTGACGATAGCCCGCTATGGGACGAAAACAGCGATGGAAAATTTGATAACGATGGAATTGTTTGGCATCCTCACTGGGTTATTCTAACAGAAGACAAACGCGTAGAGGGAGGATTATCTGTAAAAGAATTTAAGGCCGATGACAAAAGTGTTGTTCTTCCAAAAACTGCTCCGGGTATGCCTATGTTCATGGATTCACCGGGCTATCAGGTTATCACAATTGCCAATACAATACGTGTTGTTGTTCCCGATTATCGGATAAACAACAAAACTGATTTTGCTTACGATGGAGTTACTGCATACATGCAAGTAAGCACAGGCGATGACGGTGGACATGGTGGCGGAAACAAACCCATGCTGGGTGTTTACAAGGTGTATTCCGTTGCCAGTGGCAATTTATCGCTGCCCTACCGTGTTAAGTAATTTTATTTGCCCTGTAAAGTTAGGAATCCTATCTTTACAGGGCATTGCCTTATCAGGCAGAAACCGGTATTAATCAAAAACAATAAACAACCAATACAATGAAAGTAGCTGTTTGGGATACATACGTAACTAAAAAGGATGGCAGCACCATGCATTTCGACATTATAGCCCCCGAAGAGGTAGAGGACGCAACCGTAATTTACGGCTACGGAAAAGCGTATTTGAAAAGCAAAGGCCAGGAAGGACAAAACCTGACAGCCAGGGAATGCAGCTTTTGCCACATTGAAACTATTAAGCCACACTGGGAAGCTCAAATTAAGCAAAATGGTTATTTCATTTTTGAAATGGAAAATTGCAATTAAATGAAACCGTCTTCCTTTAATTTAACCGAACAAAACCAGAAGGTGGAGAGTCGGATTGTGGTGGCTTTGGAACGTGTTTCGGAAGCCTTTCGGGTATTGCTTTGGAATGAAAGTAAAGAATATTCGCTTAGCCCAATTCAAATTCAGGTATTGATCTTCATCTACTTCCACACTTCAGAAAAATGTAAGGTTGGATATTTGGCTGATGAATTCAACATGACAAAAGCCACCATCAGCGACAGCGTAAGGGTCTTACTATCCAAAGATTTAATTACAAAAGAAACAGACCCCGCGGATACAAGAAGTTATTCGCTTGCGTTGACTTCGGCCGGAAAAGCCATTGCAAAAAAAACTTCGCTTTTTGCCTCGTCCATTGAGCAGCCGCTTGAAAAACTAACCACCGAACAGAAAACCATCATGCTTAACGGGTTACTACGATTGATTCATGATCTGAATAAATCCGGCATCATTACCATTCAACGCATGTGTTTTACCTGTTCAAACTACCAGGTTGACAAGGGCGTTCATTACTGCAACCTTTTGAAAAGCCGGCTGGCCGCCCATGAATTGCGAGTGGATTGCCCTGACCATGAATTACAGGCATGAGTTCAATTACCGGGCATATAGCGCAAATTAAAAACAGAATAAAAAAGGCTGCCGCAGATTCGGGGCGAAATGCAAATGAAGTAAAACTCCTGCTGGCCACTAAAACCGTTTCAGCAGAAAACATTAAGATAGCCTTTGAAGCGGGCGAAACCTTGATTGGTGAAAACAAAGTGCAGGAGCTTGTTGAAAAGGCTGATTTTCTCAAAACCATTCCGCATCAAGCACACTTCATCGGGCATTTACAAACCAACAAAATTAAGGAAGTAATCAGGTATGCCGATTGTATTCAATCGCTTGACCGAATTGAATTGGCAGAAAAATTACAAAAGCGCTTAGAGTTTGAGCGCAAAACCATGGATGTCTTTTTACAAGTAAACACATCATACGAGGCAAGTAAATTTGGTATCTCTCCGGAAGCAGCAATAGCCTTTGCGTTACAAGTAAAACCGCTCGACCGGCTTAATATAAAGGGGCTCATGACCATTGGGCTTTTCTCTGCAGAACCTGAGCAAGTACGTAAATGCTTTCGGTTGCTAAAACACATACAAGACCAACTGCTGCAAAAAGATATTCCTGTTCATGAATTATCTATGGGTATGAGCGGTGACCTTGAAACGGCTATTGCCGAAGGTTCAACCATGGTGCGGGTTGGTACGGCCATTTTTGGCCAGCGCGCCTATCCTGACAGTTATTATTGGAATGAGAAAAACGGTGCGCAGGTGTAAATTCGATTGTCTGTTTTTTTCTCCTGACTTATTTGCTGCCCTTTTTTTCCGTAAGGTCACTCAACCTCACAATTTTCACTTCCGGTAAATCCCAATCAACACTTCTTCTTTACCATCAATAGCCGGTAACGGTAGCCCAAGTATTTTGGCTATTAGCGGATACACATGTATGTTTTGAAAGGGTGCCACCGTTACTCCTCTTTTAATATTGGGTCCTTGCGCATAAAAAACTCCATACATATCGCGCACCGTTGCCGGGTCATAGCCATGCACACCCATTTTGGTTCCCACCTTGGCTGAACTTAAAAACCGTTCGCGCGAACCTTCGCGGATATAATAACCTTCGTGGGCCATGATCATCACATCGCCCACACGTTCGTGCGTATATTGCCAGGTTGCCGGGTAATCTTCTTTCTTCAATACTGTAAAATTCTTTTCGTTTCTTTTCAGCACGGCAAACAATGAATCTTTCTTCGCCTTTGAATCCACGTACAAATGCGTTTGTGTACCGCCATTTACCAACTTAATGCTTCGGTTTTTCCGGTCAACCAATTCATCTACAAAAATAAAGATCTCCTCTACCACCGAAAGTTCTTTCATGCCATGATCAGAAACAAGAATCACATTTACCGGCAGTTTGGTAGCTTCAATGCCAGTCATTAATTCGTTCAACATCGAGTCGGCACGAAGCACAGCCTGTTGCGTTTCAGGTGCATTTGGTCCAAACTCATGGCCTTCATGATCAGGAAAAGAAAAGTAAAGCGTAATTAAATGAGGTCGTTCTGCTGCTGGAAGCTTGAGCCAATCCAGAACCTGCTGCACACGCTTGCGCGGATCGATGGTGTCATCGAATGGAAAATAATAGTCGGGCCTGTGGGCCTGATCGCTGACTTCTGAACCCACCCAAAAAAAAGAAGCCGACTTCATGTTGTTTTGTCTGGCCAATGTCCAAAGAGGCACACCGCCATAATAAATCGGGTTAACCACACGGTCTTTATTGCGCATACCATAAAATTCGTTGCGCGTGCGATCATAAAACGAATTATCCACTAACCCATGATTGCCGGGGTTCAATCCGGTAACGATGGAGTAATGATTGGGAAATGTTTTGCTGGGAAACGATGGAATGATGGCTTCCGCCTGCGCTCCTTTTGCAATAAATTTCCTGAAGTTTGGTGGGTTGTATTTTGCTACGTAATCATGCCGGAAGCCATCAAAAGAAACAAGCACTACATATGGCTTTTCCTGGGCCTGCGCAGAAATAGCCAGAAACAACCCAATTACAAACAGATATTTTTTGAAAGGGTACACGAAGATGATTTTGTTCTTTTTGCTCCTGATTTACCTACTTAAACCGCTCGAGATAAAGTATATCACCTACTTTTTGTCCACCACCAGTCTATTGTTACGATTGGCGATCTCCCAAGCTGTATAAAAAACAGTTTGTGTACGCTTGGTCAGCAGGTCGAATTCAATTTTATCAACCTCATCGCTGGGTTTGTGGTAATCTTCGTGGATACCATCAAAGTAGAATATGATGGGAATATTTTTCTTGGCGAAGTTCCAGTGGTCAGAACGGTAGTATATGCGATCGGGGTGATCTTCTGCATTGTAGGTATAATCAAATACCAGGTTGGTATAGGTTTTATTGGTTGCCTCGCTGAGTGTATGCAACTCAGACGACAGTTTGTCTGAACCAATTATATATACATACGGTGGGCTGTCTTTATGTTGTGGATCTCTGCGGCCGATCATATCGATGTTCAGATTCACAACGGTTTTATCCAATGCGTAAATTGGATTTTCAGAATAGTATTCCGAGCCGAGCAAACCCTTTTCTTCCCCGGTAACGGTCATAAACAAAATACTTCTGCGCGGTCCGTTGCCTTCCTGTTTTGCCTGTGCAAATGCTTTGGCCAATGCCAATACCGCTACGGTACCCGATCCATCATCATCAGCCCCGTTGTTAATTTTATCTCCTTCTGCGCGTGGCGAAATACCGATATGATCATAGTGTGCTGTAATGACCACTACTTCATCCTTCTTATCGGTTCCTTCCAAAAAGCCCAACACATTTTCTGATTTTACTTCGTAGGATGTTACTGAAACCGAATACGATACTGATGTAGGTTTTACTTTGGCTACCTTTGCTCCTGCCGATTTTTTTAATTTTTCATAGGAGGTATTAAATAGTTTGCCCGCAGTTTCTGTGGAAACAAAAAACGAATTAGGACCACCACTTGATGGTTTATTCAGGCTCAATCCGCCTCCGCGAAAGTTTCGGGCCATACTTGAAAAGCGTTGAAAGTCTTCGGCCTTTTCAATAACCGCAATAACTGCTTTTGCACCTTTTTCGCGCAAAGTGGCTAATGTTGGGTTGCGCATCATAGAAGTTGTTGGGTCTAACGCAACCAGTACCGCTTTGTCTTTCACATCAATCTTTGCCAGTTCATCGGCTGTTCCGGCACCGGCATATACTAGTGGTAATGTTACAG
>Ga0209200_1002514_pt1 | contig 16862 bp, 12 predicted proteins | sample AD_UKC033_MetaG_FD_184406 | JGI IMG/M metagenome (GOLD analysis project Ga0209200, IMG submission 184406) | Active sludge microbial communities of municipal wastewater-treating anaerobic digesters from USA - AD_UKC033_MetaG (SPAdes) (version 2) | ecosystem: Engineered > Bioreactor > Anaerobic >...
GTTTACCTGCTCCCGGCGGATCCGTGATCCGCCGGGTTTGCGCCCAACAACGCTGCCGGTTCACGGAACCGGCTTGAGCAGTGAGTGAAGACCGATTTAGGCCGACGTGACCTAGTACAAGTTGGCGTAAATAACTCTTCAGTTTACCTGCTCCCGGCGGATCCGTGATCCGCCGGGTTCGCGCCCAACAACGCTGCCGGTTCACGGAACCGGCTTGAGCAGTGAGTGAAGACCGATTTAGGCCGACGTGACCTAGTACAAGTTGGCGCAAATAACTCTTCAGTTTACCTGCTCCCGGCGGATCCGTGATCCGCCGGGTTCGCGCCCAACAACGCTGCCGGTTCACGGAACCGGCTTGAGCAGTGAGAGCAGTGAGTGAAGACCGATTTAGGCCGACGTGTACTAGCTCGTCACTCGGCGACTCTCAACCGCGCGCGGCTCAGGCTGATCGATGCAGCTCACATCGTCCCCGTCAATCATGACCAAAGCACCGACTCGTTACGGGTCACGCCCCAGGCTTGCGCGCCGTGATGTAAAAGGCTGACGCGATCAGATCGGCCTGGGGATGCCCTTCCAGCCAGGCATCGGCCAGCTTGAGCGGGCTGAGCAGCCAGGGAAAGGCGCGGCGTCCAACCTTCAACAGCGTCCGGTTGCCCAGGGAGCAGCAGAGCGCCAGATATTCGCTGGCCACCCACATCATGGCCGAGCCGGGGCCGACGGCGACCCCCCGCTCCAGCACCTCATAGCCGGGGGTCAGTTCTGCCATGCCCACGGCGGTGAAACGGCGAAAATCGTTGGGGGAGGCGTGGAAGCCCTGGATGAAGGGGGCCTCGTGGTAGACCAGCCCGCCTGGCCGCAGCACCCGGTCGATCTCGGCCAGGGTCGCGGGCAGGTCGGGCACATGCTCCAGCACCCCCTGGGTGATGACTGCGTCCAGGCTGGCATCGTGCAGCGGCAGCCGCTCGCCCACGCCCACCACATCCACATGGCTGAACGGCCTGATGTCCAGGTTGAGGACGCGCCGGCCGAAGGCGGTGCGGCCTGAGCCCAGGTTGAGAATCAGCGCGTCCGGCCCCAGATGCTCGACGAAATGGGGGATGCGCTGCCTGCTGCGCTCGGTCTTGTAGGCAAAACCGGGCGGCGTTGTCGCGGCCAGTAGACGCTGAAAGTGATTCATGATTGGGCAGGGGTTGGGCTGACGAACTCCAACAGCATGGCGATCACCAGTCCGAAGAGCAGGCTGACCACAGCTACCAGCAGCGTCAGCCGCAAGGCTGAGGAGTCGCCCGGCTCGCCAGGCAAAAAGGCTGGATCGACCACCTGCAACGAGCCGACGCTGATGGCCTGCGCCTCCTTCAGCCGCGCCTCGGCCGCCTTGCTGCGCAGGAAATCGTAGTCCGCCAGGGCGGCGTCCAGGCTGGCCTGCAGGGCGCTGTAGTCGCTGCTCAGACCGATCAACTGCGCCAGATCGCCGGCGCGCTGGTTGAGCAGGCTCTCCTGCTGCACGGCCACGGCACGCTGGCCGGCGGCCGCGATCTCCTGGGCGCGCGCCGCGCCGCGCTGCTCGGCCGCCGCCTGGCTCAGCGCCGTGACCAGGGCGAGTTGCGCCTCGCGGCTGGCCTGTTGCTCAGCCGTCAGCGTCTCGCCGTCGGCTGGCAGCGCGGCCAGAGCCTGCTGCGCCGCGGCCAGCTCGGCCTCGGTCTCAGCGGCCTGTGCTGCGTGCTGCTCGGCCAGCGTCTCCGCCAGGCTGGCCTGGACCTGTGCGGCATCGCGCGCGGTGCGGATCGCGCGCACCCCGTCCTGCACCGCGTTGATCTCGCGCGGCAGATCGCCCACGTTGTGCTCCAACTGGAACTGGAGCAGCGCATCCTGAGCCTGGCGCAGCCGCTGGCCCTGCGTGGCCAGCTCAGCGGTCACGAACTGGCCGGAGACGCTGGCGGGGCGGGCGCGAATCTCGTTGTAGTAGGCCAGCGCGTTCTCCACGTGCCGGTTGAGCACATCCATGGCCTCCTGGGGGGTGGCCGCGTCGTAGGTGACGGTGACGAAATCGCCCGCCGCGCTGGTGCTGAGGTTGCCCAGCAGTTGATTGGCGCTGAGGTCCAGGTCCAGGTCGCGGATGGTGCGCCAGGCGATCAGCGAATTCTGCAAGGTTTCGTTGAAGTTGAACTGGGTCAGCGCGATCTGCTCGCTGACGCCGCCGCTGGAGCGCCGGGTGTAGAGCGCCACCTCCTGATCATCCAGCGCCAGCGCCTGCAGTCGCAGCGATGACCGGTAGGTCGGGGGCGCGCTCAACGTCACCAGCAGGGTGACGGCCACCGCGCCGACCACCAGCCCGGCGATCAACCACCAACGCCGGCGCAGAATGGCCCAGATCGACGGGCCAGCCGGCCGGGTGGGCGCGGACTCGTTGCTTTCAGTTGCCTCGTGCATAGCTTCCTCATCTGCTGGGGAACCGGGGGAACGAAGGTTCCGGGAAGTTCCTTCGCGCGGCTCCGGGTTCCTCGACGCAGTTCTTCTAGGTCGGGCGCACCCGCCGGCGCAGGCTGACCAGGGCGCGGCTGATCTCCGGGCGCAGTTCATCATCGCGCCGCCAGGTGAGCAGGCCATAGACCAGCACCAGCACGGCGCCGCCGGCCAACAACGCGGCCACATCCCACACGCCCAGCGCCAGCAGGCCGGCGTTGACCAGATAGCCCAGCCCGCCGGCCAGCAGCGCATAGACCAACATCGGCCCCAGGATGCGGGCGTAGGTGATCATGCGTGCGTCCAGGATCTTGTCCACCAGAAAGGCCGCGATGACAAAATCGACCGCGGCCACGCCGGCCGACAACAGCGAGACGCCCACCAGGCCGCCGCGGCTGATGAACGGATAGAGCAGCAGGGCCATGGTGACCAGTCGCCAGGTTGCGATGCCGGTCAGCCATTGCGGCTTGCCGCCGGCCTGAAAAATGACGCCCATGTTGGCGGCCACCGAGCGGATCACGCCGTAGATGGCCAGGAGCTGCATCGGCGCGATGGCCGGCGCCCAGCTCTCGTTGAGCACGGCATAGACAAAATCGTGGGCAAAGACCACGGTGGCGACGCCGATGGGCATGGCCAGCGCGCCGACAAAGCGCACCTGGCGAAAGAAGGCGCTGCGCAGTCGCTCCTGATTGGCCTGCAAAAGGCTGTAGGCCGGAAATGTCACCCGGTTGACCACCCGGGTGATGTTGGTGGCCGGCGTGTTGGAGATCTTGTAGGCCAGGCCATACTGCCCCAACGCGGCCTGGCCCAGCATGCGCCCGACGAACATGTCGTCGATGTTGGTGATGCCAAAGATCAGGACCTGGCTGACGGCGATGTGCTTGCCATAGCCGAACAGATCGCGGAAAATCGAACGCACGAACTGGAAGCGGGGGCGCCAGGATGAAACGAGATAGACCAGAAGGGTCACCAGCAGCGCCGAGAGGAGCTCGCCGGCCACCAACGCCCAGACGCGCCAGCCGAGCCAGGCCAGCAGCAGCGCGGCCAGGTTGCCGATCAGGCTGGCGGTCAGCTCCGGCAGCACCTTCTTGCGAAAATCCAGCTCCTTGGTCAGCAGGGTGTAGGGCACGCGGCTGAAGCTGTTGATCACCATGGTCAGGGCCAGCACCCGCAGCACAGCCATGGTCTCCGGGCTGTGGAAGAACTTGGCCACCAACGGCGCCGCCAGGAAAGCCACCAGGTAGAGCAGCGCGCTGCTGGTCACGATGGTCCAATGGGCGGTGTTGGCCGCGGCCTCCACATCCTTCTGGCGATAGATCAACGCCGAGCTGAAGCCCAGCTCCTGAAAGAAGACCAACGACTGGATGGCCAGGTTGGCGATGGCCAGAAGGCCGAAGTACTCCGGCGTGAGCAGGCGGGCCAGCAGCAGGCTGACCAGAAAGCTCAGCCCCTGGCCGACCAGGGCCGCGCCCCCTTCCCAGAAGAGGCCGCGCGAGACGCGCGCCCGCAGGGTCATGACAGCCCCTTGCGGGCCAGCAGCACCAGATCGCGGCCAAAGAGCGTCGGCCGCAGGCGGGTCAGAGTCTCATAGCCGCGGCCAGCCAGGGCGCTGCGGCGCAGCAGGTCAGGATAGAGCCCGCGCACCCACAGGCTGGCGCTGCCGCCGACCTGCTCGATGGCCAGACCGCGGCCCGCCAGCAGCCGGCGCAGATCGGGCAGGGCAAAGAAGCGCAGGTGCAGCCAGTCGGTGGGGGTGTGCTCCACGTAGGGGAAATGGCCCCGCAACAGCCACCAGCGCACCCGCCAATGGGCCGCGTTGGGCACGCAAAGCACCAGCCGCCCGCCGGGCCGCAACACCCGCGCGCACTCGTCCAGGTAGCGCGCAAAGTCGACCCGGTGCTCGATCTGCGAGTCGCTGACCACCGCGTCGAAGCTGGCGTCGGCAAAGGGCAAGGGCTGGCGGTCCAGGTTGACCTGGGTGGCATCGACCCCACGGGCCTGGGCGCGGCGCACAGCCTCGGCTGACAGGTCAACGCCGACCACCTGCGCGCCCAGTTGGCTCATTCGCTCGGCCAGCACGCCGGGGCCGCAATCGACCTGCAGCACCCGGTCGCCCGGCTGGATGTGACGGGTCAACAGGCCCTGGCGGCGGTGATCAAAGCGGTCGCCCTGCTGCTGCCAGTAGCTATCGTAGAAGGCTTCGAAGTCCAAAAGATGTTCCCTGAAATGGATTCTTGTCAACCATTTCTTATGATCATCGGCAGATACATGGGCGGCGGGGTGAAGACGATGCCAAACGCCACCTCGATCTGCACGCCGGTCGTCACCAACACCACCCGCTGGCTGGGGGTGGTGGGGGCATAGGCGCGCGGCGTCGTTTGCGTCACCGTATAGTACCGGTCAACGGCCAGACCGGCAAATCCGAAGCTGCCATCGGCGGCCGTCTGCGTCTGCGCCACCGTCACCCCGCCCTCGGTCAGCGTCACCGCGGCGCCGGCCACCCCTGTCTCGCCGGCATCGCGCACCTGGTTGCGGTTGGCGTCATGCCACACGATCCCGCCAATGCTGCCGGCCAGCGGCGTGGGGGAGGGGGTGGCCGTGGGCGTGGCGCTGGCCGTCGGGCTGGCCGTGGGGGTGGGGGTGCGCGTCGGCGTGGCGGTCGGCGTGGGGGTGCGCGTGGGGGTCGGCGTGTGGGTCGGGGTGGGTGATGGGGTGGAGGTGGGGGTGGCCAGCGGGTAAACCAGCAGCAGCCGCGGCCGCTGCTCCACCGCGCTGTTCTCGCGGCTGGCGACGGCATACTCCACGTCGGGATCGTCGCTGCGCAGCAACACTCCCTGGTTGCTGGCCGGGTTGGCCAGCCAGCCGGCCACCGCGTCGGTCACGTCGAAGCCCCGCCGCACCGCGGTCGCGTCGAAAAGCCGGCTGTCCAGCGCGGTTCCGCTGCGGTCGCCCGGCACGCCGTTGGCCCCCGGCTGGTTCCAGGGCTGGCCGGCCGCGGCCTGCGCCCAGGTGACCTGGCCTTCCAGCCAGGCGCGGTTCATCAAAAAGGCCTCGACCTCGAAGGCATTGCTGTTGCTGCGGCTGCCGGTGTAGAGGCTGAGCGCCGCGCCGCGCAGGCCGTTGTTCAGCGCCTGCGCCGGCACGCTGCTCAAATCGAAGCGGAAGAGGCCGTTGCGCACGTTGGGCGAGCGCAGCCGCACCTGGGCCGCGCCGCCAAAGCCGCCGCTGGGAGTCCAACCGTCGATGTAGGCATCGCGCACGCCGCTGTAGCCGTTGACCCCCTCTTGCAGCGTCAGGGTAGCCACCGGGGGGGGCGTCTGGCCAGGGTAGAGGGTGACATGGTGGGCGCCGGAGCTCAGGCTGAAGCGCGCCTCGCCGGCTACCAGGTCCACCGCCTGCGCGCTGAAGGTGGCCTGATCCACCGCCATGTCCTCCACCACGGTGCGGGTCTGCGGCAGGCCCAGGCTGGCCACGTTGACCGCCACATCCAGGCCGGCGTCGTCCACCAGCTTCACCGCCAGCGCGTTGCCGGTTTCCACCGCCCCGTTGACCGTGGTCCAGCGCGGCGACGCGCCCTGCTGCGTCACGCGCACCCACCACAGGGTGGTCGAGGTGTCGGTGATGGCGTCGAAGGCCGGCGGCGGCGCGCCCAGGCTGAAGCCGGCCAGCCACTGCACGATTGCCTCCTTGCCGCCAGGCACAGGCGTCGTGTGGTTGCCGGGGAAGGTGATGTAGCTCAGCGGCGCGGCCGGGTTGGCCGCCAGCACGGCCGCGACCATGTCCTCGGAATGGTGCGGCAACACGGTGGTGTCGCCGGTGGCATGGTAGATGCGCAGCGGCGTGTGGGCCAGGTTGCGGGCGAAACTCAGCGGCGAACGGCGCTGGTACTCGAACCAGGTGGCCGTGTCAGGCGCGCCCCCCACTTCCTGGGCGATCAGCATCTGCCGCCAGGGTTCCGACTCCTCATACCAGCGCGCCAGGTCGGTGGGGCCGCGGTCGGCGACCACAGCCGCGAAGAGTCCGGGGTTCTTGGCCGCGGTCACCAGCGCGATCTGGCTGCCCATGGAGGTTCCGGTCAGATAGATGCGGTTGGGATCGACGTTGTAGCGCTGGCGCACCCACTGGATGGTGTCCAGGATGTCCTGCTGGCTGGCACGCGAGGCCAGCGGATGGTCATAGGGCGGCCGGGGATAGGCGCTGCGCTCGCCGTGCATGTCGGGCGCGGCCAGCAGCCAGCCGGCGTTCTGCGCCACCTGGCCATAGTCGCCCATGGGCGCCCAGCGGTTGTCGCCCCAGCCGTGAATGGCCACCAGCAGCGGGACGGGCTGGCCCGGCTGGTAGCTGGTGGGAATCTGCAAGGCGGCCGGTTGGGTGGTGCCGTCGTAGCTGCTGGTGAAGGTGAAGTCCACCATCTGCGCCGCGACCAGATCATCCCCCTGCAAGACCAGATGGACGTTGGTCATGCCCCACTCGTCGGGCTGGCCGTTGCCCTGCAAGGCCGAGGTCAGCCGCACCCGGTTGAGCCCCTGTCGCACCAGCGCCGGATCGATGGGCCATTCCTTGGTCGCGCCGGGGTTGGGAATGCAGTAGGTGCCATTGGTGGCCGAGCCGTCGATGATGCTCTTGCCGATGAAGGTCTCGTTCAGGTAGATGTCGTTGCGCGCGCCGACGTTGAACTCGTCCCCGACCAGCTTGGCGCTGGACACCGTGCCTGACCAGACGATGAACATGTCACCCTCGGCGTTGGGTTCGCCGTAGTTGTCCCCAACCCAAAGACAATCCGTGGCCGTGGAGGATGCGCTGCCCTGCGGAAAGGTGGCCGGGGCAAAGGAAGACGGCGTGTCCTGGCGCTGCGGCTGAGCGTGGCCCGCGCCGGCCAGCCCTAGCAACGCCAAAGCCAGCGCCGCGACCAATGCCAGGCTGGCCATGCCCCAGGGGCGGGCGCGGCCTGCGGCGCGATCAATTCGTGGCTGAGCGGATCGTGACATGGTTCGTTTCCTATGCGACAGGTGGTTGAGACAAAGGTGAATTTGTACTGCAAGGCACGCGATTCGTCAAGTCTCGCGAGACGCGCGCAGCAGTTCCAAGGATGGCGACTGCCAAACGGGAGTCGAGCCTTCAGGCGGGTTGGCGCGCGCAACTGGCATCGTCCAGACCCGGCTGAAGCCTCGACTCCGCCCATAGTTGGAATCGCTGTGACGCGCCGGCGCGCCGGCGCGCCGGCCATGCTCCCCATTGTCCCCCTGCAAGATTAATCCACTATGAAAATCGCTGCGCGGTCTGATGACAGATTTGTAACGGTGCGCGGGGCGAGCCAGGGATGGGCAATCCCTGGCTGACGGCACACAGGCCCCCAGGGCGGGGCGCATGGCGCGGCTGTCAGGCCTGTTCCTCGGCGCGCCAGAGCTTGAGCACCAGCCGGAAGATGTCTGTGTCGGTGACGATCCCCACCAACTGCCGCCGGCCTGGGCCGCTCAGCGCGCGCACCACCGGCAGGCCGCCGATCTTGCGGCTCAGCATCAGCTCGACCGCATCGGCCAGGCTGGTCTCCGGCGTGACCACCAGCGGGTCGCGGCTCATGGCCTCCCAGACGGTCAGCCACTCCTCCTCGGCTTCGGGTGCGTAGGGGCTGGGCGCCTGGGCCGCCTCGACCGAGGTGGCCTCGCGCACGTCGCCCCAGCTCAGAATGCCCACCAGCTCTCCAGCTTCATCCAGCACCGGCAGACGCCGCACGCCGTGCTCCTCCATCAACGCCTGGGCTTCGACCAACGACGCCTCGGTGTCCACCGTCCAAAGCTGGGTCCGCATGATCTCGCCAACCGTGTGTTGCATGATGCGCTGCCTTTCGGGTGAGGTCGCGCGCTGCGACCGGGGAAGGGGGTCGTGGCCAGTGCTGACAGCCCCGCAGCGGGGCTGTCAGCACTGGCGCGTTCAGGGCTGCGGGCCGCGGCGGCCCAGCAGTTTCCAGCCGGCCGGCAAGAGCAGCGCGGCCGCCGCGATCTTGATCAGGTCGCCGGGGATGAAGGGGAGGACGCCGGCCGTCAACGCCGGAGCCAGCCCGCCCACGAACACCGCCAGCCAAAGCGCGCCCACGGCGTAGATCACCACGTTGCCCAGCGCCATGGCCACGGCCGTGGTGCTGACGCGCCGATCCCAGCCGCGCTCGGCCAGCAGGCCGACCAGGTAAGCGGCCAGCACGAAGCCGATCAGGTAGCCGCCGGTCGGTCCCAGCAGGCGGGCGGGGCCGACCGCGCCGCCAGGTGCAAAGACGGGCAGGCCGGCCATGCCCTCGGCGATGTAAACCAGCACGGCCAGGCTGCCGCGGCGGCTGCCCAGCAACGCGCCCACCAGCAACACGGCCATGGTCTGGCCGGTGACCGGCACCGGGCTGAAGGGCAGGGGAATGGCCACCTGCGCGCTGAGGGCGATCAACAGCGACCCGGCCAGCACCAGCGCGGCATCGTACAACAGCGCGCTGCGGCGGACGGTGGGGCGGAGTATGTCGGCGTAGACCATGGGGACCTCCTGAAACTGGGTATGTAGGTGGTAGGATGGCATTGTAACACAGGGGGAAAGAAGGGCAAAAGATGCGACCAGGCCAGCCCGAACGCGGCGCAGGGGCGGCGCGTTTGCGGGCAAGCGCGGCCAGTCGTGGTATACTGCGCCATGCGCAACACATCATATCCATGCGCCAAGCCAGCGGGCGCGCGGCCCCTCCGAACATGTTGAAACCCGATCAGCGCCTGTTCGGCATGGTCCCCCCTGCGCCCCTCCACCCATTGCCACGCTGCCACACCCACCATGACCCTACGTGACCACGCCCATGCCATGGGCATCGAACTGAACGACGCCCAGGTGGCCGCCTTTGGCCGCTTTCAGGCCGAGCTGCTGGACTGGAACCAGCGCATGAACCTGACCTCCATCACCGACCCGGCTGAGATCGAGACGAAGCACTTCCTGGACTCGCTCTCCTGCCTGCTGGCGCTGCCGCGCAGCGACGGCCGGCCGATTGCGGCCTGGCTGGCCAGCTCCCCCAAGGCCGTGGACATCGGCGCCGGCGCGGGGCTGCCGGGGCTGGCGCTGAAGATCGCCTGGCCCGGCCTGCGGCTGACGCTGCTGGAGGCCACGGGCAAGAAATGCCGCTTCATGCAGCATGTGGTGGAGACGCTGGGCCTGGCCGATGTGACGGTGGTGCAGGCCCGCGCCGAGGACTTTGGCCAACGCGCCGGCCGGCTGGCCTTCGATCTGGCGCTGGCGCGGGCAGTGGCGCGGCTGCCGGTGCTGCTGGAATATGGCCTGCCGCTGCTCAAGCCGGGCGGCTGGTTTGTGATCCAGAAGGGCCGCGCTCCGCAGGAGGAGCTGGCCAGCGCCCAGGCCGCGTTGCAAACGCTGGGCGGCCGGCTGCACCAGGTCGCGCCGGTGGACGTGCCGGGGTTGGACGCCGAACGCGCGCTGCTGATCGTCGCCAAAACCGGCAAGACGCCGGCCGCCTACCCCCGTCGCGCCGGCATCCCTGAACGCCAGCCTATTCTGACCTGATGGAGCCGGCCCCCAGCAGACCGTGGCCGGCATGGGCGATCAACACCGAGCCGATCTCGACAATCAAGACCTCTGAGCGGGGGAAGTTCAGCGCCTGAGCCAGCTCGTCAGCCAGCGCCGCGGCCTCTTCCGGCACGCGGCTGTGCGCCACGGCCAGCCGCTCCGCCGGGCCGGCCGCGCTGATGTCCTGGACCAGGCGTTTGATCGCGCCGCGCCGGCCGCGGGCCGGCCCCACCAGGCTGAGCCGTCCCTCCTCGTTGATGGTCAACACCGCGCGCACATTCAGCGCCGCGCCCAGGCGGCTCATCATCGGCATCAACGTGTCCAGCCGGCCGCCGCGCTTGACCTGGTCCAGCGACTCGAGAAAGACCCGCAGCGTCAGCCGCCGCTGATAGCTGAGGACGGCCTCCTCCACGGCCGCGCGGGCGGCGCCGGCCGCGGCCAGCTCGGCCGCTCGCAGTACCTGCAGGCCATAGCCCAGCGAGATGGAACGGCCATCGATCACGGTGATCTGGCCAGGGAACTCCTGCGCGGCCAGCAGGGCGCTGTTGTAGGTGCCGCTGTGGGCGCCGGTGAGGGTGATGCAGACCAGCTCATGGCCGGCCGCGATCAACGGGGCAAAAACCTCCAGAAAGGGACCCACCGGCGGGCCGGAGGTCTCGCAGGGCAGGCCGGCCTCGACCCGCTGCCACAGCTCGACGCGGGTCTGCGGCGAGTCGGCGACCTCACGCTCGCCAAAGCGCAACACCAGCGGCGTCAGGTGGATATCGTACTGCTCGATCAGCGGGGCCGGCAGGTCGCAGCCGGTGTCGGTGACAATTTTGACGGTCATTGGGTTTCGTTGTGACGGCGTGAAGAGGGGAGGTGGCCGCAGCGCCAGCGCGTTGCGGCCGAAGCGTAGCTGATTATAGCCAGCCCACCGCCAGGAGCCAAACCAGTCATCCCAAGACCGACGGCAGCCAACCCGGAGGCGAGGCTTTAGCCGGTTTCGCGCCAACCCGGAGTCGAGGCTTTAGCCGGGCCCGGACCAACCCGGAGTCGAGGCTTTAGCCGGGTCCGGCCCAACCCGGAGTCGAGGCTTTAGCCGGGTTCGTGCCAACCCGGAGTCGAGGCTTTAGCCGGGCCCGGGCCAACCCGGAGTCGAGGCTTTAGCCGGATTCGTGGCAACCCGGAGTCGAGCCTTTAGGCGGGCCCGGGCTGTGTCGGCCAGACCCGGCTGAAGCCTCGACTCCTGACCGTATCGACCAGACCCGGCTGAAGCCTCGACTCCGCGTCGATCTGTTGACCCGCGCGCTGCTGATCAGCCAACGCGCCCGCCGTCGGTTTCGATACGCCGCAGACGGCTACTCAACCAACGGCGGCGTTGCTGCGACGAAGATCCGAAGCCGCCGTCGGCTGATTGACAGCCTCATGGGGCTATGGTATCATCGACCGCGAGCCCCTGGAAAGTCGCCGCGGCGGCGCTTTGCCAGAGAGGACGATCTGAACAGATCGTCGCACCACCGTGAAGTTTGTGCAGGAGACCGACATGACGACTAGTGTAACCAACCCCTCCGCCTCGTTGATGGAGCAATGGCAAATGCAGGCGCTGGAGACGCGCCGGCGCGTCTGGGGCGACGTGTCCGATGAGAAGTGGAACGATTGGCGCTGGCAGCTCAGCCATCGACTCAACAGCGTCGACGAGCTGGCCCGCGTGCTGGAACTGACCGAGGACGAGGTCGAGGGCCTTTCGGCGCCTGACAAGTTTCGCGTCGATGTGACCCCCTATTTTGCCACCTTGATCGACCCCTACGACCCCAAATGCCCGGTGCGCCGCCAGGTGGTGCCGTTGGGCAGCGAGCTGCGGGCCTTCACCTCGATGATGGAGGACTCGCTGGCCGAGGATGCACACTCCCCGGTGCCGGGGCTGGTCCATCGCTATCCCGACCGGGTGCTGATGCTGGTGACCACCGAATGCGCCAGCTATTGCCGCTATTGCACCCGCAGCCGCATCGTGGGCGACCCGTCGGCCAACTTCAGCAGCCAGGAACATCAGGCGCAACTGGACTACATCCGCGCCACGCCGCAGATCCGCGATGTGCTGCTCAGCGGCGGCGATCCGCTGACCATCCCGCCGCGCCGGCTGGACAGCCTGCTGGGCGGGCTGCGCGCCATCCCCCACGTGGAGATCATCCGCATTGGCAGCCGCGTGCCGGTCTTCTTGCCGCAGCGCATCACCGATGAGTTCTGCCAGATGATCCGCCAGTACCACCCCTTCTGGATCAACATTCACGTCAACCACCCCAAGGAGATCACGCCCGAGCTGCGTGCGGCCTGTGCGCGCCTGGCTGACGCGGGCGTCCCGCTGGGCAATCAGAGCGTGCTGCTGGCCGGCGTCAACGACTCGGTGCACATCCAGCGCATGCTGGTGCACGAGCTGGTCAAGATGCGGGTGCGCCCCTACTACCTTTATCAGTGCGACCTGGTGGAGGGAGCCGGCCATTTCCGCACCAGCGTCTCCAAGGGGATCGAGATCATCGAAGGGCTGCGCGGCCACACCAGCGGCTACGCCGTGCCGACCTATGTGGTGGATGCGCCCGGCGGCGGCGGCAAGATCCCGGTGATGCCCAACTACCTGGTCAGCAGCGCGCCCGGCAAGGTGGTGCTGCGCAACTACGAGGGCTATATCACCACCTACAGCGAGCCGCTGGACTACGATCCGCTGGAGATCAAACACCTGGAGAGCCAGATCCCGCGCCGGCCTGAGGCTGGCCAGGAAGGGGTGCACGCTCTGCTGGAAGGACGGCAGATGGCCATCAGGCCGCAGGGCTTCGACAGCACCCACGCCCGCGGCGGCGCCATGCACCGTCTGCGCGAGCGCGCCGACAAATGGCAGCCCTTCATGGTCGGCGAGACGGTGGACGTCTCGCCGGGCAATGGGCCGCTGCTGGCCGAGCCGATGGGTGAGGAGCAGTAACAGCATCTGTTGCGTCACAAGGAGTGTCCATGCGCGTCGCATTGTTAGCTAACCTGAAGAAAAATGCCCCCTCCTGGCCCGGCATGTCCCCCGACCAGTGGGACGACCTGGACTCGGAAGAAACCATCGAGGCGATCGTCAAAGGACTGCAGGCCGGCGGCCACGAGGCGGAGTTCTTCGAGGCCAACCTGTCGCTGGTGGAGACGCTGCCCGCCTTCCGGCCCGATATCTGCTTCAACATCGCCGAAAGCCACTGGGGCGACAGCCGCGAGTCGCAGGTGCCGGCGCTGCTGGAGATGATGCGCATCCCCTACACCGGTTCACGGGTCATGTCGCTCTCGCTGGCGCTGGACAAGTCGATGACCAAGCGGGTGCTGGCCTTCCACAGCCTGCCCACGCCCCCCTTCCAGAACTTCGAGCGCGTCGATGAGCCGCTGGACGACGACATGACCTTTCCCATGTTCGTCAAGCCGGCGCGCGAGGGCACCGGCATGGGGGTCAGCGCCAAATCCATCGTTCACAACGAGCTGGAGCTGCGCCGCCAGATCAAGGAGATCCTGACCCGCTACCGCCAGCCGGCGCTGGTCGAGCATTACATCGACGGCCGCGAGATCACCGTAGGGGTGGTGGGCAACCTGCGCGGGCCGGTGGCGCGGCGCGTGCCAGGAGATGAGGATGCGCCCCGCATCACGGCCGGGCTGCACTTCCTGCCGCCGCTGGAGGTGGATCTGGCGCGCTACCCGGCCGAGGAGGCTGGCCTGTACACCGGGCGCGTCAAGACCGAGCTGGCCGATGACTTCTATTACCTCTGCCCGGCGCCGCTGGACGAGGAGATGTTGATCGATCTGAACTGGTATACCGCGGCCGCGTTCCGCGTCATGGGCTGCGCCGATGTGGCGCGCGTCGACTTTCGCCTCGATCGCCATGACAACGACAAGCCCTACATCCTGGAAATCAACACGCTGCCTGGCCTCAACCCGCGCATCAGCGATCTGGTGATCGAAGCGCGCGCCGAGGGGGTCAGCCACGCCGAGCTGATCAACAGCATCCTGCTGCAAGGCGCGGCCCGCTACGGCCTGCTGCCCAAGGGGATCCAGCTCAACTGGCCAGCCGCGCGGCTGCCGCTCAGCGATTAAGAGCAAAACCCCGTGCCTGGCCTGTAAGGAGACGCCCCGCTTGACGCTGACAAACTGGAGCCCGGGCGGAGTGTGAAGGTTACATGATGTTCACAAACCTAACTGCAAGGAGGCAGTATGTCTGATTTTTCGTATCCCCAGGTCGATGTCGCCGACTGGAACACCGTTCAGCCGCATGTGGACGCCCTGCTGGCGGCGCCGTTGGCCGCGCCGGAGATCGCTGGCTGGCTGGCGCAATGGAGCCGGTTGGCCGAGGTGCTGGCCGAGGCTGGCGCGCAGATCTACCGGGATGTCAGCGAAAACACGGCCGACGCGGCCGCGGAGCAGCGTTTCGAGCACTTCGTGGGCGAGACCGAGCCCAAGACGCGGCTGGCCGAGCAGGCGCTGAAGGAGAAACTGCTGGCCACGCCGGGCTATCAGCCGGACGCGGACAACGGGCTGCTGCACCGGCGTTTTCGCAACGACGTCGAGATCTTTCGCGCTGAAAACGTGGCGCTGGAGAGCCAACTGGCGCTGCTGGGCAACCGCTACAACAAGATCATCGGTGGGATGACCGTCCAGTGGCAGGGGGAGGAGCTGACGTTGCCCCAGGCCAACAGTCGCCTGCAGGAGCCAGACCGCGTCCAGCGCGAGGAGATCTGGCGGCGCATCATGCAGCGCTACCTGGCCGACCGCGCCGCGATCGACGATCTATACATGGAGATGCTGCCGCTGCGCCGGCAGATGGCGCGCAACGCCGGGTTCGAGAACTACCGCGCCCTGCGCTGGCAGCAACTGGCCCGCTTCGACTACACCCCCGACGACGCCTTCACCTTCCACGACGCCATCGAACATGAGGTGGTCCCGCTGGCCGCGCAGCTCTACCAGGATTTGGCCGGCCGGCTGGGCCTGGACGAGCTGCGCCCCTGGGACACCGAGGCCGACCCCTATGGCCAGCCGCTGCACCCCTTCTCCGACGCGGCCGCGCTGGAGGAGGGAGGCCAGCGCATCTTCCAGCAGGTGGATCCGGTGTTGGCCGGCTATTTCGCCGCCATGCGCCCCGGCTACCTGGACCTGGCCTCGCGGCCCAACAAGGCGCCGGGCGCCTACTGCAACGATTTCCCGGTCAGCGGCAAGCCGTACATCTTCATGAGCGCGGTGGGCACGCACAACGATGTGACCACCCTGCTGCACGAAGGGGGCCACGCCTTCCACTTCATGGAATCGCTGAGCCAGCCGCTGATCTGGAACCGCAACGCGCCCATGGAGTTCTGCGAGGTGGCGTCCATGTCCATGGAACTGCTCAGCGCGCCCTATCTGGCGGCCGAGCGGGGCGGCTTCTACAGCCCGGCCGACGCACGCCGCGCCCATGCCAGCCACCTGCGCAAGCTCGTGCTCTTCTTGCCTTACATGGCTGTGGTCGACCGCTTCCAGCACTGGGTCTACGCCGAAGCGCCGCAGGATGTGACGCCGGCCGACCTGGACCGCACCTGGAGCGCGCTGTGGGATCGCTTCATGCCGGGCATCGACTACCGCGGCCTGCAGGCTAAAAAGGAGAGCGGCTGGCACCGCAAGGGACACATCTTTGGCTCCCCCTTCTACTACATCGAGTATGGCCTGGCCCAGTTGGGCGCGCTGCAGGTCTGGCGCAACGCGCTGACCAACCAGGCACAGGCGGTGGCCGACTATCGCCGCGGGCTGGCGCTGGGCTACACCCGCTCCCTGCCTGAGCTCTTCGCCGCGGCCGGCGCCCGCTTCGCCTTCGACCGCCAGACCGTGGGCGAGCTGATGGCGCTGGTGGCGGAGCAGATGGCCAGTCTGGAGGAGTAGAAGCCCAAGTCAGAGGACGAGATCCCTGCACACCCGGCCTCAGCGGTTCACGATTTCGGCCGCACGTCAAGGCGCAAGAAAACCCCCAGGCTCAGCAAGGCCGAGCCTGGGGGTTTCCGTCTCCCTGAGAATTGTGGTCTGCCGAGGGGGCGGTTACAACAGCAGCTCCGCCATCACCCGCACGTTCAGCGGGTTGGGATCGGCGATATTGAGGGTGGTCACTGGGCTGTCCTGCCACAGCGCCAGCCGTTCGGCGATGCGCGCCTTCGGCCCGCAGAGCGCCACCGCGTCCACCAGCTCATCGGGCACGGCCAGGATGGCATCCACCTTGCGGCCGGCCAGATAGGCCTCCTGGATCACATCGGCCGCGGCTGCGAAGCCATAGCGGCAGGCCAGGTCGTGGTAGAAATTCTTGCCCTTGGCGCCCATCCCCCCCACGTAGAGGGCCAGGAAGGGCTTGACCGCGGCGCGGCAGGCGTCCACGTCGTCGCCCACCACCACCGGCACGGTGGCGGCGATGTCGAACTGGGCGATCCCCTTGCCGCCGCCGGCCTTGGCGAAACCGGCCTCGATCTGGGGTCGGTAGACGGCGTCGTAATGGGCCGGGGAGAAGAAGACGGGCAGCCAGCCGTCGGCGATCTCAGCCGCCAGTTCGACATTCTTGGGGCCAATCGCGGCCAGGTAGATGGGCAGGTCGGCCCGGCCATGGATGATGCTCTTCAGCGGCTTGCCCAGCCCGGTGGCGTCGGGGCCGGCATAGGGCACCTGGTAGTGCTCGCCCTGGTGGATCAGCGGCTGCTCGCGCGCCAGCACCGTGCGCACCATGGCAATGTACTCGCGCGTCTTGCCCAGCGGCTTGCCATAGGCCTCGCCGTGCCAGCCCTCCACCACCTGCGGGCCGGAGAGGCCCAGCCCCAGCAGCATGCGGCCGCCGGAGAGCTGATCCAGCGTGATGGCAG
>Ga0209200_1002516_pt1 | contig 16850 bp, 15 predicted proteins | sample AD_UKC033_MetaG_FD_184406 | JGI IMG/M metagenome (GOLD analysis project Ga0209200, IMG submission 184406) | Active sludge microbial communities of municipal wastewater-treating anaerobic digesters from USA - AD_UKC033_MetaG (SPAdes) (version 2) | ecosystem: Engineered > Bioreactor > Anaerobic >...
TACGAAGGCATGGTGCCTGATTCCGGGTGGCAGAAAGAGAGGGGTACGTCATTCGTGCGACATACCGTGGGCAGGATATGGCCTTCATGCTTGGACAGTATGGGTTTAACGAGAAAGAGACAGCGGAATTCATCGACTATTGGGTGAGCCCCCTTCCCGGGGATGTGGACTATGTCTTTTACCCCCAGGAGACCGGGGCTGTGGAACAGGTTATGCCGCTCATCATCAGTCCGGAACCAGACGATGTCATGCGCATCTGGTTCTGCGCTGAACCTCTGATCTCCGCTCCTGCACAGGTGACATCCCCGGAAAAGATCGTCCGCGAAGGATTCTATGTCGTGGAATGGGGTGTCATGGTCAAGGACAAATAAAACAAATCCACCTTTTTACCGTCACCTGGTTTTTCCGTCACCTGTGGAACGCTTTCCGGGGCGGGGTCGGAGCGTATAGGGGGGAAAACGGTATCAGTAGTGAAGAAGAACTACGGCCGCCTACTCCATCAGGGCATCCATGAGCTGCCGCATCTCCCTGACATGGAACTGTCCTTCCGCGGTTGGCTGACCGGCATACCCGAATGCCATCTCTGACCCGAACAGGGGGAGCATCACTCTGGTATATCGATACTTCGACCCGATGACGCTGGTGATGATCGGTTTCTCCGTCCGGTGGGTGAACCAGCAGAGCGTCAGGACATCGATCGGGCTCTCCGGCCGGACCACAACCTTCGGGGTCCCATACGCACGGAGCCGTGTTGCTATCGCTCCCAGCTCTCCCCCGATCAGCATCCTCCCCGAATGGAACGAGGCAATCACCTCAACCCCCGCATCGTTGATGAGAGGGGTGAGCATCGAGAAATCCTGCTCCACGTCAACCAATGTTGCATCGGTGAGCCAGGGTAAAACGAGCCTCCACCAGTCATCCGGGGAGCCGCGGAAATATCCGCCCTCCTGCCGGCTCCGTACCGTGATAATCAGGGGAAGGGTGCACCTCTTCACGCAGGTCTTCTGCTCCTGCGACAGGTCCGTGGGGAAGAGATCCAGCCGCAGCTCGACCATATCTGCCCCGGCCTCTTCCGCTTCCGGGATGCACCGCGGGTCAGAGACTGAGGCGACACACTTCATAAGAGTGGATAGATCAACGGGATATATAAGGCCCCTGCTTATCATCACCCCCCCATTGCTGGTTTTATCACCGGTGCGGGGGATACGTAGTATACCTAATCCATGTCTCAGAACAAGGGGGGAATTCCCGAGCTCCTTGCACCGGCAGGGTCCATGGACGCGCTCGTGGCCGCGATCAATGCCGGTGCCGATGCAGTCTATCTCGGCGGAAAACGGTTCGGAGCACGAAAATACAGTCCGAATTTCAGCGATGAGGAACTCCGGCAGGCACTGGCGTATGCGCACCTGCGCGGTACCCGGGTCTATATAACAGTCAATACCCTGGTCCATGACCGCGAACTTGCCTCGGTTGCCAGATATCTCTGTGACCTGTACGCGATGGGGGCTGATGCGGTACTCATCCAGGATCCAGGCATCGCCCTGATCGCACGCGATGTCGTTCCTGACCTGCCGCGCCATGCCTCCACCCAGTGCACGATCACCAACCTGGAAGGAGTGGTCCATGCCCAACGGGAGGGATATGAGCGGATTGTCCTCGCCCGGGAGGTCCCGCTCGCCGAACTCGACCGGATCTTCCGGTTCCCTCCCGATAAACGGCCGGGTATTGAGATCTTCATCCATGGGGCACTCTGTTATGCCTACTCCGGCCAGTGCCTCCTCTCCTCTGTTATTGGAGGAAGGAGCGGGAACCGGGGCGCCTGTGCCCAGCCCTGCAGAAGGGACTATTCACTGGTAGCAGGAACCGCTGATTCATACGGAAGAATCACCAGGCCCCGCAGGATCCCGCTCTGGGAGCCCTGTCTCCTCTCCACCAGGGATCTCTGCCTGTATCCGCACCTTGCCAGAATCCTGGAACGGCCGGTTGCGGCACTGAAGATCGAGGGAAGGATGCGTTCCCCTGACTACGTGGCCGTCGTCGTCTCCATTTACCGCAAAGCCCTCGATGCAGTGGCGGACGGGACCTTTGTCCCCGACCAGTCGGACATGGATGATCTTGCCATCGCATTCTCGCGCGGATTCACCTCCGGCTATCTCTGCGGGGACCGGGGGCCATCGCTCATGGGGCGTGACCGGCCTGACAACAGGGGATTTTTTATCGGAACAATACGGTCTGTCCGGGGATCGGAGACCAGGATTGCGGCGACAGGAGCACGCGCCCTCTCCGCAGGCGATGGCCTTGTCGGGATCGATCCCATCACACGGACCGAATCCGGATTTGTGCTCCGTGAGCGTCCCCGGCAGGAAGGGGGCGATATCGTCATCAGGCAGCCGACGGGGTGCAGGGAAGGGATGGCACTCTACCTCACCAAAAGTGTGTCCCTTGAAAGGAGGGCTGGAACCATCCGAAGTGCTGCGGGTCCGGCTGGGAGGTACCCGATCCCAATCGAGGTTGCCCTCTCGGTTGCAACCGGGAAACCACCAGTCCTTTCCGGTTCATTCAAACTTCCGGGCGGTACGGTTGCTAGGGTGTCGACAGAAGCTGACTTCATCCCGGAGCGGGCAGAAGAGCGAGCTACCACCGGTGACGAGATCTCCCGGCAGATAAGGAAGTCAGGGGGGACTGCATTCAGTATCAGCGATCTCAGCATCACGTATGAAGGGGGATTGTTCCTTCCGGTGGGAGCGCTCAACAGGTTCAGGCGCCATTTTTTCGGTGAGGCAGAGCGGGCGCTCCTTCAGACATACCTTCCTGACGACCGGATGCTTGGAGAGGCTCGCAACAGGCTTGCCATGCTCCTTACCCATCTGGACCATCAGGAAAAAAGGAGATCACGGAATCCGGAGCTGGCAATCATCTGCACCGATATCGATTCCGTAAAGGTTGCCTGCCTGGCAGGTTGTGACCGAGTCTGTTTCGAGCCGGATCCCGGGGATATGGAATGTGCACTTACAGAGGCCATTGCCAGCTGCCGGGAATGCAACGTCCGGATGGCCTGGAAATGGCCCCGTGTCCCGCCCCCGGAGTTTATAACAGCAGCGGCAGCCTTGTTGCCAGGCCTCGCTGATTCTGGTCTGGAAGAGGTGATGACAGAAGGTGCCATGTACGCCGATCCCATCCGGACTATTGCTGCCGGGATACGGGTGACCGGCGGTCCGGACCTGAACGTATTCAATGCATGTGCCGTCAAAGCGCTTGCACATGACTGTCCCGGTGTCACGCTCTGCCCTGAGCTGTCCGGGGATGACATCGCCCTTCTCTGCAATCGTCTCGGTGATTCGGGGCAGGTGAGCGTCCTTGTCCAGGGGAATATCCCCGCGATGATCACCGCCGATACCCTGCTTGACCTTGTATCCGGGAGAGGGAACCGAGGGAACTATCGCTCGAGAAATCCTGATTCTCCTGACATTCTCTACGGCCTCGCCGATACCACCGGGAGGATCTTTCCCGTCCACCCCGATTCATGGGGAAGGACCCATATCCTGAATGCAGCCGAGCTCTGTCTGATCGATTATCTCCCTGACCTTGCCCGGGCAGGGGTGGACGGCTGTGTCATCGATGCCCGATGGCGGGGCCCTTCCTATGCAGCCGAAATAGTCTCGGTGTACCGCGAAGCGTTGGACAATACCGGATGGATGGCCGGAGATCCCGCCTCCGCAGAGCGTATCCAGGCCCTGAAGACCAGGATCAGGGCTCTGGCGCAGGGCGGCATCACCGCCGGCCACTACCTCCGCGGCCTCTCTTCTGACTGAACGGGATCTCATTGCCATCCCCCGGAACATTCATTCCTATCTCCTCCTGTTTCAGCTGATCTGCCGGTTTCCCTTTCATATCCCGGCACAATCGCGCTTATAGCATTCTGGTCAGATGGTCTGCCGGTTGAACCCTCATCTCCAGGGCAATTACCCTTGTATCACGGTGATCGGTTTCGCTTGCCGGGTGAACTGTTATGTTCCGGCACGATCACTCTTGTATCAGGGAGTTCACCCATGACAAAAGCCTTCATCCTGATCAACCTGAAGACCTATTCAGAGGGAGCAGGGCAGCGTGCCCATAATATCGCCGGTGCTGCAGAACAGGTGGCAGACGAGAGCGGGGTTCTGATTGCGCTTGCACCGAGCTACATGAATATCCACCCTCTCTCGATGCATTACAGCCTCCCGGTCTATGCCCAGCATGTGGACGGGGCCGAGCCAGGCGCCCACACGGGGGCGATAACGGCTGAGGCGCTGAAGATGGCCGGAGCGGTGGGATCGCTCGTAAACCACTCCGAGCGGCGGCTGACCCTTGCCGAGATCGAATCTTCGGTGTCAGCACTGAAAAACGCCGGTCTTATCCCGGTGGTCTGTTCGAACAACGAGGCCACCAGTGCCGCGGCAGCGGCACTCTCACCAGCCTATGTCGCCATCGAGCCACCCGAGCTGATCGGGAGCGGTGTCTCGGTCTCGAAGGCAAATCCTGACATTATCAAACGATCCGTGGAGGCGGTGCGGAAGGTGAATCCTGACGTTGAGATCCTCACTGGTGCAGGGATCCAGTCCGGCGAATGTGTAAAGATCGCTCTTGAGCTGGGGACGAGCGGCGTCCTTCTTGCCTCCAGTGTCGTCAAAGCCAAGGCACCGATCGCGGTCTTGCGGGACCTCGTCTCGATGCTGTAAGAATCCTTTCCCGGGGGACCTGCCCCTCGTCCTTTTTTCTCTTGGAATTCCGGGTAAAAACGGGAATCGTGCAGTATTTTTTCACACCGGTTCCCCTGCTCTCCTCTCAATGAATACTCATCAGGAAAGGTCCAGAAAAGAGTTCGCAGGCTCGATCAGGCAAATCAGGGCGCACGATCGACAATCAATGAGATGAGGTCATGCTTTGTGATAACCCCGGTCACGATCCCGGCCTCCATGACCAGAACCGCATGGTTGTTCTGGAGGATCCTGACCACGGTATCGACATCCATCCCCGGAGGAACCGTTGGGAACCCCGGTTCCATGAAATTTTTTACGGCAACCCCGACTGCCCGGTGTGCACTCTGCTCCTCAATAACACTCACAATAGCAGATTCGGAGATGCAGCCGACCGGCACCCCGTCTTCGATGACCGGGATCTGGGAGATGTTGTTCAGGTTCATGATCTCGAGTGCCCGCGTGACGGGCTCAGAAGCCTGGACTGAAAAGACAGGGGTATGCATGACATGTGCAGCGGTCATCCGGGACTTTTCAGCGGTGTTCAGGACATGCACAATCTTTTTGAGCGTGCTCGTCCTCGGGTCCACACTCCCGGCCTCGATCCGGGCGACCATCGACTGGCTGATCCCTGCCCTTTCTGCCAGCTCGGTCTGGCGAATCCCGAGCCGCTCTCTGCGTCCTCTCAGTTCATCAGGAGTAGGGATGTGCATTGATATTACTCTGGGATATATGACACGTTAATACTATGCTGTACGAATCAAAAAGCGGTTCAGATCCTGAAACGAGTGGGAGGAGTAAGCCCCCTTCTGTTTCAATGCGGCATTCAGCTACGCGCCATACCCGGGTAATGCCTGGACGCCACCGTACCCTGTTCTGGCTTGCACCCGCAGGGGTTCGCCGTTTCATCGCATCCTGCCCTTCAGCTCAGCGGGTTATCTTGCGCCGTTTCCGGTTGCGTCTCGCCCGTGAAGGCTCGGCCGTATCATCGCTCGGGGCAGGCCGTGTCGTTTCTGTGCCATTGCCGTGACTCTCGCCACCCATACTTGCGTATGGCTGCGTGTCCAGGTGGTGGGGGGACTTTCCTCAGCAGCCATCAGAGGCCACCGTCAGCCGCACACTCCCTCTCATATAAATATGGGGCTCTGCATTATTTACTCTTGATGGATCTCCTTACTGCAGAAGAGGGTGCCTGTGCCGTCCGGCTCGCCCGATCGGTGCTCGAACAAAAGATTGGCGGCACGACCTTCTCCCCCATTCCCCTTGCCCCGATCTTTCATGAAAAGCGGGGGGTATTTGTCACCCTTACCGAGAACGGTGAATTGAGGGGCTGTATCGGGTTTCCCTATCCCACCTTCCCGCTTGGAGAAGCAATACAGGAAGCTGCCATCTCGGCAGCCCTCCAGGATCCCCGGTTTCCCTCCGTCCGTGCCACTGAACTCCCGTGCATCAGAGTCGAGGTGACCGTGCTCTCCGTCCCCGAACTCCTGGTCGCTGACTCTGCCGACCGCCCGGGAGCAGTGGTCATCGGGAAACACGGCCTCATCGTCAGGGGCTACGGGAGAAGCGGGCTCCTCCTCCCCCAGGTCCCGGTCGAGTGGAACTGGGACAGCCGGGAGTTCCTGGACCATACCTGCATGAAGGCGGGACTTCCCCGGGGGTGCTGGAAGGAGGACTGCGTGGAGTTCTTCACCTTCGAAGGGCAGATCTTTCACGAAGAGTGAATAATGAAAAGAGCAGGGGGGATTCAACCGCCCTGCCCGGCTGAATCCCCGGGTCGGCTCATGCCTGCCGGATGAATCCTCTCTCCCTGATAGTGAGGGATTACGGGTGTAACCTCTCTCCAGTGACACGACAGCTCCAGTCAGGTGAATTTCCCTGTCATACATTATGCAAGAATCCATGGGTAGTTTCAGACGTGATGTTCGAGCCAACTGTATGGTTTCATACTTTAACTGGCAGGATCAGGAACTGTATTAAACATCGCCTCCCAGATCAGGAGCATGGCAGACCTTCTCCGTACCGTGACCTCTTCAGACAAACGGAGAAACCTTATCGTGATGCTTGATTCAGGGCCGCGGTCATGGGATCAGATAAGGGATACCCTCCAGGTCACCTCCACCGGGATGCTCCCGCAAATAAAGATCCTCATGGATAAGGGCCTTGTCCGGAAGGAGAAGAATCGGTATTGCCTGACCGACATCGGGCAAACGGTTGCTCACTCCCTCGTCCCGCTCGTCAGGGTCACTGATGTGTTCGATAACCTGGAGGGCTATCTCTCGGACCATGACTTTTCGGTGCTCCCCGCTTCGTTCCGTCACTGTATTGGAGACATCGCGGGGGTCCGGGTCACCGAGGTCGAAACAGCCGAAGTCTTCGAGCCCCACCAAACACTCATCGACAATCTCGCCAATGCGCAATGGGTCTTCGGGATAGTACCTGTTCTGTATCCTTCTCATTCGACATTCTTTATCGATCTCGCCAGGGGAGGGATGGAGGTTTCGATCGTGATGACCAGGGTTATCTTCAACCGGGTCAGGGATGAATCCCTGGATGAACTTAACGAGGGATTGAAACTGCCGAATCTACACTTGTATGTATCAGATGAAGATATCCGGTTTGGCTGCATCGCGACGGATACGTATCTCTGGCTCTCGCTCTACACCAAGAGCGGCATTTACGATCCCAAAAAAGGACTCATCAGCCATGAACCATCGGCACGACAGTGGGGGGAGCAACTGGTCAGGTATTACCAGGATAGGTCTCTAAAGGTAATACAGGACCAGGTTCCATGAGCCGAACGGTAAGAATTCCTTTCCAGACATGATCGGTACGAAGGGATCCTGGAGGCGCGAGGGGGTCATGGTACATCTCCATTCGATCTCTCCTTATCAGGGACATAACGGTGGATTCACCCTGCCAGGTCACTGAAAATTGGACTACATTGGCAATAATGGGATTGAAAATTTTAATGGCATTAAAAATTATTCAAAGGTCATTATAAATAAACTAACAATAAACAGAAAACCTGACGGCCATTATAGGAATCCCCTGTGGGTTTCCTGCCGTGATACGATAGGATGGGTTTCGCCTCAATTTTTGGGTGAATCCGGTATTGAGAAAAGAAGAAGACAACCAAGGTGAAAGAAATGAAGACAATCCATTATACATCCGCATCGGTTGGTCTATTTCTCACCCTGTTCCTGTGCGGCTTTCTGATCCTTCCAGGATCCGCATCATTCGTCTCTGATCCATATAGTGACTCTTGCGTGTTCGATGGGGACCAGGTAGAAGAAGCTCTTATTCAGCCCGAAATGTCATCTGGAGGCATGTTCTGCGTTACGATCGATCCTGATAATAGAGTGACGATCGGGGAATATATCAGGGATACCTATCCTGATATCTGGCCGTTGCTCAGCAAAGAAAACCAGGATTATTATAACTCCGTGAGAGCGGTGTGGCCATGTGGTGAGGATGAGCCGATGCTGCCAAATGAAGTCATCCGGCTGCTCTGGCTGATGCAGGAGGCAAGAACAGTCAGTCCGGCACTGCACGACAAAGAATCGCAGGTGTCTGGCTTTTTACCGCCGCTGAAGCCTGTTTTGCCGGCCATTGGTCGTTCTTTACCGATTGATAGCAGCAGCCCTGGTGCGGTGTTTGATGTTCGTACTCCGGGCGTTATTAATGGTCCCGAAATAACCAGGATGCGTGTCATCAGCACCCCTGACATCAGCAGGTTCCGCTTCCAGGAGGTCCAATCGGGCGCCAGCCTTGCAATGTTTGATGCCCGCACATCGGGCGTTACCACACTGCCAAAATTGACAAGACCCTTCTAACCGGCATACCTGCCCCCCACTCCTCCCTATTTTTTCCTTTGAGGGACAAGCCAATCGATCCACGCTGCGGGGACCTGACTTCGCTTTACAACCACCTGCCAGCAAGGTACGGATTGCCGGGATGAAGCGGCTCCGAAGATCCGGCTGCACCCCTATCCTTGGCCTTTCCTGATCTCCGGCTGGATTCCCGGGACTGTGCCGGCCCGGAGTTCACGGAAAAGTGAAGATTTCCAGGACTGACCAGAAACCATAAATACTGCCCGGATCAGGCTTTACCTGGTAATTCCACAATGTTCACCCCCAGGAATCGCCAGGAGTACCAGGCTGTCTGCAGGTGATACCATGTGGCAGGTATTGAGACCGGAACTCTCGGAGATAGAAACCACTCTCTCTCCATCAGGTCTCCCCTTTAGGAGCAGGTTATGAATCCCGAAGAGACTCTTACGGTGGTCATCATCGATGATGCCCTCCCTACCGATACCCCCCACGGCCGCACGATCCAGCGGATCGCAAAGGGGCTTGCCGATTTTGACCTCGAAGTGGTGACCATCGCATCACTTGAGGATGCCCGGTCTGCCTATGCCAACCTCCCTGAGGCAGATTGCATCCTTGTGAACTGGAACCTGGGAGACCCGGTTGGAAAGACCCATGCGGATGCAAAGGACCTGATCCACGAGATCCGGGAGCGGAACGAGGACATCCCGATCTTCCTCATGGCAGAACCTTCCGAGGAGACCACGACCACCCTCACCTCGCTCCCTGTTGACATCCTCCGGGAGGTCAACGAATTCATTTACATCATGGAGGATACCCCCGAGTTCATCGCCGGCCGGATCACCGCCGCTGCAAACCGGTACCGCGAGACCCTGCTCCCGCCATTGTTCGGTGCGCTGGTGAAATTTTCAAAGGACTTCGAATATTCCTGGCATACCCCGGGGCACGCAGGCGGAACTGCGTTCCGGAAATCCCCCTCCGGCCGGCTCTTCCACAATTTCTTCGGCGAACAACTCTTCCGGTCCGACCTCTCGATCTCGGTGGGGGAGCTCGGCTCCCTCCTCGATCACTCCGGCCCGATAGGGGATGCCGAGCGATACGCAGCGAAGGTCTTTGGCGCGGACGATACCTATTTTGTGACGAACGGGACCTCGACGGCAAACCGGATTGTCTTCTCTGGCAGGGTCACTGAAGATGACATCGTGCTCGTGGACAGGAACTGCCACAAGTCCGCAGAACATGCCCTGACATTGACCCATTCCATCGCGGTCTTCCTCATCCCCACCAGGAACCGGTATGGGATCATCGGGCCGATCCCTCCGGGCGAGATGACGCCGGAAGCGGTCCGGTCAAAGATCGATGCCTGCCCGCTGGCCGGCGCCCTCACCAACCGGGAGCCGGTCCATGCGATCATCACGAACTCAACCTATGACGGGCTCTGTTACCATGCCCCCGAGCTCGAAGACCTCCTGGGACATTCTGTCGACAGCATTCATTTCGATGAAGCCTGGTTCGGGTATGCCCGGTTCAATCCGCTCTACGAAGGCCGGTTTGCGATGCGGGACGGGGCACGAGATCCGGCCGGCCCGACCGTGTTCGCCACCCAGTCCACCCACAAGCTCCTGGCGGCTCTCTCCCAGGCTTCCATGATCCACATCAGGAACGGCCGGGTTCCTGTGGTGCATTCGCGGTTCAACGAGGCCTTCATGATGCACAGCTCCACCTCACCGCTCTACCCGATCATGGCATCCCTTGACGTCTCATCGAAGATGATGGAGGGGGCGGCCGGGCGTGTCCTCACCACGGAATCCATTGAGGATGCAATCCGGTTCCGGCGGACCATGGGCCGCATTCACCGGGAGGTCTGCGGCAGCAATGCATCAAAAGACTGGTGGTTTGCGATCTGGCAGCCTGACACTGTCACCGAGCCGGGAACGAAGAAGAAGATGCCATTTCATGAGGCCCCTCTCGGGCTGCTCCGGGACCACCCCTCCTGCTGGGTGCTGCACCCCGGGGACCGGTGGCATGGTTTTAACGGACTCCCGGACGGGTACTGCATGCTGGATCCCATCAAGGTCACCCTCCTCACTCCCGGCGTTCACGATGACGGGTCTCTTTCCCAATGGGGGATACCGGCTGCAGTGGTGGTCAGGTTCCTCGAAACGAGAGGGATCGTGATCGAGAAGTCCGGTGATTATACGGTCCTTTTTCTCTTCTCGATGGGCAACACGAAGGGGAAGTGGGGGACCCTCCTGACCGAACTCTTCGAGTTCAAGCGTTTGTATGACGAGCCGGCTCCTCTCGAAGAGATCTTCCCGGATCTCACCCAGCGGTATCCTCATCGGTACGGGGGCATGACGCTCCCGGGTCTTGCCGATCAGATGCATGCGTTCAAGAAGGACAACCGGATGTGCGAACTCCTCCACGAGGCATTCTCGCTCCTTCCAAGGCCTGCCATCACGTATGCTGAAGCCCATCGGCGACTAGTGAAGGGGGAGGTGGAACAGGTCAGGATTGCCGATGCCGGAGGGCGGACCGTTGCAACCGGGATAGTTCCCTATCCGCCCGGTATTCCGCTCCTTGCCCCTGGCGAAGAGACGGGGGAGGAGGGCGGGCCGCTGCTCAAATACTTAAAAGCCCTTGAGGATTTCGACCGGTGCTTCCCGGGTTTCGAACACCGTATCCATGGCATTGAGAAAATATCGGGTGAATACGTCATGCACTGCATCCGGGGCAGGCAGGAATGACCAGCGCCTTCAGCGTGGAAAACTGCACCAGGACCTGGGGGACATCTGGTGTTCTCTCCTTGTAGTGCTGAACCTTGTCGGAGGAGATCCCTGAGCCCTCTTCCAGAGCCATACCTTATTTGCTCCCCGGAACCCTACCTAATGCAGAAATTCCGGGAATACCATGGCAGTCAGCTTCGAGGTCCTTGAAAAAGATATTGCGGGAAGGATTGGCCGGCTGAAGGCAGGGGAACGGACCGTGCGGACACCGCTCCTCCTTCCGGTCATCAACCCGCACCTGCAACCGGTCTCCCCTGCCGAGATGAAGGTGATGGGCGCAGAGGGGATCATCACCAACGCCTACATCTTCTCGCGGAGCGGGGAGTACAGAGACGAGGCGCTTTCCAGGGGCCTCCATGATCTGCTCGGGTTTGATGGCCTCATCATGACCGATTCGGGATCATTCCAGCTCTCCGTGTATGGCGATATCGCGATCACGAACCTCGAGACCCTGGAGTTCCAGAAGGCGATAGGGAGTGATATCCATGTCCCGCTGGATATTCCGACCCCGCCTGATGCTGACCGGCAGCGGGCTTCATCTGAGCTCGCCGTTACGATGGCACGGCTCCGCGAAGCAAAAGAGGTGTTCGGACCGGATGCGCCGCTGGCCGGGCCGGTCCAGGGAGGCATCTTTGAGGATCTCCGCGTGAAAGCCGGACGCGAGGCAGGGGATCTCGGATTCTCGTTCTGCCCTATCGGGGCGGTGGTTCCCCTGATGGAGTCGTACCGGTATCCCGATCTCGTCAGGGTCGTTATGGCGGCACAACGCGGTATTCCCCGCTCCTCCTGCGTCCACCTCTTTGGTGCGGGGCACCCCGCGATGTTTGCCCTTGCCGTCGCGATGGGCTGCGATGTCTTTGACTCGGCTGCCTATGCCCTCTATGCCAAGGATCGCCGGTACCTGACCGCCCAGGGCAGCTATCGGCTCGATGAGCTTGCCGAGTTTCCCTGTGCCTGCAAGGTCTGCAGAAGCCATACCGTGCAGGAGGTCCGGGAGTCCGATGATGCGGTCCGGCTGCTCTCGCTGCATAACCTTGCAGTGAGCCTTGCCGAGATCAGCCATGTCCGGCAGGCAATCACGGAGGGAACCCTCTGGGAGCTGGTCGATGACCGGTGCCGGTCCCATCCCCAGCTGCTCAGAGGATACCGGGAACTCCTGAACTTCCGTGAATCCCTGGCCCGCGAGGACCGGGTCACGAAGCACCGGTTCTTTTACCGGGGGGAGGAGAGCTGTGCACGGACCGAGGTCGTGCTGTACCAGGACCGTCTCTCCAGGCTGCCGGTCTCGGGCACTGTATTGATTGCCATGGACGGGATCACCCGCGAGGGATATGATACCGTGCTCTTCTTCAAGCCTCCCTTCGGCCCGTACCACCCGGCGCTGAGGGAGACATTCCCCATCGGGCAGAGCGAGATCCCCGACTGGGACAGCGCGATGGTACGGCAGGGGTGCAGGGGGATTGCCCGCATCATCAGTGAGAACCCCGGGTGCCGTTTTGTCGTATACACCCCCAGGGAATGGTATGACCTGGTATGTCATGAGTTCCCGGAAACAGAGGTGCTGTGTTGAGCACGTTTGAGGTAAAAAAACGGGATGGTCTTGCACGGATCGCCGTGTACTCACGGGAAGAGGCGGAGATCCGGCTGCCCTGTGCGACGGATACCGAAGTCCTCTTCCCTGATCTTGCGGTTCGATCGTTTTCAAATGTGCCGCTGGCTGCTCCTGAGTCATTTGCATCTGCCTGGCTCACCCCCGGAAAAGACCAGCCGTATCTCGTGCACCCTGCCGTTCCCCCCTCAGTTTCGTCCGGTGACTGTGTCATGGCAGGGAACTGGAATACCACCCTTGACAATCCGAGGAGCTATAGCGACTGGCTGGTGCGGCTCAAAGAGCAGATCCCTTCCGACACGGCCTGGTATGCACCAGGCGCAGCACTGCCCTCAAACATCCACCTCCTCATCTATTCGGGTTTTGACCTTTTCGATTTCACCGCTGTGGACCTTCAGACAGCACGGCACCGCTTCTGCCTTCCTGAAGGGGAATTTCCTGCATCGGTGATGGACACCGGGGTGTGCGGGTGCCCCGGCTGCCGGGAAGGAGATCTGGGGATGCATAACCGGCTTGCCCTGCAGCGTGAAATTGCCCTTGTCACCCATTTTATCAGTGACCAGCAGCTCCGCGAATTCGTCGAGGCACGCTCAAGGATGCATGCATCGCATGTCGCCATCCTCCGCTTCCTCGACAGGAACTATCCCTTTCTCGAACAGCATCTTCCGGTTGCACGGGCATGCCGTCTTGGTGCCATGAGCGGCGAGGTGCTGAACCGCCCTGAAGTGGTGCGGTTCTCTGAACGGGTACTCCACCGGTATACCCCGCCTAACGCTGGTGTTGCAGTGCTCCTTCCCTGCTCGGCACGGAAACCGTATTCAGCCTCGCAGAGTCACCGGAAGTTTGCCGAGGCGATTGGCGGGCGGGCTCTCGAACTGATCGTGACCTCGCCCCTCGGCCTCGTCCCGCGTGAGATCGAGCGGATCTACCCTGCTGCCCATTACGATATCCCGGTCACCGGGTACTGGGACCGCGAGGAGCTGGCGTTCACTGCCAGGGTTGTTGCAGATTTTCTGGTTCAGCACAGGTTCCGGCGGGTGATAGCCCATCTGGAGGGTGGCGCACTGGAAGCAGCCCGGCTGGCGGCTGCCCAGGCAGGGATCGTGATGGAGGAGAGCGGCGACCCCCGCCCGGTTTCGGGATCAGCACTACGGAACCTTTCCTCCCTGCTTGACGATGAACGTCCGGTCAGGCAGGATCCCGTCCGGGGAACGCTCTCCTGGCAGTTCGGGATACCGGTGGATACGCAGGGAATGTCGGTCCGCTGGAAACCCCCGCACCTGATGGTCCGGCGCGGGAAGGTGCCTCTCTTCTCGCTCGACCCGGGGACCGGCCTTCTGCGGCCCACCTTCGAAGGATGGAAGTCCCTGCCCGGCGTATACCGGGTCAGGATCGATGACTTCGTCCCCCAGGGAGATATCCTTGCGCCAGGAATTCTCTCGGCAGATCCTGCCATCCGCGAAGGGGACGAGGTGCTGGTGGAGGGCCCGCATGCCCTCGCAACCGGGAGGGCAGCCATGGGTACCGCCGAGATGCAGTCCTCATCTCGCGGCGTGGCGGTACGGGTCCGGAAAGTATTGAAAGGGCAGACGTTCCATTAGTATACCGCAACTATCGATTATGGAGGATTTATCGTGTACAGGGAGAACCGGCCATGCCGTTTGTGATTGCTGTTCCGAAAGAGAAGGCTGAAGAGGAGAGGCGTGTGGCAATCGTGCCGGAGGTAGTCCAGAAGCTGACCGCGGCGGGCCATGAGGTCCGGATCGAACAGGGCGCGGGGAATAACGCCTGCTACCCTGATACTCTCTTCGCCGCTGCGGGAGCGAAGATAGTCTCCGGCAGGGCTGAATTGTTCAGGGATGCCAGGGTTGTCCTCTCGGTCCAGCCCTCTGCCGCTGATGATATCGACCAGCTCACAGAGGGCAGTATCGTCATCGGGTTCATGAACCCGTCCCGCAATCCCGAATCGGTCATCCGGATGCGTGACCGGAAGATCACGGTCTTTGCCCTGGAACTGGTCCCCCGGATCACCCGTGCCCAGGGCATGGATGCACTCAGCTCCCAGGCAACCGCCGGCGGGTACGCGGCAACGATCCTCGGCGCAGCCCACTGTCCGAAGTTCCTCCCCATGCTGACGACAGCGGCAGGGACGATTCGGCCGGCAACGGTGCTCATCCTTGGAGCCGGGGTTGCCGGCCTCATGGCGATCGCGACAGCACGGCGTCTCGGAGCCCTCGTCGAAGCGTACGATGTGCGGAGGGCTGCCGGGGAGCAGGTCCGCAGTCTTGGGGCCAAGTTCCTGGAGCTCGAGATCAATGCCGAGGGGCAGGGGGGGTATGCACGGGAACTCACCGCGGAAGAGAAGGTACAGGAACAGCAGATGGTATCGGCCGCAGTAGCACGGGCAGACATCATCATCACCACCGCTGCCATCCCGGGCCGGAAAGCGCCTGTCCTCATCACGAAGGAGAATGTAGCCTCGATGAAACCGGGCGCCGTTATCGTCGATCTTGCCGCCGAATCGGGCGGCAACTGCGAACTGACCCAGGCTGGGAAGACGGTAACAGAGCATGGAGTGACCATCATAGGGCCGGCAAACCTCCCTGCCCATGTCGCCTTCCATGCAAGCCAGATGTATGCAAAGAACCTCCAGCAGTTCCTTGCCCTCCTTGTCGACAAGGAAGGTTCGCTTGTCAGTGAATTTTCCGATGAGATCCTTGCCGCGAGCCTGATGGTCCATGCCGGCGAGATCCGCCACGCCCCCACCAAAGAACTGTTCCAGGGAGGGAGATCATAATGGAGCTCTCGTTATTCTGGACCTCGATCTACATTGTCATCCTGGCCGCATTTACCGGCTACGTGGTGATCAGCCGTGTACCGGTCATCCTCCACACTCCCCTGATGAGCGGTTCCAACTTCATCCATGGTATTGTGCTGATCGGCGCGATGGTCGCCCTCGGGTTAGCGACCACCCCCGGGCAGCAGATCATCGGGTTTATTGCCGTCATCCTGGGAGCAGCCAATGTGACCGGCGGGTATGTCATCACCGAGCGTATTCTCCAGATGTTCGATACCGGCCGGAAGAAGCCGCGCAAGGGTGATTGAGATGGTGGATCTCTCATTCCTGATCGATCCGGTCTACATTGCAACGATCATCATCTTCATCATCGGCCTGCAGCGGATGAGCCACCCCCTGACCGCCCGGAGCGGGATTGTCTGGGCGGGTGCCGCAATGCTGATCGCTACCCTCGTGACGTTCCTCACCCCTGAACTCACAAATTTCGCCCTGATCGCGATCGCCATCGTCATCGGGGGAGGTCTCGGATATATCGCGGCCAAGCGGGTGGCGATGACCGACATGCCCCAGATGGTGGCGATCTACAATGGGATGGGTGGCGGTGCCGCGGCAGGGATCGCGGCAGTCCACCTCCTCGGGACCACGACCCCTGCAACGAGTACCCTTGCCGTTATCGGGGGTCTCATCGGGGCGGTCTCGTTCTCCGGGAGCATGATCGCGTTCATGAAGCTCCAGGGCTGGATGCGTCCGAGACCGATCACCTTCCCCGGCCAGCAGGTCGTCAACATGGCGGTCCTCGGCCTCGCTGCCCTCTCCGGCATCCTCCTTCTCTGGCAGCCCTCCTTCCTCACGCTCTCCTTCTCCGGGTATCTCGCCCTGTTCTTCCTCCTCTCGCTTGCATTCGGGATCCTGATGACCCTCCCGATTGGCGGGGCCGATATGCCGGTGGTGATCTCGATGTTCAATGCATTCACCGGGCTTGCGGTCGGGCTTGACGGGTTCTCGTTTGCCACTCCCAATTACGCGATGGTGATTGCAGGGATCATCGTGGGCGCTGCGGGCACCCTGCTCACCGTCCTGATGGCACGGGCG
>Ga0209200_1002518_pt1 | contig 16836 bp, 16 predicted proteins | sample AD_UKC033_MetaG_FD_184406 | JGI IMG/M metagenome (GOLD analysis project Ga0209200, IMG submission 184406) | Active sludge microbial communities of municipal wastewater-treating anaerobic digesters from USA - AD_UKC033_MetaG (SPAdes) (version 2) | ecosystem: Engineered > Bioreactor > Anaerobic >...
TAGGCGCGGATTTGCTTCCTGTGGTTATTGGGATGGGAAGGCTTACATTGCAAAAAGACTTTCGATCTATGATTCATGCTTTTGATAAGGTGCGCAAACAACACCCATGCCGCCTGATGATTTTGGGGGAGGGTGACTTACGAGGTGAGCTAGAAGTCTTGGTCAAAGCGTTAAACTTAGATGAGGAGGTTATATTCCCAGGTTTTGTAAAGAACCCTTATGCTTACATGTCTCGTGCAGCTTTGTTTGTACTTTCATCTGGATGGGAAGGATTTGGTAATGTGCTTGCTGAGGCAATGGCCTGTGGTTGCCCCGTTGTAAGCACTGACTGCCCAAGCGGACCTGCGGAGATCCTTGAGGATGGCAAGCGGGGTAGACTTGTGCCGGTTGGTGATGTTGATGCATTGGCCGCTGCCATTCTTGCGACATTGAAAGAGGATGACCACCCGGATGTAGTATCACGTGCACGGGATTTTGGCGTTGAGCAGGCAGTGGTTGGTTATTTGGATGTGTTGGGAATGCAGGTATAGCAATATGGAGTTAAGCAAAGAAAAATCCTCACATACTCAAGAGGACTTGAGTAAAGAAAACGATACATGGTGGCTAGAAATATCTCATCACCTTGGGGCTATATATCCTTTCTATGCTATCGAAGCACCGGAAGATTTTTCACTGGATATCGAACACATTATTAATAAACGAAAGAAAAGAGGTGGGGTCATTGAACTGGACCCAGTTGGCGTTGTCTGCAAAACGTGCCTTCCTTTCTTGCTGGGCGATCGAACATTAATTAAAAATATTTACCGCGCGCCATGGATGACTCATTATAAGGGCCAAGGCAAGTGGACGAAGGCTAACTTACCATCGCATGGGCATGTAAACCCTGATCCTGTAGAATTTGTGAATCGTTTGAAGAAGGCACTAATTGAAGAGGCAGCAAAATACATCAGGAATGCCAAATCTGTTGGTATTCTTTTGAGCGGGGGTATGGACAGCAGGGTAGTTGCTGGTGTGGTAAGAGAACTCCAGATTTCGAGTGGTTTCCCAGACCGCGTGATAGCCATTACTTGGGGTCAGCCAGAATCACGCGATGTGATCTACGCAAGTCGTATCGCTGAGCGGTTTGGCTGGGAAAGACAACTTTTCACATTGGATGCGGCTACCTTGCTCGAAAATATTGAAACCGCAGGCCGAATGGGTGCTGAAGTATCACCCCTACACCTTCACGCTATACCTAAGATACCTGAACTTGGAGGAGTAGACGTCATCCTCGCAGGAAGCTACGGCGATAGTGTTGGAAGAGCTGAGTTTTCAGGGAGACGTGTAGACAAATTAAAGCCAATACTTTCTATGGTACTCGATCGATTTGGTCTACTTCGGACATCAGTTCTGAAAGAAACACTATCGGCCTTAAGAGAGGATGCTTTTCAAGTGCAACATCTTGTTCGAGAAGCACCTTCGCTCCGACAACATGAAATTGAGCAGGAAGCGCATTACATGCGCCGGATGTTGCAAGCCTGTATGGTGGTTATCGCGAAAGGCCGGCGATTTTATCAGATGTTTACCGCACCAAGTGTTTTCGGGCTGATGTGGTCTTTGGACCCCAAGATAAGAAATAACGATTGGTATGGTCATCTTCTGAAGATATTACCGGGAGACCTTCTGGAGATTCCATGGGCAAGAACAGGTAGAATATATTTGAAACATGATAGTGCTTATGATCAAACATCACGTTTATACCATGAGTATGGCGTCTGGTTGCGTAATGACCTCCGTGATTTAGTGGTCGACCGAGTCAATGGTAGTATTGTTCGTGGGCTTGGGATATTTAATGATCATGGTCTAGACAACGCACTTAAGGTTTGGAAGATGGCTCGAACGAAAACAACAAATGCTTTGGATGAAGTGATGTCTTGGTTATCTTCATTGCATGTGTTTGTCGAACGAAATGATTTAGTTCTCAGCGGAAATTATGAGCGGACAGTAAAAGATAGAATGGCAGCGATAAAGGGGTGGATACATTCGGAGGCATATGTACTAGCCCGAAACTATGTGCGTGAATAAGAGCTACGATGTTTTTTCTGGCTCATATGAATGATTTTGTAATGAAGCGGTTTGGGTGCTTTCGGATTGTTACTGCAAATATATAACCTCATAGATCCAACATTCTTGCCCCTTTGAAAGTTATGTAGCAATTAGATGAAGCTTCTCGTGATTGAGATATTGACTTTGGCTTGGCGAGATTGATTAGAAATGCTGCAGTCCAAGGTTATGGGCGGGAATAACTCAATCAAACAGGAATAACGTGACTGAGTTGACGGTTGCAATCGGGCTGTTATGTATGCTTGTTTGTGTGGCTTTCGCTGTGTTGCATAGCTTGCGCCTCGGACATGTGACACTACTAGACTGGTCTGTGCTGGGCATGGGAGGCATCTACGGTGGCTGTTGGGCACTGATTGCATTTGTCACCAAGTCAGGAGAAAATCCGGTTTGGGAGAGGGCGCTTCTTCCTTTTGAACATCTGTATCCCCTACATACCTTAAGCATGTTCATCTTGTTGGGTTCGATATACATCGGTTGGTTGCTTATGGGTTCGCTACGGTTCAGGCCAATAAAAAAATTAAACTTTGCTTCAGAAAATAGTGAGGGTCGGCTTATCTTGGCTGGCTGGGTGCTGCTGATCATTGCCTTATTTATGCAGTGTTTTTATTCACACGCGTATGGTGGTTTAATGGGTCTACTTGAATATTCAGCCTCAATCCGTTCCGGGATATTCACAGTGGAAAATCCGTTGAGTTTCTTGAAACCTTTCGGTGGAATGGCTTTCTTTTCCTCATTTTTGTTTTTTGGTCTTTGGCTGGGCGGTTGCCGTCGTTGGATTGTTAAGATAGGTTTTATACTCGCCTTCAGCTTTTCATTTTACATACTCTTTTCCTGGCTTGGCCGGATAGGCTTTTTTGTCTACTTGGCTACCCTGGTGCTAAGCATTATGGTTGCGCGGAGAGTGAGACCACTACCTTTATTAGTGGGCGGCGGTTTGACGATGTTATTTATCCTAGTCGGTGCTTATCAGGTGAGTGTCTGGCTTAATATCAAAGTGGCAGATGATATTACATCCTTTTTAGCCCGAGAGCTTTCTTTTCCTTTCGTCAGCTTTTTCGCTCAGATCGATTCTGGTGAACACTTATTGCGAGGGTTTTGGGACATCCTGGTCGCGCCTGTTTATCTTTTACCTTCATCCTTGTGGACGAAATGGGTCGAGAACGTGAGCCAAGTCAATACGGAACTGGTCATAGGCGCCCCAAAAGGTGTGGCAGGTGTTACAGGTGCAATACCTGTAGATCTCATCACTTTGGGTTTGATGCAAGCGGCTTTAGCAGGAATTGCCGGAGTAGGATTTATTTTTGGTGCAGGCTTACGGCTTCTCCAGAAATTATTAGATAGGGTGCGAAATTTTAGTGTGCGGGCGGTGTTCGAAGCTCACTTAGCAATAAAAATAGCGGTGCTGGCTATTTTCTATGCTCAGCCGGCATTGGTGGTTTCGGATAATTTTGCCCTGCTTGTATCAATAATTATTATTGTGTTTGTTGTTAAGTTGCCACGAATACGCTTGTTCAAGAAACCCAAGGGCTTGAACTCTGTTGATCAGTATTCTCCTTCGCCTGTAAAAACGCTATGAAAATTTGCCACATCATAACTGGTCTCGATGACGGTGGAGCCGAGGCGGTGTTGTACCGTCTTATCAATGCGGACAAGTCAAATCGCCACAGAGTAGTATCACTTATGGGCGCAGGCAAATACGGCCCACTGTTGGAGCAGATCGGAGTGCAGGTGACATGCATGAATATGCCTCGGGGGCGCGTGACCTTTTCCGGGCTGTACACCCTTTGGAGTGTATTGCGCCAGGAGAAGCCCGATGTCGTGCAAACTTGGATGTACCACGCCGATTTGCTTGGTGGTGCGCTTGCACGCTGTGTTGGTCTGCGGCGGATTTTCTGGGGTGTCCGTAACTCCTCACTGGAGCTGGCAAAATCTAACCGCAAGACGCTAGCAATTGCCAAGGTAAACGCGTTGGTGTCACGCTGGATACCGACGGCTATTATCTGTTGCGCGGAACGGGCACGCCAAGTGCATCGCAGCTTGGGTTATGACCATCGGAAACTCATGGTCATTCATAACGGATACGACCTCAACCTTTTTAAACCCGATAGCAAAGCGCGAATGAGGTTGCGTGCAGAGTGGCATGTGGATCCTGCAATGCCATTATTCGGCATGGTGGGCCGCTTCGACCCGCAGAAGGACCATGAAAATCTCCTATGTGCCTTGGCATCACTTAAGCTAGATGGTACACCCTTCCGTTGCACGCTTGTAGGATTGGGACTGGATGCATCCAACATGGAACTCGTCACCTGGCTTCAGAAATACTGTCTCAATGAAGAAGTGATCCTGCTTGGTCAGCGGAGTAATATGCCCGATATTATGAACGCCTTGGATCTGCACGTATTGTCCAGTGCTGGCGAGGCTTTTCCTAATGTACTCGCTGAAGCCATGGCCTGTGGAACCCCCTGTGTGACAACCGATGTCGGCGATGCCGCCTTGATTGTAGGTGACACCGGTTGGGTGGTTCCGCATGAAAATCCACAGGCACTCGCTGATGCCATCAAGGATGCCCTCTTAAAAAGTATGGATATCGAGGCTTGGCAAGTGCGTAAGGCTGCCGTACGTGATCGTATTGAACATTACTTTTCTATTCACGAGATGACAGAGGCGTATAAACTGGTATGGGAGAGGGGATGTTGAAATTGCGAATGAAATTCCCCCTGGCAATCCGCGGAGAGTTTCATTTTGAGATTATTGATACGTGATTGATCAAAATGAAGAGAATAGCCGTAATATCCAATCATGCTTTTTCTTTGATAAATTTTCGAGGGCCATTAATTTCCCGGATGGTTGAAAGTGACTTGCATGTTTTTGCTTTGGCACCTGATTATAGCAATGAAATGATGAACAATGTTATAGCAATAGGTGCTGAACCAATCCAGTACACTTTGTCACGAACTGGCATGAATCCCATGAGGGATCTTATTGATTTATCTAAACTAGTTATACTTCTACATCGTCTCAAGCCGACGATAACCCTTGCATATTTCATAAAACCAATTATCTACGGTTCTATTGCCGCTTTGGTCGCCGGGGTATCCCAACGATACTCAATTATTGGGGGGTTGGGTTTCATATTCATAGAGGATAAAGATAACAAAACCTTCAAACATAATTTATTAAGAAAAGTTATTTCATTTCTCTATCGTCTTGCATTAAGCTTAAACAACCGAGTGATATTCTTGAATAGAGACGACCTTGAACAATTCTGTAAGAAGGGCATTGTTTATGCTGATAAAGCCTTTCTGATTCCAGGAACAGGTGTTGATCTCAAACATTTTTATTTTGCACCATCAGTACAAAAACCAATTACCTTTATTTTTATCGGGAGGATGCTCAAGGAAAAAGGTGTTCATGAATTTATCAAGGCTGCAAGGTCCTTAAAGGATCGTCATCCTGAATCACGCTTTATAATGATTGGTGGAATTGATGTAAACCCAGGATCTATTCAAGAGCATCATTTACATTCCTGGGTTAAAGAGGGCTTGGTTGAATGGCCTGGCCAGGTAAATGATGTGCGCCCGTGGATTGCACAATCAAGTGTTTTTGTATTGCCATCTTATAGAGAAGGAAAACCAAGAAGCACACAAGAGGCCATGGCAATGGGGCGGCCTGTTATCACAACCGATGCACCTGGATGTCGTGATACCGTGCATGATGGTGTGAATGGTTTTCTAATACCTGTGCGTGACGCCAATGCACTTGCTAGATCTATGGAACGTTTCATTGAGCAACCGGACCTTATTGTAACAATGGGGATTGAGAGTCGCCGCTTGGCAGAGACTCACTATGATGTTCATAAAATTAATAGGCAGTTAATGTCCATCATGGGCATCAGTGCTGTATAAAACAAATTACATCAAGAATTATGAATAAAGTGATGACGAAGAGGGTCCTAGATATAATCATTAGCCTCATTATGCTCTTTCCCCTTTTTCCTTTCATTATAGTACTCACAATTGTTGTGCGTATCTTTATTGGAGCACCAGTATTTTTTACACAGAACAGACCAGGTCAACATGGGGCACCTTTCAAGTTGTATAAGATCAGGACGATGTCCGATATTCGAGATTCCTTGGGCAGATTCCTTCCTGATACTGAAAGACTGACACCTTTGGGCAGATTCCTCCGCAGCACGAGTCTCGACGAGCTGCCCGAACTCTTCAATGTGCTCACAGGCGACATGAGCCTTGTTGGACCACGACCATTGTTGATGCAGTATCTGGAACGCTACAGCCCTGAACAAGCGCGTAGGAACGAGGTCAAGCCGGGCATTACCGGCTGGGCACAGGTGAACGGCAGGAATGCCCTCACATGGGAGGAAAAATTCAAGCTGGACGTGTGGTATGTGGACAACTGGTCGTTGTGGCTGGACATCAAGATCATCGGCATGACGATCTGGAAGATCCTGAGGCGTGAAGGTATCAACCATCCAGGACATGCCACAATGGAAGAATTCAAGGGGACTGTCCATGAAGAATGACAACGACAAGGAGAGATTCACCGACTGGCAGTTCCCAGATATTCAGGAAGGCAAGCCCACTCAGTATAACTGGGTAGTCCAGCACGTCCACAATTTCCACCTCGGTTTCAAGACGGATATCGGTGCATTCACCTACATCAATGCTAAGCATGGCGTCACTGTTGAAGACCATGTCCAGATAGGCTCACACTGCTCCATCTACTCGGTGTCAACGATCGATGACAAAATGGGAAGTGTCATTCTGAAGAGGAACTGTCGAATCGGCAGCCATACCGTTGTCATGCCCGGCATCACTATTGGAGAAAACAGTATTGTCGGAGCCTGCAGCCTGGTCACCTCCGACATTCCAGATAACGTCGTTGCCTACGGCGTCCCCGCAAAGGTCATGCGTCCACGCTCATGATCAGCCCTCTCAAGAGTTTACCCTGGCCGCACTTCGACCAGGATGAGATCGATGCGGTCACCAGAATCCTTCATTCCGGGAAGGTCAACTACTGGACCGGGGATGAAGGCCGCAGCTTTGAAAAAGAGTTCGCCGCCTTCCACGGCGTCAGGCACGCCGTTGCCCTTGCCAACGGATCAGTTGCCCTGGAGCTGGCCCTGCGGGTCTTCGGGATAGGCCAGGGCGATGAAGTCATCGTGACCCCCCGGAGCTTCATTGCATCGGCAAGCTGCATAGTCCTCCAGGGAGCGACACCTGTGTTTGCGGATGTGGACAGGGAAAGCCAGAACATCACGGCCGAGTCCATCAGGAAAGTTATAACTCCCAGGACAAAGGTCATCATTGCCGTGCACCACGCAGGCTGGCCCTGTGACATGGATCCCATCATGGAACTGGCTGATCAACACAACCTCAAGGTCATCGAGGACTGCGCCCAGGCACACGGCGCTCAATACAAAGGCAGGTATGTCGGCTCGTTCGGTCACGCTGCAGCCTTCTCATTCTGTCAGGACAAGATCATGACCACCGGCGGCGAGGGCGGCATGCTCCTGACCAATGACGCCGTCGCATGGTCATCTGCATGGTCGTTCAAGGATCACGGCAAAGACTATGAACGTGTCAACAATGGCCACCATCCACCAGGTTTCCGCTGGGTGCACGACAGCTTCGGGACAAACTGGAGAATGACCGAAATGCAGGCGGCCATAGGACGGGTGCAGTTGAGAAAACTCTCCCAGTGGGTTGATGTCCGCCGACGGAATGCAGCGGTGCTCAATGAAGGCTTATCCGGACTGAACGCCCTCAGGTTGACCATACCACCCCCTGGCATCGTTCACTCATATTACAAGTACTACGTATTTATCCGGCCGGAGAAGCTCAAGGCCGGATGGGACCGGGACCGGGTCATGGGCATGATCAACGAGGAGGGTGTTCCCTGCTTCAGCGGCGGCTGCAGCGAGATCTACCTGGAAAGGGCTTTTACTGCCAGTGAGCTGAGTCGGAAGGATCGGCTCCCTGTTGCAAGGGAGTTGGGAGAGACCAGCCTGATGTTCCTCGTCCACCCGACGTTGTCGCAAGACCGTGTGGTTGAGACCGGCAGCGTGATTCGGAAGTCGATCTCGGAAGCGAGCAAACCATAAGATGTGCCGCAGGCTGGAAATCCTCTGAGAAAAAATCCTCACATTGTGGGTTGATTTTCTCGACCCACGGAATATAATGGCCTCACTGAAACATCCAGCCATAACAATTACATCGAACGGAAGCGGTATTTGTGACATGCGAACCTGTTGTTCTGAAAAAGGAGCTGGGGCACATGAAGCGGTTCGTTGACTGGAAAACGGCAGTGCTGGCCTTGACTGTTTTCGTCTTTACCACGGTCCTCCTTCCCGGACTCGCCACGCAGGTTTCCGCTGCCGACACGCCGGCCCCGGTGGCCCAGGCAGCCGCTGCTGGGGCTTCAGGCGGTGCGGCGACGTCGGCGAGTATATCTACCGGCACCATCGTCACCATCCTGGTGGTGGCTTCTACGGCGCTGGCCGTGGCGCTCGCCGCAGCGAACGGCGGCGGTTCGTCGACGTCAAATCACTGAAGAGATCGAGATACGAAGCATACTGTTGTCATGAAGGGCTTGTAAACCGCCTGATCGTTTTTCAAGCCCTTCCGTGTCACCCGATCACTTGTCCGGGCAAGAAAACCCTTTCCGATGAAAACGTGCCTAACCATTTTCTGTATCACCCTCCTTCTGGTTTCTGCCTCCACGTTCGCGCATGCATCGGACGACGGCGTGGACGCGGTCCTCGCCTCAGCGGAGGGCCTGTTCAAGGCCATGCAGAAGAAGGACTACGCGGCGGTCTGGTCAGGCCTGTCCGGGGAATCGCACGCTACCATCGTGAGTGACACCTGGAAGGCCCTGAAGGCATCCCCGGGGAACTACACCGAGGCGCTCGTGGCCGAGGACTTCGCGCAAGGCGACGTCCTGGCCAGGGCCTACTGGGACGCCTACCTGCAGCATTTCAACCCGTCCATGGTTCTCGAGGACAGCAGGTGGGAGATGGGGCCGGTGAAAGGTGACCGGGCACAGATCGTCATCACCTACAAGAAGGCGGAAAAGCCTGCCACCCTCCACATGGTCAGGGAATCGGGGATGTGGAAGGTGGGGCTGACCGAGTCGTTCTGGTCGAGGAAATAGCACGCAAGGAGAACCGATTGGAAGAGCAGAAGAAAACGCAGTGGGATGACACCGACGCGATCGACCTCCTGGACCTGGTCATCGTCCTGGCGAAGCGCAAGCGGCTGATCGCGGGCCTGGCCCTCGGCGCCGCGGTCCTCACCGCCATCGTCAGCCTCGTCATGCCCCCGGTGTTCCTCGCCGAGACGAAGATCCTCTCCCCGCAGACGAGCTCCTCCATGGCGGCCCAGATCTTGAGCCAGCTGGGAGCCGCATCGGTCCTGCTCGGGGGGGCGCCGGCGGTGAAATCCCAGAACGAGCTCTACATCGAGCTCATCGGGAGCCGGCCGGTGCTCGACGGCGTGATCACACGGTTCGATCTCATGAAGGTCTACGGGACCGAGTCGTCGGAGGAGGCTCGTCGCGAGCTCGGGGAAAACATCAGGGCCAAGGACAACGTCAAGAGCGGCGTCATCACGGTGGGCGTCGAAGACAGGGACCCGAAACGCGCCGCGGACATGGCCAACGCCCTCATCGAGGAGCTGCGGGCCCTGAACAAGGGGCTGTCCATATCCGAGGCGGCGCAGCGCAGGCTGTTCTTCGAGGAGCAGCTCGCCGACGCCAGGGAAGGCCTGTCCCGGGCCGAGGAAGCCATGCAGGCGTTCCAGGAGGAGTCCGGCGCGGTGAACATCGATGCCCAGGCCGATGCGGTGATCCATGGCATATCATCCCTGCGGGCACAGATCGCGGCCAAGGAGGTGCAGATCCGGGTCATCAGGACGTACTCAACCCCGCGGAACCCGGATGTCATCAGGGCCGAGGAAGAGCTCAGAGGCATGCGGGAGCAGCTGGAAAGGCTCGAGACCAAGGGGGGAGGCCACGACGTCATGGTGCCCACCGGGGATATCCCCTCGGCGAGCACGGAGTACGTGCGCAGGATGAGGGACCTGAAGTTCGGCGAGACCCTCTACGAGCTGCTGCTCAGCCAGTACCAGGCGGCCAAGCTCGACGAGGCCAGGGACGCCACCCTGGTCCAGGTCATCGAACAGGCGGTGCCGCCGGAGAAAAGGGCGAAACCCAGGCGGACGCTCATGGTGGTGCTCGCAGCCTTCGCGGGGCTGTTTATGGGCATGCTGGCCGCCTTCGTCATGGAATACCGGGAGAACGCCGCCAAAGACCCCGAGGGCAGGGAAAAACTGAACGCCCTCAGGAGGCACCTGTCACTGCGATGAACGGAAACGGTCCGACCCAGGGGTCCCGCACCGGGACGTCGAAGCCCCGCCCCTTCCTCAGGAAGAGAAACTTCTGGATCATGCTGCTGACCGACGTGGGGCTCCTCGCACTGTGCTACACGGGCGCAGGCCTGCTGCGGTTCGAGGGGACCATACCACCCGGGACCCTCGACCAGATGACCACCAACCTCGTGCCCATGATCGCGGCCAAGCTCACCTGCTTCTTCGTCTTCGACCTGTACCGGGGCATGTGGCGGTACACGGGCATCCGCGACCTGGTAGGCATCGTCAAGGCCGCCATGGCCGGGACCCTGCTGTACGTCTCGCTCCTGGCCCTGTTCGAGCCGTTCAGGTTCGTCTCGCGGGGCGTCATCCTCATCGACTTCCTGCTCACCGTGGTCGCCATCGGCGGGTTCCGGCTGGCGATACGGCTCTACCACCAGCGCCACAGCGACTTCGTGGACGAGCTCGTCTTCTGGCGCAGGCCGATGCGGTCCCGCAGGAACGTCCTCATCGTGGGCACCGGTCACGAGGCCGAGATGCTCATGCGGGAAATCCACGAGAACAGCGCGATCCCCTACCACGTGGTGGGATTCTTCGAGATGGAGGGGGAGCACCACGGCCTCCTGATCCACGGCATCCCTATCTTGGGCTCCCTGCTGGAGCTCCCGCACCTCATCTCCTACTACGGCATCGAAAACATCTTCATCGCGGACACTTGCCTCAAGCCGGCAGACGTGCAGACCCTCATCGATACCTTCGCGGAGCGCGGGGTGCGGTTCAAGGTGGTGCCGTCGCTGGAGGAGACGATGAACAGGGGCGTCTTCGACAGCCTCAGGGACATCAGGCTCGAGGACCTCATGGAGCGCGAGCCCGTGCACGTGGACATGGGCATCGTCAGGGCCGAGATCGAGGGCAGGCGCGTGGCGGTCACCGGCGCGGGCGGGTCCATCGGTTCCGAGCTCTGCAGGCAGATCCTTCGGTACGACCCGGCCGCGCTCATCCTCATCGACAACGCCGAGACGCCCCTGTACCGCATCGACATGGAGCTCAGGGAGCTGCAGCCGGCCACATCAACGGCCAGGATCATCCCCTGCATCGGCGACGTGCGGAGCAGGAGGAGCGTGGAGCGCATCTTCAGGAAGCACGCACCCCAGCTCGTCTACCACGCGGCCGCGTACAAGCACGTCCCCATGATGGAGCTCGCGCCGGTGGATGCCGTGAACAACAACGTCATCGGCACCTTCAAGGTCGCCTCGCTCGCCTGCAGATACCACGTGGAGAAGTTCGTCCTCGTCTCCACGGACAAGGCGGTCCGGCCCACCTCGGTCATGGGGGCCACCAAGCGGGTGGCCGAACTCGTGGTGCAGGCGCTCGGGGGCAACGGCACGCCGTTCATCGTGGTCAGGTTCGGCAACGTCCTGGGCAGCAACGGCAGCGTGGTGCCGCTCTTCCAGCAGCAGATAGCATCCGGCGGGCCGGTGACCGTGACGCACCCGGAGATCACCCGCTACTTCATGACCATCCCCGAGGCGGTCATGCTGGTCCTCCAGGCCGGGGCGATGGGCAACGGCGGCGAGCTGTTCCTGCTCGACATGGGCAGGCCCGTGAAGATCGCGGACCTGGCCCGGAACATGATCCGCCTGGCCGGCCTCGTGCCGGAACGCGACGTGGGGATCGCCTACATCGGCCTGCGGCCGGGAGAGAAGCTCCACGAGGAGCTGCTCATCGAGGGCGAGGGGTTCGTGGACACCCCCTACCAGAAGATCAAGGTCTGCAGCACCCTGAGCCGTGTCGACGAGGAGCGTCTCTTCGAGGGCATCGAGCACCTGAACCTCCTCGTGAAGGGATCCGGCGACGCGGACACGGCCCTGGCCATCCTCGAACGGCTCGTGCCCGACTTCAGGAGGGAGCCCTTCGGCGATGAGCGTGCGGACCGGGTGGAGTCACGAGCGAAGGACGCTCATGAAAAGCCGCGGCCCGTGGAGTATTGACCCGGTACCGCATCGGGCGGCAGTCCTGTCCCGGGCAGGGACGTTCGTGGGTCTTTCTTTTCACAACCATTCTGTCCTTTCGGGTCTTCCAGTCCTTGACGAGCACGGGGGGAGGGTGCTAAATGCTTTGTCTTGAAGACCGTTCTTTGATGATTATGGCGTTGGAAGAGGCAAGGCGGGCAGCACGGGCCGGGGAGGTCCCGGTGGGTGCGGTGATCGCGGCGGGCGACCTCGTCGTCAGGGGCCACAACAGGACCATCATGGATGCGGACCCGACGGCCCACGCCGAGATCGTGGTCATCCGCGAGGCGGCCCAGGCCCTGGGAAACCACCGGATCTTGGGCGCGACCCTGTGCGTGACCATCGAGCCGTGCATCATGTGCGTCGGTGCCATCGTCCAGGCCCGCATCGCCCGCGTGGTGTACGGGGCTGCCGATGGGCGCTACGGGGCCGTGGCATCCATGGTCAGGGGGTTCGAGCTCGACGTGAACCACAGGCCCGTCGTCATCGCCGGCGTGATGGAAGAAGAGGCCGCGTCGCTCATGAGGGCCTTTTTCCAGGAGAGAAGAAGGGGAGAGGTACCGAAGTGGTCATAACGGGGCCGACTCGAAATCGGCTGTCCCTTTTCAGGGACCGGGGGTTCGAATCCCTCCCTCTCCGCCACCATGAATACGACAGATGAATACGGAGAGATGCCCGAGAGGCCGAAGGGGCACGATTGGAAATCGTGTGTGCCGCTAATACCGGTACCGAGGGTTCGAATCCCTCTCTCTCCGCCACGTGAAGGCCTTGCAGGCGGCCAGGTCTCCATGCAATTCAGCGGTGCCAACCCCGTCAGGCCCGGAAGGGAGCAGCGGTACGCAACATGCTGTCTGTGTGTGGTAAGGCCTGGCCTCTTGCGGGGCCTTCAGCCGCGAGAAGAGCGCGCGCAGGCTCCATGAAGTCTATCGCAGGGACGGTTCCATGTACCAGGTCATAGCGCGGAAGTTCAGGCCCATGAGGTTCGACGAGGTGGTGGGGCAGGAGCACGTCACCAGGGTCCTCTGCAACGCCATCGAGCTCGGCCGCCTCTCCCACGCGTTCATCTTCTCCGGCCCCCGGGGCGTGGGGAAGACCTCGGTGGCGCGCATCCTGGCGCGGGCCATCAACTGCGCGGTCGGCATGTCCTGCACCCCCTGCAACGTGTGCCCCATCTGCGAGGACATCACCGCGTCGAGGGCCGTGGATGTCTTCGAGATCGACGCGGCCACCCATACCCAGGTGGACAAGATCCGCGACCTCATCGAGAACGCCCGGTACACGCCGGCGGTGGCCCGGTACAAGACCTTCATCATCGACGAGGTCCACATGCTCTCCAGGAGCGCGTTCAACGCCCTGCTGAAGACGCTGGAGGAGCCGCCGCCCCACGTGGTCTTCATCCTGGCCACCACCGAGCTCGCCAAGGTGCCGGTCACGGTGCTCTCGCGCTGCCAGCGGTACGACTTCCGCCGCATCAGGGTGGACGACATCGTCGCGCGCCTGCAGTCGGTGGCCGCCCAGGAGCACATAACCATCAGCGACGACGCCCTGGTGACCATCGCGCTGCAGGCCGACGGGAGCATGCGCGACGCCCAGGGCATGCTGGAGCACATCGCGTCAGCGGCCGGCACGCTCCCCATCGAGGTGGACACGGTTGCCGATGCCATGGGGCTCGTGGGGCGCTCGACCATGCGCGATCTGCTCTCGGCCATGATCAAGAAAGACGCGCCGGCCACCCTCGATGTGGTCGAACAGGTCTACCGGTTCGGCCAGGACCTCAACCAGCTCTACCGCTCTCTGCTCGAGCAGTTCAGGAACATGATGGTCATCAAGGCGGGGTACGCCAACCTCACCCTGCCCGAGGAGGACATGGCCTTCCTCAAGGAGCTCATGGCCGAGGTGTCCCTCGAGGAGATACACCGGTGCCTCAGCGTGCTCGTCCGTTCCGAGGACGACCTGAAGTTCTCCAGCCTTCCCCGGATAACCCTGGAGACCATCCTCATGCGGATCATATCGGCGCCCAGGGTCGCGGACCTGCAGAGCCTCATCCTGGCGATATCGTCCCGGGGCGGGTCGCTTCCCCACACCCCGAACCCCCAGGGCAGCCCGGTGGACCTCTACCGGCGGCCGCCGTCATCCCTGCCCGTATCCTGGGAGGGCTTCCTCGCCTCCCTCAAGGACCACGATGCGCCCCTCCATGCCATGGTCTCCAGCGCCACCGCCGAGCAGGACGGTGGCGGGGGCATCAGGCTGATCTGCCCGAGCGAGTTCCTCGCCGAGCAGATCAAGAAGTCGCTGCCCGCGATCGCGCAGCGGGCACAGGCCTTTCTCCAGAAGGAGATCGTGCTGCATGTCGAGGTCAGCGAAAACGCAGAGGCGGACCTCAGGAAGCCGAAGCCCTCTCAGGTCAGGGCACAGGCCCTGAAATCCCCCATGGTCAAGGAGATCGTGGCGGAGTTCAACGGCACGGTGAAGCATGTCAAGCCCAAGGAATAGGACCGTCACCGCCATCGAGGGGGTCAGGATCGGCCATGCCTCGGACCCGGACCGAGGCACCGGGGTCACGGTGGTCCTCTTTGACAGGCCCGCCCGGGGCGCCGTGGACATGACGGGCATGGCCACCTCCACGAGGCAGATCGATTCCCTGGACATGATGCACCCCGGCATCGCCGTCCACGGCCTCTGCCTCGCCGGGGGGTCGGCCTTCGGCCTCGATGCCGCAGGAGGAGTCAGCCGCTGGCTGGTGGAACAGGGGGTGGGGCTCGACCTCGTGGTGGCCAGGGTGCCGGTGGTCCCCACCGCGGTCATCTTTGACCTGTCGTTCATGGATGCCGCTGCGAGGCCGACCCCGGACATGGCTTACCACGCCTGCCAGGAGGCATCGAGGGACCCGGTGCAGCAGGGGTGCGTGGGCGCGGGCACCGGGGCTACCTGCGGGAAGCTCCGGGGGGTGGCCAACGCCACCAAGGCAGGCCTCGGGTCGAGCCTCGAAGAGGGGGCGGGCGGGGTCCTCGTCGGGGCCCTGGTGGTGGCCAACCCCTTCGGGGACATCCTCGACGGCCACGGAAGGATCCTCGCCGGGGCGCGGGACGGGGACGCCTTCCTTGACATGCGGCGGGCCATAGCCGGCGGCGAGGTCAGGGAACGCTTCGGCTCGCCGGGCAACACGACCCTGTGCATCCTGGTGACCGACGCCTGGCTGGACAAGGTGACGGCCATGCAGGTGGCGCGCATGGCGGGCCAGGGGCTCTCCCGGCACATCGTGCCGTTCAACACCCCCTTCGACGGGGACATGGTCTTCTGCTTTTCCGTGGGCGAGAAGACGGCCAACCCCCTCCATGTGGGGGTGGTCGCGGCCCGGGCCGCAGCCGGTGCCCTCATGAACGCCGTTGCCCACGCGCGGGGCATGGGCGGCATTCCCGCATCGAGGGACCTGGTCGGAACGGTGCCGACAGCTGGCTGATGCAGGCTTGGCCGGCGGTCAAAACCGTTGACAAAGGACAATCACTTGGGTAGAAGGGAAAACCGTGGCGGAGTAGCTCAGGTGGTCAGAGCATGCGGCTCATATCCGCAGTGTCGGGGGTTCAAATCCCTCCTCCGCTACCATGCATACACTCATGATAAGTAAGTTGGGATAGAGGAAAAAAAGAGAGAGCGGGGTATGACACCCCGCTCTTTTCATGCAGATAGGTTTCTGTCGATCTAGAAGATCTTTTTTCTCAGGACGGCCACGCCCATCAGGCCGCTGCCCACGAGCAGCATGGTAACCGGCTCAGGGACGGGAGGGACAGAATTTGGATTATCGTCGCCATTGACAGGTAACCCTCCAGCAGGTTCACCTATGTAGTCTGTGCTAGCCACGGCCTGAGACATAGCGAGAATCGAAGTTTTCTTGGGCTTATCTGTGACGGCCGGCCCTGTCTCGTTGGAAAACTCCTGTGCAGGGTTGCCCCCCCGCGCAAGGATGAGGGATGTCTCTGCACTCGATGAGGCTATCGACTCTTCCTCCAACGTTCCCTTCACAAAGGTTGTCGGCGTTGCATATGATGCCAGAGGAATGAGTATGCACATCATGGTTACCACAAGCGTTGTTTTCATCACGGTCCTAACCTCCTTGTCGTTGCTTCATTTTTCGAACTATAGTCTATGCACAATTGATGCCACATTGTGCTCCTGCTAATCTATTGGAAAAAGGGCAGAAATAAAAATCCCCACCCACTCTTGTCCAAAATAGCATGCCACAAAGATGTTTGTGAAAATCCTCCTCGAGGGTAAGGTTGTTTTGTCAAAGAAACAGCGAAACCCAAAAGGAGGATTGGGAAGATGGTACGGTGCGGCAG
>Ga0209200_1002527_pt1 | contig 16783 bp, 15 predicted proteins | sample AD_UKC033_MetaG_FD_184406 | JGI IMG/M metagenome (GOLD analysis project Ga0209200, IMG submission 184406) | Active sludge microbial communities of municipal wastewater-treating anaerobic digesters from USA - AD_UKC033_MetaG (SPAdes) (version 2) | ecosystem: Engineered > Bioreactor > Anaerobic >...
GAGGAAGATGGGAAGCCGGGTTACAAAGGGGAGTGGAAAGACAATCGACCGGAAGGTCGAGGCGTCAAGTTTCATACAAACGGTCAGCGATGGTATGAAGGCACATTCACCGCCGGGGAATCCGACGGAAATGGCACCGCATACTACGAAGACGGAAAGGTAGCCTACGAGGGTCAGTGGAAAAACGGATTGCGCCATGGCTTAGGAAAGTTGTATGGCATGGATGGCCATCTCGAATACTACGGGCCTTGGAAAAACGGCGACATGTCCGAAGAGATACAAAAGGTCGAAAACCCTATCGAAAGCGTCAAAGCGGAGGATAAACAAGAAGTATTGGCACGGTATCCAAACACGCCGAAGGTGCTTGATTCCGGGCAATTGGTGGTAAAAACCTCCTCCTGCGTTACCCCGTTTTTGTTACCCTTCTCGGATACCGAAAAAAATTGGAATCCCTTTGTAGCGACGTTAAAACAATATGAGTCGAATCAAGCGTTACGGTATGAGGATTCAATCCTGAAAAACTTCTACGATTCCTATCCTCGCGACAACCTTCAACAGGCATTTTTGTTGCCCACAAAAAAGGAATTGAAGCCTCTTTGGGGTTTGAAACCCTTCTCGGCGTTCCCGATGCCCTGGACAAAACCCGAAGCCTACGCGCGCATCCTCTTAACCAACAAGATCATTCGATATCAGGATCAAGCCTTTCCCACGAACGCGCAAAATATCGCCGAAACTACGAAAATGGTTTTCGATCTATGCGCGAATCGGCCCTTATCAACGTGGGTTCCCAATTACTCGCCTCAGAACTTTGGCAACACCAACCGCCCGATATTTTTCGAGTATGGTCCGATTCCGGAGTCGCATGGGGAAGCGCTCTTTCGAAAACTTGTCGGCGTCTACGAAAGCGTCCGAACGATCGGATATTTACCGGGATTGTTCCCGAACGGCGGTTTTTCCGGCACGTTGCTGCTGACGCAAGGGAAGTATCGGTTCGTTGTGGAATCAGGGTTGTTTTTGTTGACCGCCTTGGCCGCTCTTGGTTTCGACGAGATCACCGCAAGCGTTTCTTCGGATTCTTACGGAATAATCGATGGAGAAAATTTGCCGCATTTGCCCTTTGTCGAAAAAGGGGTGTATTCTGTCGAAACCGCTCAAATACTATTCGATCAGGCGTTTTTAGGTTTTAAAGAGAAACTCGCTGGACATTAGTCTGGGATTGCCTTGAACCGCCTTGGAGCGCCTTGGAGCGCCCAACTTTAGTTGGGCATGGGGGTTTCTTTATAGCCTGTCGGGCATGGGGTTTTTCCCCCGTTCCTTCGCCGATAAACAAAAGAAGCATGCTCGACTAAAGTCGAGCGGTCCACAAAAGTTGGGCATGAGGGGTTGAAGCGCCTTGGAGCGCCTTGGAGCGCCCAACTTTAGTTGGGCATGAGGGGTTTGTATAAGCTGTCGGGCATGGGGGGTTTCGCCCCCGTTCCTTCGCAAACAAAAACAAGGGTCATGCGTGCCTTGGAGCGTCCCACTAAGAAGCTCGGCGCATAAAACGCGCATCATCATCGAGATCACGTTGAGAAAAAACGAAAAGGGGAAATCGCATGGAAGATTCCAGATGGCACTCAAGGGGATACTTGCCCCATTTTGACGGGGTCAGTGCGATCCAGTTGGTCACGATTCGGTTAGCCGATGCTCTGCCTATTAAAGTAATCGAAAGTATCCGCCGATCGGTCGATGTCGAAAAAAACTCAAACCCCGACGAAAAAATGAAAAAAAGGATCACGTTGATTGAGCAATTTGCAGATAAAGGGTACGGTAAATGCCTTTTAAAAAGTTCCGGCAACTCGCAAATTGTCAAAGAAAAACTTTTAAAAAGCGGCCACATGATCTATGTTTGGGTAATCATGCCGAACCATATCCATTTTTTGATAAAAATAAACGAAAATAGTACGCTATCACGCTTTATGAAAGCATTCAAACAAAAAACGACCCGAGAGATAAATATTCGGGAAAACACTTCCGGGATTATCTGGCAAAAAGAATATTATGATCGCTATATCCGTGACGATAAGCATTTTTCTGTAGCAAAAGCCTACATTCGCTCGAACCCGGTAAAAGCCGGGCTCGTGAAAGATATCACCGAATGGGAATGGTACGGCGAACTGTGAAACGAAAGGGCAAAGAGCATGCCCGCCTTGCAGCGCCAATGTTTTGAGCGCCCTGTTTGGAGCGCCCAACTTTAGTTGGGCATGGGGGTTTCTTTATAGCCTGTCGGGCATGGGGTTTTGTATAAGCTGTTGGGCATGGGGTTTTTGCCTTTGGTTATTCGCCGATAAATAAAAAAGGGAATGCCCGGCTAATCGAAGAAATTAAAAAACGATTCCGCCAAAATACGGGAGGTAACGATGAGCAACTTTCGAAAGCTAAAAAAAACGAACGACAATAAGAATCAACCAACCGCCGCAGTTAAAGCGGTTAAGGCGGCCAAAGGATTTTTCGAGAGTAATCTGAGGTTCTTGAAGCAACGAGACCCCGCATTGGCGGAACGGATCGAAAAGCACGCCTTTACCGGAAGCTATCAGGTGGTGAGCACCGGAAACCCGCCGCGCCTCAATCTTCTTTTACCGGACGGCAAAAGCTTTTTTTATGCGGTACCCGACCCGGAACAAGACACACGTTCCGAAATGGAAAAGTTGAATCTTAAAAATGCCAAAGCGGCGCTTTACTTAGGAATCGGGTTAGGGTATGAGCTGGACCTCTTCCTGCGGGATTATGCGAAAAAAGCGGGAACCACCCATCTCATCATCGCGGAAAAAGAAATGGATATCTTCTACCTGACGCTGAAAACCTTGGACTACGCCTCGATGGCAAAAGCTTTCAGCCTCCATTTCGTGGTAGGAGAAAAAGAGGAAAACCTATTCCTCCGATTACAGGAAAAGTTCACCGCCGACCAGAAATTGGTTGTCTTGCTCAAGGCGATGCGGCCAATCTTTCATTCGAGTTCGATGAAACTCAGCAAAGAATATTACTTGAGAGTGCTAAAAGCCTTCCGCGAAGCCGGTGCTTACCGCTTGAACAACTTCGGAAACAGCATCGAAGACTCTTTGATCGGCGTTCGAAATATGCTCGAAAACATCAACGAGATCATCTACAACCCCGGAATCAATCTCTTATATAACCAGTTTAAGGGAAAACCTGCAATCGTCGTTTCAACCGGCCCCTCTTTGAACAAAAACAAACATCTGTTGAAAGGATTGGAAGAAAAAGCGCTGATTGTTTGCCCGGATGCTTCGTTAAGGATATTGATCGATATGGGTGTGAAACCGCATTTAGTTACGGCTTTAGAACGCGTACCGATAACAGCCCAATTAATAAAGGGGTTTTCCAAAGAAGAAGTCGAAGATGTCTATTACGCAGCCTCCCCGGTCGTCGTGGCTGACGCGTACAAATTTTACCCCGGTCCGAGGATTATCGTCTACCGGAACTTCGACCATTTCAAGTGGTTGAAAGTGGAACGGGGTATCCTTGACATAAAACAGTCTTCGGGAAATATGGCCTTTAAAATATGTGACGCGTTGGGATGCGACCCGATTATTCTTATCGGACAGGATTTGGCTTATAGCCGAGAAGGAACAACGCACGCTTCAGGAGCAACTTTGGGGGAGAAACAAGCGACCCCGAACCTTCCGACATTGCATGTTATGGGTAACGACGGACAACCAATTTTGACCAACACAACCTGGAACGGATTTCGAAAATCTTATGAGGTCGATATCGCGGAATACAAAGGACATTGTATCAACGCTACAGAAGGTGGGGCTTTTATTCAGGGTACAACGGTAGCAACTTTCCAAGATGCCATTAATCAATACATCACCGAATCTTTTTTTCCACTCAAAAAAATTAAAGAACTAACTGATACTTTATCAAGAGAAGAGATAGGTCGAGACGCACAAAGGATCGAAGGGTTAGTCGAACAAACGCTTAACGATATGCAACATGTTTATGATACTTGCAAATCCGGGTTAGAATGGCTTCATTCTATCAAAGGAGAATTGGAGGACATTCTTAAAAACCTTCTTCCAGAGAAAAGAGCAACGGAAAAAATCGCGTTGTTTCGCTCAATGTTGAATGGTTACAAAGCGAAAGTCCACGAAAGAAAAGAGAACTTCCAATTGTTCTTCATGCACATTATACAATCATTCTACCTGAACTTCGATATTGAGTGCAACGCATTGCCCAACCAGTATGATAATGAGATAGAAGCATCCGTCGAATTTATTAAACTACATGAAAGGTGGTTTGCTACAATCGGAGATACGGCATTGATTTGCGTTGACCTATTACGGGAAACTTCGAAAAAAATCGAAGAAAGAATTTCGAAGACACATCCAGGATTAAGTATACAAAGTGAGTAATACAGATTGATGACCGATTATGCTGCTTAAGCGGGGATGATAAAGAACACCATGCGCGCACTCAGAAAGGATCGTGCGCCTTTTAAAAGGAGATGAGATACCCTATGGAAAAAATCGTCACGATTTTACAAGCGCGTATGGGTTCTTCGCGGCTACCAGGCAAATCAATGAAGTTGGTACGCGGGAAACCTCTTTTATGGTATTCCTATTCACGCGCCTCTCAATCAAAACTAGTTAGCGAAACAATCATCGCGACGACGCTGTCGCCCATGGACGATAAAATCGCGAAATGGGGAGCGGAATTGTCTATACCGATTTTCCGAGGAAGCGAAACAGATGTTCTCGATCGGTACTATCATTGCGCGAAAAAATCCGGGGCTTCAGTCATCGTACGATTAACAGCAGATAACCCCTTTTGCGATCCTAAAGTAATCGATCAGTTAATAGAAGTGTTTTTAAGTGACTCTGTCGATTACGTTTCCAACACACTACCCCCCAGAACCTGGCCTCATGGGCTCGACACGGAAGTGTTTAATTTTAAAAGCTTGGAAACGGCATTTCGCGACGCGAAAGAACTGTACGATCACGAACATGCAACCCCGTATCTTTATCATCATCCAGAACTTTTCAAACTCCGAAGAGTCCCATTGGAAAAAGACCTTTCGTCTTATAGACTAACCGTAGACTACCCTGAAGATTTCGAACTCTGCGAGGTACTTATCAACAGATTCAACGCCGACCGTTTAGGTTGGCGAGAAATTGTCGAAATCCTTAAAGCGAATCCTGACATCGCCCGAATAAACCAATCGAAAGCAATCACAACTTAGATAGGTACTACCAAGGAGAGTATCTCTACCGAGCGATCCCGACAAACGGAGTAGGATTTATAAGGATTCTACGATAATCATCACGGAATTACGCGTATCGCAAATTGATCTACTTCTTTTTGATAGCTAACCATAAAAATGACTTCGGCCCGGAGATTCCGTATCGGGCTAGTTTTTTTGCGAGAAGACTATTCGGAGACATATGAACCCCGTTGGAAGAGAGCCAATGGAACTCATGAAAATAATCTCGTAGGTTTATCCCCTGGTCTTCGAGAAATCCCCTTACCCATTGCACTTTTTTGATGACCCGCTCGACTTCGCTATCCTTAGCCTCATGAATTTCAACAAAAAAAGTTATCTCTTCGGATTCAGTATAGATTATGAGATAATCCCAACGCGGGTCTCGAGGAAAACGATCCTGAAGACAAGCGTCAATATTTACGCTTCTTTTGATGTTTATTGGAAGCACCGATTTGATTTTTGATTTTTCACTAATTGCTTGAAGACCCGGTTGCATACACCTTGACAATAGCGTGCTTTTAAGTCTTTCGTCTAAACTCACTTCAATCCCCATAAATTACTGACGATCTGATTTGCTTTAGAGCTGAATTCTAATAACCCGCCCCATCCTGAATCAGAGGATGCTCCTTGCTCAGGGTTTAAAGAAGAAATATCAAGCGCCTGTACACCGTTATCCGACTGATGAAAGAAATAAGATCGAATACTTTTCTCAATGAGTGACTTTAGCAAATCTTTCGTTTGCAGATTCGAAGGGAGTTCGAACAATTCGAGCAGTAAATCAATTTTTTCTTTTTCGAATTTTTGGTCTACTGACTTCATCTCCATGAAAACCCAGGCTAATTCCAGAATTGATGATGAATGTGTTGAAAGAACGACACGATATCCGCGATGCACCAACTCAGCTATCGATAAGAAGACAGAACGTATTGCAGAAGGATGCAATCCCATTTCGGGTTCTTCGATAACGACGAACTCGATCCCCTTTTTCTTAGGGGTTCTTGAACCTGGCGAAAGCCATTGCAGAGCTAACAGGAGCAAAACGAACTCTTTTTGACCCGCCGACCAACTCATTAAAGGAAGTTCAGTATCATGAACATGCATAAGCATTCTTCTTTTTAGCCCTCTGTCCATCTTAATTGATGCTTCTCGAAAAATCGAATGGGATAAGGATTCGCGGATCGCCTTCTTAAAGTTGTTTTTTTTGGGAAACACGTCTTCCCCCTGATTTTGAGATAGAGAATCCATTAGGACGCGAATCCATTCACTGAACGCTTTGAACACATACGGATATCCGGGGGGATAGCTTCCAAAAGGCCTTGGCCATTCATCAGCGATAGTGAGAACGCGCTGCGCGGGAATAAAAAGGACTTTCTCGTTTCCGAATCCTACCCTTCGAATGCGATTTTCGAGATCGAAAGAGTGCCCATCCACGAGCAATTCGGTATCTGCTTTGAAAAGTTTATTCATACCCTCACCGAAATAGGATAACAAAAAGGTTTCAGGGCTTCTACTCCATTGGTATCCAAAGTTCCGAAGTGTTTTTACGATCGCTCCGGAATCGATGGCTAATTTGCAGAATTGTAAATAAATACTTTTTCCCGAAGCTTGTGGACCGACGAGAATCGTCAAATCTCCTAAAGATATATCCGCCCTCTGGATAGGACCGGCGTTGCGCAAGAATATATCCACTGCAAACCTCCTTTTTTAAGAGGTTGTTTGATAAAAAGAAGTGATTAGCAATGATACGGATTACTAAATATTTAATCGCACTCTAGGTATCATACGGCATTGTCAACGCTTTCCCTTTTTTTCTTTTTGCCTTATTCTTACTTTTTTTAGAATACTCACGATCACACGGATCACATCATATTTTTCATCTACTCTCGCGAATAGTTCGGCTATTGTATCTCCGGCAGCGGGTAAATATTTAAAAACAACAGTGATAAGGAATTTCGAATTTTCAATCGTCTTTTCTTCACTTATGCGTTTTAGAAACTCGGTTTTCTCTTGTTGATTCGTGATTAGATTTGACAGATCTTTCAGTTCATCATAGGGAATATCATTGTATAATAGTTTTACAATTTTTTCCATATTGGCATTATCAATGTTTATGTTACTCATCCGAAATAATAAAGTCGCGAATCCTTGCGTGCTCATACTCATCACATTCTTCGAAAAACTGCCATCGAAAAAAACGTTGTATTCTCGAAGCTTCCCTTCGAAATATTGCCTAAAGAGTGGGTCTTGTATTCGAAATCTTACCACGTTGGAAACAACTTCGTATTTATTCGTATCCACAAGCGATTGCAATTTATTTATAAACATATCTTCATTGTATTCGATATATCTCAATTCCAATTCGTAAATCAGTTTATTTATTCTGGCTTCAGGGATTTTTAATTGGGTAGATAGATCGTGGGGATTTATGCTCGATACATAATCGTAAAATTCTTCCGGATCGCTTATCTCCGAATCGCCAAATATATATTTCAGAAATAAGTAGAACACCAAAATTTCCGTATCCTTTTTCGGCATATTTCCGAATCCTAATATGCTATAGTTTTTTAAGAACTCTTTCGAGAAATTTACGTATCGGTTTTCATCCATCCCATAACCCTCAAACTATAATTGCGGCGCTTTATTTATCCTACAATCTATAGGATTTTCTACGTTTATTATACCATAACAACTTGGGTATAAAGAAATCAATGTTAACGACAAAGACAAAAGACGTTATTTGGAATCCGGTTTTTTTCGTTCCCTCCTTTTTTCGGATTCATTCCGTGAGCCTTGGGTATGCATTAGGTTTTGATGATCGATAATCGGAGGATTAAGTGAAAGTATTTTTATCCATTACTCAATTCATACAACACTTCGATCAGTCCGAGTGTTTTCGAAAAATAAAAACCGACCTTCTGACCATCAAAGGCAATTGCGGGTTTCGGGGCTTGGATGGAAATAAAACCGCTTCCCAAAAGCTTGGTCTCATCTTCCGCGCTTCCACAATAGCAAAGATGATAGGGACCCGCTTTCCTTTTTTGCAGCAAAGGAGCCAAGGGAGAAGAAAGGTCTATCGGTTGGATTAGTTCTATTAATACCATCGCCTTGAGGATTTGTACTGTTTTTGATGATTCATAGAATCTGATCAATACTCCTCTCTCCACATCCTTAATGACATCTGAAACCGGATACGTATTCAGTAGTTTAAACGGTATTTCAGAATCTTCTATTGATGGTACCAGATAACCAATATGGTGGAAACGCATAATTCGTTTTTACTCCTTTCGAACTAAACCGAAGGGTTTTCCATTCGATCAAAGGAAAACGGATATCCGTTCCGTTTCGATATTTCACTAAGAATAGTTTTAGATCGATCTGTTAGGAAGTACCACTCGTCTTTTTTTAAGTTATCAAGCCAATACTCGTATAGCCGCTCGCCTTCAACCAGCAAAAATTTTCCTAATCCGACAGGGAATACTTTCAAAATTCCGTTTCGAAGAAGCTCTTGCTCAAGACGCCCCCAATTGTAATCCACTGCTCCTTCCTGAAGCGGCCGCACGCGATAGTGAAGGGACACGGGGCGTTCGCTGCCTTCCACTAACACCTTTCCTTTAAACACTTTAATGTATCGATAACCGATATTCGCTTCTTCTTCCACATAATGAATAAAAGTGTTCGCATTGAAACCAGCCCCTAAAAACCCAATCCACGAATCGTTCTCAACAAATCCCGAAAAAATGGAATTGCGGGCAAAGGGGTTTTCACTAATGGTTTTTAAGGGATAAGAATGGTTTCCTAAAATGCAAAAATTGAAAACGGGGGTATGCGTGCGCGACTCCGGATGTTCTTTCCGGATGTATTCATTTAATGAACCCACTTTACAAGGATCGCTAAGCACATTATAAATTCCGTTTCTCAAAAAATCATAATTAAACGTAGGATAGCGAAGACACACACCTGTAAATGCCATCCCTATGATTCTTTCATATTCGGATAGTTGCCATCCTTTTTTGAAAGGGCCTTCAATAACACCGAGCATCCCTACATTGGTATGCAGGGTAAGCGATTTGGCATGAACCGCCTGAACCACTTTTTTTAAATCACATAGAAGAGATTCCGGTTTTACCATCAGATTCATTTTATTTTTCCTTCTTCCGCTAGAAATGTATAAATGGTAGAATAGGAGTTAAGATCAACCATTTTTTCCGGTAAGATTTTAATGCCGAATTCTTGTGAAATTAAGCTATATAGCATAACGCTGGCCATCGAATCCCAGTCTAGAGTTTTATCAGTAGATGCTTGTTCAATTTCCTTCAAATCCATTTCGGGGAAAACAGCCAAAAAACAACGCTCGAGCTTTTCCTTTGATTCGGATGCCATTTAGTTCTTCACCTCAATACTATGATAGAGTTTAGGAGTTTTTTTCTTGAATTCTTCACGCTTCAAAACGAGCATGGAGTCTTCCGGATTCAAATCGTACTCTTTGAAGAAAGTTTGAATCGGCCCGTTTTTCTCGGTAGGACGAAAATGAAATCGTATTTCACGCAAACCATAATTTTCGAAAAGCCATTGGAGGCACTGATGTTCGACCCTCCGACTGAAGGCTCTGCAACTCATCACAAATGATCGGACATCCAAAATTCCTCGCTCTTCCACGCCCAGTAATACCAGAATTTTCCCTAAAGGACCGAATTTATCTTTGTATGCGATGACGATGCCTGAAAATCCTGGAGATTTGCACAATCCTTCCCAAGCAGATTGGCTAAACCTTTCGCCGTTCAGGTTGAACTGGTTCGTTTTATTGACCAGCTCGAAAGCCCTTGTATCATCTTCCAATCCCCGAGTATATATTTCGAGCATTGACTGGAGGGAAGAGAGAAGCGATTCCTGATCGACTGATGTATCTGATTCAGCAGTTTGAAATACCTCTCTGGATACGCGAATGCTTTGCGATCGAATTTTATCCTCTGCAGTAATTTGCCGTTTTCCGAAAAGTACCCGAAGAAGATTTAAAAATCGTAAGATTTGTTGTGCGTCTTCTTTTGGAAATCGAAGGCAAGTCAACTTCGGAAAATGATTTTTAACTTCCTCCAATTCCAGAGGGCTGTCATCCACAAAAACCACGCTATCTTCACCAATATTCCAGGTTCTTAAAATGTCTCCCACCGAATAACTTTTGGGATTCCAATGAACCTGAAAAGGAAAAACTTTGTCTTCAGTAAATATTAAATCAGGACGGTGGAAGGCTTTCTCGACATTCGGCATATCGTTTTTACTCGCCGCGGCGATGAGGGTTCCCGTTTCGGCTAAAGAAAGAAGAAGTTTCTGGTACAAACCATGGTGCATTGCGTGGTGATTAAGATCCCAATGAATCCCTCCTTCGCCGACGTCTCCAAGGATTCCAGACCATAAAGTACCGTCCAGATCGGTAATAAGTCCTTTCTTCGGCGTTGGATAGCTAATCGTTTCTGCAAACAGAGAACCGAGAAAAGACGCGAAGGGCAACGAATAAGGAAACCCGAATGCCGCTTCCGACTCTGTGTTAAATCGATCGTATTGTGAATAATGGAGGTCCAACCAATACGGGTCGATGATTTGGACTCTCGGGTGAAACATAAATTCTTCTTGGATTCTAATGGTTAACACATCCATTTTTTGGTGTAGAGGGTTCAACAGATACGGGGGAGTGTATGAAAGCGGAAAGACGGGCAAGGTCGGAAGGCAAAGGGTAACCGGTATTTCTGTTGATGCATTTCTAATAGCATTCAACAACATAAGAGTTCTCTTTTCTATGGTCTCGATGACGTCTTCCACCATCGAAAGTGACCAACCGGAATTTGATCGAAACCCCAACCGAGGGTCCAAATCTGGCCATTCGACTACGATCAGCAAATGCCGAAATTCATCTTTTTTAGGAATTTCAATATTCCCGAAAAGGTCATTAAAAAGACCGCTTTTAATAATGATCGTTTCCTCCGGGCTAGACGCTTGCAGATACGCTTGAGTGAAGGACAAGAGATGTAAAGGGGTGAAACCCGACGCGAAAAAGACGGGAAACTCAATCGTACTCTTTGCCTTTCTTCGTTTTATTATTTCTAAAGCTTCCAAGAGCGTTAAATGTTTTTCTTCATACATACTCAATTAGATACTCACTTCCCACAGAGCAGCCAAGCGATTTGACCTTTTCGAGAATTTCTTTTCGGAAAGAGGAAGCGATGACCAATACTTCTATATGTTTATTCTTCAATTCTTCGTCTGAATATCTGATTTCCTTTTTAAAACCAGGTACGAAAAGCCCTTTGCGGGTAATATCGGAGTCGACTATCGCAATATCCAAAGATTGCAATAACTCATTGGGTATTTGATTTAGAGCGATTATCGAAGCCGAGCCGCTTCCCCACCATATGATTTGTTGACTTCGTTTCTCTTCTAAAAACGAGATAAACGATTCTTTAGACGTTTTTGACTTGTTTGCAATATCGAAAACGCCTTTACAAAAAGCGCCCTTCTCTTCTTCCGTAAAACCGAGAAAAGGCTTCCTTTCCCCAAACTTCAGCACCAATCGTATAACATCCGAGTCTTCTTCTAAAAATTCCATTGAAATATCTGTATTCTCGGTTAATTGATGAATAAAATATTTATTGTAATATAACAAATGATGGTGATAAAACCCGGAAAAATTCGGGACTTCTATAATGATTCTACCCTTCGCGCTTAACTTGCTTTTCATGATTTCAAGAATTTTAAGGGGTGTCGTAAAATGCTTCCATACATGAACAAGAAGAAAAGAATCGACCAGTCTCTCGAAACGGGTATCTTCACCGAAATACTCTTTACGCATTTTTATTTTGTAATCTGCGCCCAACGGGACTGGCGAAGGATCAATCCCTTCAAGATTGCGATATCCCCGATCATATAAGTAAGAAAGCAAAACACCGTCAGAACAGCCAATATCGACGATATAATCATCGTGATTCAAAAATTTCGTCAACAGTTGCTTAATCCTTTGATATTTAGAAAAACCGATTCCTTTGTTAGGATTTATATATTTGTAATTATCATATATTAAATCTAATTCCTCTTTCGGCAGCGGTTTCGAGTTGAATCCCAAAAGACAATCCAAACATAAACTGGCTTCAAAAGGAAAGGTTTTAACTAAATGTTCGTTTTTCTTATCATAGGCAGTCAGAAAATTCGGCATTTCCATTTCTAGGAAAACCCTTGTATTGGTCGAGGAACAATAAGGACATTTCATTACGGACCTCCGGCTATTGTTAAATTTTATTAACCACTTCACACATATTAAAAAGGGTGGCTTCTCTGAGGCGTTCCGCATTTTCCACACAAATGTCGAAATCAACTTGTATGTGTTCGGCAATCGACAGCAAATCACGGGAGCCGTCAGCGTAGGCGATGAGGTTCATCAAATCTTTCGTCGTTCCCATTGTTTTCTTCGTGCTGATCGTCGGATACAATCCTCTTTTGCCCAGTTGCGGCTCGCATAAGCACGTCGTTTTATAGGTTGCGTTCTTTTCTATGATGCCAATGACATTTTTATACAGTTCGAGGCTCTGATTGAGACCTTCGTCTGTTACAAAACCAAGGTTATCCAGAGAAGTATGGTATTCGGGATAAGTGCCGTATTTAGAACGCATAATCGACGCAATCGGCAAATCAACTCCGGGGCTGCAATATTGGCGCTCGTCGCTTCCCCGGTCCAAAAAGGAATAAGTCGTGTAGGCCGGCACGAACTTATTCAGGACATATTTTGCCACACGATCCGATAGCGTGTTTCCGTTTCTACTGGGTAAATAGGACCACGTTCGTTCATCGCCCAGACACGTGAATATAAATCCCGCAATTACTCGCTTTTTTAACTGTTCGAGGTTTTTGTGAAGATAGCTGATCGCCCCGATGGTTTCAGGTGTATAGACAATTCGGTAAGTATACTTTCGACTCGGCAAGGATGACAGCCATTCCGCTAAAAACGTCAAAACAACAGGCCCTGACAGATTATCATTCGCCAATGAAGGATGGCAGATATAGGTCGATAGTAGCACTTCTTGTTCTTTATCACCCGGAATAATAAGCTCTCCATAGGTTAGAGACCCCTTCTTGAACGAACTGTCTATAACAGCGTGATAATTACCTGGTTTCAATGCTTTCCTCTGTCTGTCAGATAAGCAGAAACCCCAGCGTTTTTTATAGTAGGAAGTTACATAGGGAATCGCATCCGGAAGTTCTTCCAACGAATAAAGATGCTCTTGCAATTCTTCGATTGGAAGGATCGTGTCAATAGGCGTGGAATACCCAACCAAATGGAGATTGTTCTCTTTAAAATCAAGGATCCTTTCGCCCGAATCATCTTCCAAAAATGCGTTTCGCGCATACCACTCTTCCGGGACTACCCAGTCAAAACATTGGGTGCCCGAAGGGATTTTTAAAATTCGAAGCGCGGGTAAAAGGGTTTTAATAATTTCTAAAGACTCTTCCACACCTTGCCCGGTAATGCTTCTATTTATTGGGAATAACCGTTCTAATAATTGATAAGGCGTCATTTTTTCCCTCGTTTTCGAATAGTCTCTGCTTTATCCCATTATCGGGTAAAAACGGCAGATGCTTAACTTGAAATATACAAAATACTGGTTTCTAAAAGATCATTGAATCCATTGCGTTGCGCAGAAATAAGATCGGAGATTCAGCGAAAATCCCAAGGTGTTTCCTAAAACAAATATACCCGTGGGTTCGCGAAAAAATTATACCAAGAACTATCCGTCTATGCTATAATGTTTAAGTATATCACAAAGAGCTGTCGGGCCTTCTTCCAAGAAGATTCGTTGATAGCAGGCGAATAATCCTTAACGACTAGTGGGTGGTACTAGATGTTATTTGGAAATAAAGTAGACTGTATATAATGGACCCAATAAACCGGACAGCGAAAATGAAAAAATAAGTTATATAATGGGAGTATGAAAAGAAAACGATATAGCGCAGAAAAAAAGACAGAAATCGTATTAGAAATCTTAAGAGAGGAAAAGACACTAACGGAGCTGGCCACGGAGCATGAAATTCATCCCGTACAGTTGTCGAAATAGAAAAAAGAATTCCTGGAAAATGCTTCAACCGTGTTTGGTAAAGAAACCAAGAAAGCAGAGAAAATGAAAAAGGAACATGAAAAAGAAAAGGAGGAACTCATCAAGGAAATTGGCCAATTGACCGTTGAGGTCAATTGGTTGAAAAAAAAATCTGGCCTCAAGTAAAAACCGCTCTGAGCGAAAAGAACTGATAGAACGAAAAGATAATGAAATAACCATTAAAAAGCAATGTGAGTTGTTAAGTGTATCACGGTCCGTATTCTATTACCGTGGAAAGGAAGTGAGCGAATACGAGTTGACCATCAAACGGGAAATAGATATCATACATACCGAAATACCGTTTTATGGGAGTCGAAAGATCACACAACTGCTGAAAAACAGAGGTTATAACATAAACCGGAAAAGAATCGTAAGATATATGCGCCAGATGAACATTCGGGTCATCCATCCGAAACCGAATTTGAGCAAACGAAACCTAAAACACAGAACATATCCCTATCTGTTGGGGAATTTTACACCTCAGCGAACCAATGAAGTCTGGGGAATAGATATTACGTACATTTCAATGCCAAAGGGGCATATGTATTTATTTAACATTATTGACTGGTATTCCAGAAAAGTCATCGGTTATACGCTCTCAAACACACTCGAAACGGAATTTGTATTAAGAGGTTTGGAAAAAGCCTTTTCGATTTACGGAACGCCAAAGATCATCAATTCCGATCAAGGGAGTCAATTCACTTCAAATGATTACATTCAGCTCTTAAAGGCGCATAAGATTCAAATTAGTATGGATTCCAAGGGGCGTGCAACGGATAACGCCATTGCCGAACGCTTTTTCAGGAATCTCAAAAAGGAATGTTTGTATATCATGGAATATTCTACTGTCAATGAACTGAAGAAACTGGTTAGAAACTAAGTTGGCTGGTACAATTCTGATAGAATTCACCAATCTATTGACTATTTGACTCCGAATCAACGGTATGCCTGCTGTTGAGTTGATTTTTCCATTCTTAAAAAAAGGAGGAAGTATGAACTTATTTTTCTCTTTTCCGTGTCTTGACTTTGCGGTCCATTATAAATTCTTGGGAAAAAATCCAAGAATAATTTGGAAAAGGGAACTCCTTTAAAGTGGAATTATGTTGTCTGATCTATGTTTTAAATAATCCACCTAAAAAATATCAGAGCTTTAAATAATATATGTTTTAATCTGTTTTATCAAGTACTGATGAAATCACGAGGTGAAAAAATTGGGTATTAGATTAATAAAAATTGAAGAAGCTGATTTATACCAAATAATGGAATGGAGGATGAAACCTGAAGTTACGAATAACATGTACACAGATCCAAAATTAAATATGAATCTACAAAAAAAATGGTTGCAATCAATCAAAAAAGATAACACAGTAAGATACTGGATGATTGAAATTGATAAGGAAAAAATTGGAGTAATAAATTTGTGTGACATTGACTTCAAGAATCAGAGATGTTACTGGGCTTATTATATTGGGAATACATCATTTCGTGGCAGAGGTATTGCAACTGCCTTAGAGTGCAATATATATGATTATGTTTTTCAGACGATGGAATTAAATAAACTATGCTGTGAAGTATTTGCCTTTAATGAAAAAGTTATTTCAATACATAAAAAATTTGGTTCAGAAGTGGAGGGGACTTTAAAACAGCATATTTATAAAAATGGAGAATTTTACGATATTGTCTGTATGGGTATAACAAAAGAAAAGTGGAGCAAAATAAAAAATACTTATGATTACGAAAAAATCGAAATAGAAAGTTAAAACTCTTTAATTTTTAATGATAGGTAATTACTTTTTATAATAAACGATTCATTGAGACTAAACACCTAAGTGTACATTTGGATAATTTAGAAAAATTTTTGAAAAAATGAAAAGTAACATAATTATTCCAGCTGAAGTCTATGGAAAATTTCGAGGTGTATTTTATAAAGAAATTCTCTAATATAAAAATTTTATTCAGAACAAATTCAGGAAAAAAAATAGGTTTAGGCCATATTATGAGGTGTTCTTCTCTAGCTACAGCTTTTGAAAAAAAAGGTTATAATTGTTTGTTTTTATGTAATCATGAATCTGAATCCTTTTTCTCAAATGCTAATCTTCAATATCAACTCTCTGATACGTTCGATATAAACGAAATTGAATCAATTAGAAAAATGGGTCCGGATTTGGTTGTTTTTGATTCCTATTTGGCTGATAATATAATGGACCCAATAAACCGGACAGCGAAAATGAAAAAATAAGTTATATAATGGGAGTATGAAAACTTCCGACTTCTTCGGGTGTAAATGGTTCGATTTCCCCTTTCAGAAACGGAATAAAGGATTCTTTTAGAAGTTCAAGAGAAGCACCTTCCAGCTTTACGTAAAGTGTTTTAGCGTTGTCTTCCGGTA
>Ga0209200_1002535_pt1 | contig 16719 bp, 14 predicted proteins | sample AD_UKC033_MetaG_FD_184406 | JGI IMG/M metagenome (GOLD analysis project Ga0209200, IMG submission 184406) | Active sludge microbial communities of municipal wastewater-treating anaerobic digesters from USA - AD_UKC033_MetaG (SPAdes) (version 2) | ecosystem: Engineered > Bioreactor > Anaerobic >...
ATCGCGTTACGCCCAAAGGACAGCAGATCATGACGGCGGCCCTGAGATTACGCGACGCGGATGTCGCGAAGCTGGTAGCCTGAAAATGCTTGCTAAGAAAACAAGATCTTGCGCCTTTGCAGTGCAGGAATGACAGAGTCGGGGCAACGTCTCGTCACTCTCCGGGAGGCCGCGAGTACAGCCATGCACCGCTGACAGGGACATTTTGGCTCCGTCGTTGCCTGCTGGCGGAAAGCTTGTTATCCTGTGTGCCTATGAATAAGACTACCTTGACTCTGCTTGTGACTGTCGGCGTGCTCGCCGGAGTCGTGTCCGAAACGGCCGTTGCCTGCACCAGTTTGATCGTGACCTCCAAGGCCTCGACCGACGGCTCGGTCTTCATCACCTATACCTGCGACGGGATCTATCATCCCTACCTCGAGGTCATCCCTGCGGCCGATCACGAACCCAATTCGCTCGTGGCCCCCGCCCGCTGGACCGGGGGGATCGAGGGCAAGGTCCGCCAGGCGGCTCATACCTACGCGGTTCTTGGTTCCGAGAGCGGCGGTCTGATGAACGATCAGCAGGTGGCCATGGCCGAGACCACCTTCGGCGGGCGTGAAGACCTGCACAATCCCGAGGGTCTCCTGGACTATCAGCACCTGATGGTCATGGCTTTGCAGCGGGCCGGCACTGCGCGGGAGGCGATCCGCGTCATCGGGGAACTCGTAGCCGAGTACGGCTACCGCTCCGAAGGCGAGTCCTTCTCCATCGCCGACAAGAAGGAGGCCTGGATCATGGAGATGGTCGGGCCGGGCAAAGGGGGCCAAGGAGCCGCCTGGGTCGCGCTCCGTATCCCTGACGGCTACATCTGCTGCCACGCGAACAAGGCCCGCATCGGCGAGTTCCCGACGAGCGATCCGGCGAACTGCCTGTACTCCGAGAGCGTCGTATCCGTCGCCATCGCAAAAGGCTACTTCGACCCCAACGCGGGCAGGCCCTTCAGTTTCCGCGAGGCGTACGACCCCGACAACTCGCACAATCGCCGCTATGGCGACGCGCGGGTGTGGAGTCTCTTCCGCCGGGCGGCGTCTTCGCTGAATCTGTCCGCGGACTTCGTTCGCGGCGTGCCCGACGCCGAGCCCTTTCCGCTGTGGATCAAGCCCGACGCCAGGATCTCGACCCGCGACGTCTTTGCCCTGATGCGGGACCACTATGAGAACACCCCCTACGACATGACCCAGGGGATCGACGCGGGCCCGTTCGGCAATCCCAAGCGATGGCGCGACCTGACCTGGAAGGTGGACGGCGTGGAGTACGCCTGGGAACGGCCCATTTCCACGCAGCAGACCGCCTACTCGATCGTCGCCCAACTGCGGGCATCGCTGCCCGACCCGGTGGGCGGCGTGCTGTGGTACGGCCTGGACGACACGTACACGACCTGCTACACCCCGCTGTATGGCTGCATCGACGCGGTGCCGCAGTCGTTCGACGTCGGCAGTCTCCAGGCGTTCTCCTGGGACTCCGCCTGGTGGGTCTTCAATTTCGTCGCGAACTACGCCTGCCTGAAGTACTCGTACATGGTCAAGGACATCCAGGCAGTACAGAGCGATATCGAGACCGACCTTCTGGCCTTGCAGCCCGCGGTCGAAGCCACCGCACTGGCGCTATACCGCACCGACCCGGCGCTCATGAAACGATACCTGACCGATTACTCCGTTTCGCACGGCGAATCCACCGTCCGGCGCTGGCGTCAGCTCGCGGAACAGTTGCTGGTGAAATACAACGACGGCTACATCCACGGTCGCGGCGTAGGCTATCCCGAGCCCTGGTTGCGAAGAGTCCTCAAAGAGAATCCGGACCAGTTCCGCCTCGATCCCGCAAAGCCTTGAAGACAGGTGGTCCCGTTGAGGTGACATATGACCAGAATCGTCGCTCTGATGTTCGGCCTGGTCCTGACTGCCCCCCTGGGTGCGGAAGATCAGCACGGCTGCGTCCCATTGCGTCCTCTGGAACCGTTCGAAGCCAAGGACCAGCCCACTGGCGTTGTCGTCGGGGACCGGACATGGCACACACCGTGGGGCTATGATAAACCTGAGAACTCCGAGCGCACCTACCCCCTCGTTGTCTTCGGACTTCATAACGAAGCCAGCGAGTTCTTCACTACCGACATACGGAAACGTTATCCGGCCTTCTACGTATCCTACATCGAAAGCAGCGAAGCGGCGGGCGCCGCTTTGTCCGACCTCATCGACGTCTGCATGAAGGACTGCCATTTCCGCATCGACACGCGACGTATCTACCTGACGGGATGGTCTGCCGGCGGTTCAGGCTCCTTCAAATTGGTCAGAGGATTTCTCCGCAAGGGCAAGTATTTCGCCGCAATCAACAGAGTCGCAGGACAATCCGAGAGTATTCTCGCAGAACAGGCCGTTGAAAAGACGGCAATCTGGATGCACATCGGACTCCTTGACACGCCTCTTCGCGTGCAGGTGTCACGGGACCTGTATGCCCATCTCAAGAATCATCCCAGCAACGTCTCAGCCGTGGAGACGACCGTCAACGACACGATCCGACATAAGGACGTTGACGTTGGCCGCCATACCAGGATTTTGACAAAAGATGGGGTGGAGATTGTACGCTATACGGAATACCCCACGGAACCTCATGAGGCCCTTGCAGGCTACTCGGATCCCTATTTGTACGAATGGCTCTTTACGCGGGCAATCTGTCCGGAGAAACGTCCCTCTGACAGCAAGGAAACCTCGTCAAAAGGATCTGAGGTGAAGTGAAGAGTCGCATCGACCTGTGAAGTGCAACATGGACGGCAGAAAGCCCAGGATTTGCAGAGTCTAGTTGTGAAATGTGTAGGTTCGTCCCCTGGCTCCCCTCGCACGCCGCGACCAGATTCTCGCGGAATACGACGACGCCGGGACGCTGCTGCGGAAATTCGTTGCTGGGAGTGAACCATGATTGCCGAAAGAATCAGGACCTTGTCGCGAGTCATCTTCTGGGCTGGCATTGTCGCTCTGAATCCGAGCCTGTTTGCCGCGGACACGTCGCTTGTTCCCGCATTCCCAGGTGCGGAAGGTTACGGTGCGATGACGCGCGGGGGTCGGGGCGGGAAGGTGATCGCCGTGACCAACCTCAATGACTCAGGGCCGGGGAGTCTGAGGGCGGCGGTGGAGACGGAGGGTCCGAGGATCGTTGTGTTCCGCGTGTCCGGAACCATTCCGCTGAACTCCTCCCTCCGCTTGCGGAACGACGACCTCACCATCGCCGGACAAACGGCGCCTGGGGATGGCATCTGCCTGAAGGACTATTCGTTGGACCTGTCGGGCGCGAACAACGTCATCATCCGTTATCTTCGCGTTCGTTCGGGCGATTCCTCCGGCAAGGGCCTGGACGCGCTAGGCGGCCGAGAGGGTGAGAACATCATCATTGATCACTGCTCCATGAGTTGGAGCGTGGACGAGTGCGTCTCGATCTACAGCGGCGCCCGCAACATCACCGTGCAATGGTGCCTGATGAGCGAGAGCCTTTACCAGTCGGTGCACACCAAGGGACATCACGGCTTCGGCGGCATCTGGGGCGGCCAAAACGCTTCGTGGCATCACAACCTGCTGGCCCATCACTCCAGCCGCAACCCGCGCATCGTCGGCAAGTCGGTCGGTGGCCAGTTGGTGGACCTGCGCAACAATGTGATCTACAACTGGGGCTACAACAGCACCTACGGCGGTGATGGCGACGTGCGTATCAACCTGATCAACAACGTTTACAAGCCAGGCCCTGCCACCCGCGAGAATGTCCGTGCCCGCGTGGCCAACCCGTCCAAAGGCCAGGCACCGAACAACTGGTGGATCGCCGGCAACCTCGTCGTCGGCGCTGCCGCGGTCACGGCCAACAACTGGCTCGGCGTTCATCCCTCAGGAATCGAGATCGCTGATGTCCGCGCCAATGAACCCTTCGAGGTCGCGCCGGTGACGACTCAATCGGCGGAAGCGGCCTTTGAGTTGGTCCTGAAGCAGGCGGGCGCCAATTCGCCGCGGCGAGATTCCCTTGACGTGCGCATCGTCGAGGAAGCCCGGACCGGCACGGCTCGCTTTGGAGGAACGTATGGCGGTGGCAGTGGGATCATTGACTCGCCGGAAACGGTGGGCGGCTGGCCCGAACTCAAGAGCCTGCCGGCCCCGGCGGACAGCGACGGCGACGGCATGCCGGATGAGTGGGAAAGCAGATACGGGTTTGACGCGAACGACGCGGCCGACGGTCCGAAGGATAAGGACGGCGACGGCTACACCAGCGTGGAGGAATACCTCAACGGGACCGATCCGACCGTGTTCGTGGACTACACCCAGGCTCAAAACAATGTCAACACGCTGAGTTGACCACTTGTTTCTGGCTGTGCGAAAAGACGGATTGTGCGTGAGGCGAGCGGAACACCCGTTTCGCTCGCGGCCCGAAAGCAAGGGCGAATGATCGTTCGCCCCTACGGCCGCCGCTTGCGGCGGAATCCGGATCATTTTTTCTCCACGAAGATCATGTCCCCCCCAGCGATGCGAGGCCGTGCTGGGCCTTAGGTGCTCTCTGTGGCGGAGGTTCTTTCGGGGCGTTTCGTTATTTCCGACCGCGTTGGAACGGCCATGCATCCGTAAGGAAGTCCGCGAGTGTCCCTATTCGCCGCCCACGACGATCTTTCTTCGGAAGATCCCTGTGCCGCCGGGGCCGTCGCCCTTGTAGGTGATCGTGTACTCGCCTGGACGGAGGTAGGAATGCACCCTCGTGTCGTGGTCCGAGGCGGCTTCGACCGCGCCGTCTCCATAATCGAGCGAGAAGTTCGACGTCATGTTCCGCCCGTGGAAGCAGATCGTGACCGGCGTGCCCGGGACGATGCCCCTCACCGGAAAATGACTCAGCAAATCGGCGTAGGGAGCGTCCGTCGGGTTCTCCCGGTCGTAGACGAACACCATGACGTAGTTCGAGGCGCGTTTGCCGACGCTGTCCGTCACCGTCAGCTCTTCCGCATAGGCGCCTCGCGTGCCGTAGGTTCGGCGGACATTCGCGACGGCCGCCTTCGTGCCGTCCGTGAACGTCCATTCGTAGGAGGCGATGCTCCGGCCTGGGGGCGCCACGGACAAGGAACCTTCGAGCTCGATGGTGTCCCCGAGGTAGCAATGCCTCTTGTGTCCCGGAAACGACAGCGGTTCGTCGTACTCTTCGAGGTACGCCTGAACGAGGATCGGGAAGCAGTTGATGTTCCTCTTGGGGTCCGAGACGTAGCGCATGTCGATGTGCACGTGGGCGTCGTTGCCGCACTGGGAGTTGCCCAGATATCCGAACATCTCGCCTCGGTCGAGAACACTGCCCGCGCGGAGGTCCTGTCTCAAGTTACGGTCGACCATGTGGTAGTAGAGAATCTCGAATTCGGAATTGCGGATCGAGGTGCCGACGCCGTAGGCGAGGACTTCCGCGTTCGGAATCATCGACACGAGCTGGTGGTGTTTCGGGTACATCCCGCCCAGATCGACGCCGTAATGGTAGTACAGCTTGCCGTTCGACATGTCGTGAAACCCGAGCCAGGCGTTCTGGAAGTTGGCGCATCCCCATCGGTAATCCTTGATGGGAAACGCAAACCGGCCCGGCTCGTACCAGGGCATCGACGCGTCCTTGGCGCTCAACAGGACCGCTTCGGACATTTCCGCGATGGCGGTGCTGTCGATCGTGAAGGCCCTGGTCAGCTCGCCGCATATTCGCAGACCGTTGATGACGGCCGGCATGTGGAACGGGCCGCAGCCGACGGTGCCTTCGACGCCATCCACCGCCAGCGTGATCGTGGACTTGTAGCAGATCTTCCGCAGCCCCCCCTGCCAATAGCCCATCTCGTAGCTATCGACGACATCGAGGAGCTTCACCGACCGGGCGACGGCTCCTCCGAAGGCGTCCGTGCAGGTCTGCCCGATGTCCAGCGTGAAGAACTTCGGGTTGCAGCCCTCCGCGGACGTCGGACACACGCACAGAACACAACAGACGAAAACCACGCCCATCCGGATCTTCCCTGGACCCATCGAGTCCTCCACTTCGCGACCCGAGACATCTCTTGCGCCGGCGCCGGTCATGGCGTCTCACGCCGGTCGCATCCTGCCGGGCAAGCTACCCGTGCGACGCCAAGAAGACAATCAGAATCCGCCCTGCAGGACGAAATCGGGTGTGACCAGGTTTCCTGGCAGCGTCTGTTGACTCGTCATGCGGAACGGAGTGAAGCATCTGGGCCCCATGGCAAACGTGGCATCCGAAGTCGATACGCATCTTCCACTCCCGGGCCAGATCCCTTCGGAGAACTCAGGATGACACAGTCCCCGCCAACATGTGTGTGAAGATATCCTGGCAGTCGGGTGGCACCGCCAAACTCGTTTGACCGTGCTGTTTCGACAGCGTCGGCTCCTTCGAGATTCCACAGGCAAGCCAGTTTGCCCGTGCCACCCAACAATGTGCCCGGAAATCTGCACAGACACCCGCCGACACGCTGTGGCCAATCGAATTGCATTCTGCCCGCCGTTGTGCTATGATAATGTGGTAGACGATTGGGGTGTGTTCCGCGTCGTGCGATGCGGATCGAATCGAACGTCCATGCGGCTCGGAGCCTTGGGCGAGGGTATGAATCGAAGATCATTTCTCAAGATCGCTGGATTGGCGGCGGCCCTGGGCGGCTCCGCGGCGGCCCGCACTCTCGTCTTGCTGAACATCCGCGAAACGATCACCATCTCGCGGGTCGAGTGGTTCCTGTACAGGACGGGCCTGTCCGACGGAGGCAATGAGCCCGGTCTCCGCTGCGCGGTCCGAATCACCGCAGCCTGCGGGATTCAGGGTTGGGCCGACGTGTCGGGCACGACGATGCCCGATGCGCAGACGGCCCGCGCGGTCAGTAGTCTGCTCGCGGGTCGCCAGATGGATTTGCCCGGCGCGATCTGGCGGGAGCTATACGAAGCGGGCCTGCCGCTCGGTGTTCTGGGTGCGGTGGACATGGCCTTGTGGGACCTGCTGGGCCGGGTCGAGAACAAACCGGTCCACGCGATGCTGGGCTCCCGGCGGCAGCAGATCCCGGCCTACCTCACGACGGAGGCGAACTTGGGCGACGCAGGTCGGTACGCAGCCCACGCACTAGCCTGCAAGGACGCGGGCCTCCACGGGTGCAAGATTCGACCCTTCTGGGATTCCGGGATCGGCGCCACCGGCTCGGAGGGCAAGGGGTTCCCCGATCGCGACATGGAGGTCTACCAGGCGGTCCGCGAGGCGGTGGGATCGGACTTTGCGTGCATGGCCGACAATAGCGGCGTGTACACCTTCGACGAGGCCCTTCGCGTGGGCAAGCTCCTCGACGATCTGCAATACGAGTGGTTCGAGTCGCCTATGCCGGAGACGGAGGCCTGGCGGGAGCAGTACAGCGCACTGGCCGGACAACTGAAGACGCCGATCTGCGCCCCGGAGAGTCTCGCGGACTCCTATCCGACTCGCGTCGTGTGGCTCGCGTCCAAGGCGTGCGACATCGCCCGAATCGACGCATCTCAGGGCGGCCTGACGCCGTGCATCGAACTGGCGAACGCCTGCGAAACGCTCGGCGCCAGGCTGGAGCTGCACGACATCGGCCTGGACGCCTATCCCCACCTGCAACTGATGGCGGCCACCCCTGAGTCGGTCGTCAAGTACGTGGAGGTCTCGTCCCTGTCGCGCCAGGCGCAGATCCATCCCGGGCGGACCGCCGCAGAGCCCGTGCCCGACGAGCAGGGCTTCGTCGCGATCCCCCAGACCGCCGGCATGGGCCTGGAACTCGACTGGCGGCACATCGTCACCCACAGGGTGAATTGACCCCCGTCCGCAGGAAGATGGTGCGTAATACGCACCCTACTACGCTGTTTCTGAAGCGTATCCCCGCAATTTGCCCGCAAGAATCCCCTCGGTGCGCGTCTTACAGGTGGATACCATGGGACGCAGCATGACAGCGATGAATTCGGATCGATTGGCCGTCTGGTTCGACGCATATAGCGCCTCGCTGACGCTGTATGCCCGTGCCTGGCTGGGACACGACGGCGCCCAGGACGCGGTTCAGGCTGCCTTCGTGCGTCTGATGGGCCAATCGGCGGAACCGACGGACATCCACGCGTGGCTGTTCCGCACGGTTCGCAACGAGGCGATCACGCGTCTTCGGCGCAGGCAATGTCGCCGACGTCACGACCGGCAGTTGTCCTCGCAGCAGGCTGCATGGTTCGAGGGCCGGCCCGACGACCTGATCGACGCCCGACAGGCCCAGGAGATCCTGGAGACCTTGCCCGAACCCCAGCGCGAGGTCGTCCTGCTGCGAATCTGGGGCCAGCTCTCGCTGGCGCAGATCGCCGGGATCGTGGGCGACTCGACGAGCACGATTCACAGCCGGTACAAGGCGGCGCTGGCCGCGATCAAAGAGAGGATGGGACGATCATGCAAGACGACAGACTGACACCCGCCGAGAGAGAGCTGGAAACACTGCTGGGCAGCCTGCGCCCCGCGGCTCCATCCGCAAATCGCGACCGGATCATGTTCCGGGCCGGACAGGCGTCGGGACGCCGGCAGCGCCGGGCATGGCAGGGAGTCTCCTGCTGCCTGGCGGCTGGGATTGCTGTCCTGGTCTTGCGGCTTCCGGGCCGCATGACGGACGTCGGCCCGAGTCCCACAGCCGTCGCGACAAACCACGCGGCGCCGTCGGCATTCCCGGCGGAGTTTCGCGACTCGCTGCGCCTGCGACCGAGCGACTCGCTCGCAAATTATCTGCGTCTGCGCCGCATGGTGCGGGATCGGGGCCTCGACGCCCTGCCGCCCCTGGCGCCGCGCCCCGCGTCCGAAGAGGCAGAACCCTGGACGAGGGACCACCTGGAGAAGATCTTGTCATCGACCTGACCGCGGTCTTTGTTTTTGGTTTGGACTATCCCCAAGGACTTCAGGCTCATTCCATGAGCAAGGGAGGCTGACTATGACCCGTAGACTGCACTATCTCGTGGCTGTCGCGACGATTCTGCTGGCGGTTTCGACCCCGCCGGCGCGATCTCAAGACGCCGGCAATCGCCCGAAAGACACCATCCGAACCGTCCAGTTGCAGGTCGATCCCTGCCCTGTGCCCGCGCGGGCTCTCGCCTGGCGTCTGGAGACCCCCTACCTGGAGCAACGAGCGGGCGACGGGGTAACGCTGTATCAGACCGCGGTGTCGCTGGCCGCCCAGGTCCAGAGCAAGTGGCCCGACATCGACGAGCACAAACTGGATGCATGGATCGAGAGTCCCGTGGACCAATTGCCCCAGCAGGAGGTCCGGCGCGCGCTGAAGATGTTCGACCAGGCAGTCCACTACCTCGACCTGGCCGGTCGCAGCGAACGCTGCACGTGGGAGTATCCGATCCGCGAGGAAGGGCTCCGCTGTGCGACGCCGGACTGGTCCGGATATCGAATGCTGTCGCGGGTCCTGGCGTTAGAGGTCCGCCTTCAGGCCGCGGACGGCGATTTCCAGGGCGCAATCCAGACCCTGCGAATCATGCTGGCCATGGCGAAGGACGTGGGCAACGGGCCGTTGAGCCTTCAGAATGCCGTCGGCTACGGCCTGGCCGGGCGGGCGATCCAGGAGATCGAGAGTTTCGTCCAGAAACCCGGCGCCCCCAACCTGTACTGGGCGTTGACGTCGCTGCCCTCTCCGCTGATCGACATGCGCCTGTCCCTCCAGGCGGAGTCCGGCGCGATCTACGTCGATCTGCCCGAGTTGAAACGCGTCGACAACGAGGTCCTGACGAACGACGAAGTGATGCGGATCTGGAACATGGCCGCGGGGGTCTTCTCACCGGCGCCCAGCAGCCTGGAGCAGACCGCCATGAAGCTCGCGATCACGACCAGCGCCATGAAGCTGTACCCGACGGCCCGACAGCACCTCCTGGAGCAGGGCAAGACGATTCAGGAGATCCAGTCCCTGCCCAACCTGTACGTCGTGCTGGCCTATCAGCACGAGCGGGCCTGCCGTCTGCGTGACATGATGCTCAAATGGTGCAACGTCCCCTACTGGCAGGCCGTGCCCGGGCTGAAGGCGGATGAGAGGATCTGGCAGGAGGATATGGGCCGAATCCGGTCCGATTGGGACATGATCGCGGCCGCCTTCGAGAACAACATGCCCTATTTCCGTTGGACGTTCTTCGCAGGCACGTGCCGGGAGCGGGATATCGCGATGCTCCGCTGTGTGGAGGCGATCCGCCTGTATGCGGCGGGACACAAGGGCGCCCTGCCGAAATCGCTCGACGACATCGCGGACGTGCCGATCCCCCTCGATCCCCTGTACGGGCGCCCGTTCAGCTTCCGGATGGCCGACGGCAAGGCGATCCTCGAAAGCGCCGTCCCGCCGGGAGAGAACGTACGATGGGGAACGCGGTACGAAATCACCCTGCGGCCCATTGCGAAGTAACCAGCGACCCTATCACAGGAGACTTGCCATGATTCACAATCGAATTCACATACTGACGGGACTCGCGCTGGTTGCCCTCTCGGCCGGCCCGGTGGGATCGGTCCTGGGACAGGCAGCGAGCCTGAGCCAATTCCTGGCGCCCTGCCTCGACGAGCAGACGTTTGCGGTCGCGAAGATCGATCTGTCGCGGATGGAGGCGGACGCCTTCTTCGAGACCGCGGCGCAGGCGGCATCGAAATACGTGGACGCCGGCCAACTGGCCGACCTCAGGAGCCCCTCCGGCCCGGCCCGACAGGCGATGAAGAAACGCATCGACGCCTTCAAGGCCTCCGGCGGCGAGACCCTCTACGTCCTGTGGAGCACGACCGATTTGCCCGCGTTTCTCGTGGCGATTCCGACGACGGGCAAAACGGACCCGGCCGCCCTCAAGGACTGGGTGAATGGCCTCGCCAAAGACCGCGGCGCCAGCGAGTTCTCGCAGGCCCGCAAGGGCAACTTCCTGCTGTTCGGCCCGCCGCAGGTGGTCGAGCGATGGGCCAAGACCGCGCCGGGGGCCATTCCCGCCCTCGACCAGGCGGCCGGAGCTGTGCCCCAGGCGACGTTCCAGGTGTTTCTCGTGCCCAACCGGGACGCCAGGGAAATCCTCGGCGCCATGCTCCCGTCCCTGCTGAACGGATGGAGCGTCCAGGCGGACGGCAACGCCATCGCCACGGGCCTGCAGTGGGCATCGCTGGCGGTCAACCTGCCACCCAAGCCGGCCATCGGACTGCACATCCAAGCGTCTGACGAGCAGTCCGCTGCGGCGCTCGGGCGGTTCGTCGCGAGCATCTGGCAGCGGGTCGGGCAGATCCCCACCCTCCAGCAGATGGGTCCCAACCTCCAGGCATCGCTGGCCATGCTGACACCGACCGCGCAGGGCACTGCCTCCCGCCTGTCGCTCGACGCCGGACAGTGCATGCGTCTGGCGGCCGACCTCGTCGCGCCTGCGACGATTCGCCTGAAGGCGACAGCGTCCCGCATCCGATGTGCGACGAACCTCAGCGGCTTGGGCAAGGCGATCCTCATCTATGCCAACGACTACGAGGACAAACTGCCGCCCAACCTCGAAATCCTCATCGAAACGGTAGAGATGACTCCTCGCGGTCTCCGCTGCGAGGGCAAGCACAACGACCCGACCGCGGGCGTCCCCTTCACCTACCGCGGCGTCGATCTGGTCGAGGTGGCCGCGAGTCCCGATATGATCCTGGTCTACTGCAAGCAGGACCACGAAGGGGGCCGCAACGTCCTGTTCCTCGATACCCACGTCGAATGGCTCAACGATGACCAGTTCCGCAAGGTGATCGAGCGGGACAACCGCCTGCGACGCGAACGGGGGCTCGTCGAAAAACCGGCGCCATAGCGAGGGCTCACGCCTACCAGACCATCCATCGCCCTCGAAGAATCCGAGGCCCGCACCGGCAACGTGTGGGCCTCGGATCGTCTGTTTCACGTGTATCACGCGATCCACGTCCTGACGTGTCCTCGCCCTGGGGAACGGGTATCCAGGCGCCGCACAGTTTTTTATCCTACCTCCTGTGGGGGGCTTGCATCGTCAGGGAGAGGCAGGTAAAATAGGTGACTGGGCCGTCATCGTGCGCCGACCCCGGGTGGGCGGGGCCCACGTGGTTGCAGGGTTAAGGAGTACATACAATGAACCGCAAGAACGCCTTCACACTCATCGAACTCCTGGTCGTGATCGCCATCATCGCCATTCTGATGTCCATCCTCATGCCGGCGCTGAGCCGGGCGAGGGAACAGGGCAAACGCGTCGCGTGCCTGAACAACCTGGGACAGATGATGAAGGGCTGGATCATGTACTCCGATGACAACGACGAGAAGATCCCGCCAGCCAACACGGGGCTCTCCGCCGCGTGGGTCCTGTATCCAGGCGCCGGCGCTACACAGGCCCAGAAGATCGCGGGCGTCCGGAACGGGTTGTTGTTTCCCTACTGTCCCGAGGAATCGCTCTTCAAATGCCCTACCGGTGTTCGCGGGGAGGTCGTGACATACGCCATCACGGACTGCATGAACGGTTACGATGGCATTGCCGGGACCACGAACCTCATGGTCTACAAGCGGATCAAGATCAAGCAGGCGGATATGCGAATCGTCTTCCTGGACGAGGGACGCCTGAGTCCGAACAGTTGGACGCTGCACTATAACCAGGAGAGATGGTGGGACCAGGTCACCGCCCGACACGGGGACGGAACGAATTTCGGGTTTGCGGACGGACACAGCGACTACTGGAAATGGAAGGACCCCAGGACGCTCGAGATCGCCAAGGCCGACTATGACTGGTGGCAGAGCACGGGCCGCAACGGGTCGATGGCTACGACCCCCGGAAATGAGGACCTGCACAACGTCCAACGGGCCGTTTGGAGCAAGCTGGGATACACGCCGAGCAGCAACTAGTACGCCGTCCACGTTCATTTGGTGGGCAGCCTATCGGCGTATGGCCTGTTCGGAGTTCCGCGTTTACGCGGTCTTCACCCGCCTGAAGGCGGAACTCCAAACGGTCTCCGCGACGTTCGCCCACCACGTTGGGATGGACGGCGTAGCACGGTGGCCTATGCCCACCAATCTCCTATTGACGGCCGCGGACAAAGACGGTGACACCTGTGTCCAGAGCCGGATCCCTTCTTCCCTCCGGGAGGACAAGGCCGTTGTCGCGGTGGGTCGGGATTCGGGTTTGAAATCCTCCGACGGGTCCATTATCCTGACGCGCGGGCCGGCGTGCGACGGGACGCCGGGAGTCGTGAAATGGACAGGGTCTGTGGAAGGAACGAGCCATGCGAAAGGTCAAGCTGGTCGCCATCGTCGTGCTGCTGGTCTTCACGATCATCATCGTCTTTCAGAACAGCGAGCCGGTGGAGGCCCGCATCCTGCTCCTGAAGGTGCAGATGTCGAGGGCCCTGCTGCTGATGTTGACCTTCGCCCTGGGCCTGGTGACCGGGATCCTCGTCACGACCGTCCTGCTGAGAAGGAAGAAGGCCAAGGCGTGAGGGCATTGATGATGGCTGATGGATGATGGACTATCTACCGCCGAGGGCGAAAAGGAATACAACGTGGATGCGTAGAAGCGTAGATGGGTAGATGCGTTCAGAAGCCCTTCCGGCCGCAAACCGGAGGAACGCTCCAACACGTCTACGCTTCCCCACTCGCACGCGGCCCAGCCGGTTTCCCCCTTGACACCCCGCCCCCGGCCGCAGCGGCCCCACGAGGAAAGCGAGGCGTTGCGAAGGGCTCATTTCTTAAGACTTGAAATCTGTCGCCCAAGGTTTAGACTGTCATGGCGTGGGAAAGAAGTCTGTGTGTGAATTGAAGAGTGCCCCTGCGGGCGGCGAACCATCGGCGGTTGCCGCACGCGAGCCATCTATTGCACGGATTAGTCCATTGGGCGGATGCTATCCACGAATAACACGTGTCAACACAGCGTGGTGAAGTCGCTGGAAAGGTAAGTCATGAATAACATCAATGCAAGCATCATTGACCAACGGGTACGTCAACTGGCACAGGACCTTGCACCCGAGATCAAGACACGTCTCAATCTTAGGGACGATGAAGCACGATTGCGATCCATTGCCTTCGTGTTCTTGGTTGTCAAGACGGTTCTAGACCTTCCAGAAGACGAGACCTTGGACTGTTTAACTGACGGAGGCAACGATTTCGGCGTTGATGCAATCCACGTCGGCGATGTGCAGGATGGCGAATTCGCCGTCACGCTTTTTCAGGGTAAGTACAAGGACACTCTTGAAGGTAAGAACGCATTCCCCGAGAATGGCGTAACAAAGGTCATCCAGACTGTGACGTACCTTTTCGATCCTGATGCGGCCATCAGTTTGAACGACCAACTGGCTAAGGCAGTGTCCGACAATAAGTGAATGACTCAGCCTGCCTGGCTGTGCTTTCCACCCCGGCAGAAACAGCATGATTCGGCTGGGACAGAAGCACCAATGCATTCAGTTATTTCCTGACACTGCCTAAGCGCGTTGAGGAAATTCGTTCCCTGGTCCGTGACGGTGAGATTCCACAGGTCCGGGTGGTCTTGTGCAACAATGGACTGAAGTGGACTGACCAAGCACAGAACTTGATCGACTTGGCACAGTTTGGCAATCAGGTTAGTTGGGAACATGTAAATCATGACAGCCTAATCGGGATCCTTCAATCGACCAAACCGGTGGACGATACATTGCGACTCTCTGGCAAGGCACTGATTGAGGAATTCAATTTCCGCCGCGTATTGATCGGAAGAATTCCGGTGAATGAAGTTGCGGCTCTGTTTGAACGTCATGGTGACCGCCTGCTGGAGCGGAACATTCGTCGCCACTTGGGTCTGACCGGTAATCGGGTGAATCAGGCAATTAACGACACGTTAAACCGCCTCGATGAACAAGGGAATTTCTACTTCTACAACAACGGTATTACGCTAATCTGCAGCAAGTTCTCCCACAATGCTCTGCAGGGAGAGAACTATCAGGTTAAGGTGCAGGGTCTACAGGTGATCAACGGAGGACAAACCTGCAAGACGATTCAGATGACCCTTGCCGGACAATTGCCGTTTCCGACTACGGCTTCACTACTCGTGCGTCTTTACGAATTGCCAGGCGAGGAACAGGATCTCGTCCGCAACATTACGTATGCAACCAACAGTCAGAATCCAGTCGACCTGCGTGACCTACGATCTAACGACGAGCGACAACGACGCCTCGAAGTATCGATATCTTCGTTGAGATATCAATACCGTCGCCAGCGAGGCGAGTCTGCCGTGAAATCGACGGACATTACGAGTGCAACTGCGGCTGAGGCGGTGTTATCCGTCTGGCGGAAGCGGCCGAATCAAGCGCGTTTCCAATCGAGAGAGCATTTCGGAAAACTGTACGATGTGATCTTCACCAACAGTCTGAATGGCGCCCAAGTTGTAATCGCAACTCTCTTGTATCGTATTGCCGAGAACAAGAGGAGACGCCCACCTGAGGGATCTCCAGATTTTCTGCCGTACGCGTCATGCTTCCTCGCGATGCTCATGGGAAAGTATCTTCTGGATGAAATGGGTATCGACTTGGGGATCCTAGACCACCGCAACTTTGAAGAGGCGAAAACCATGGTTGAACAGAAGGGCGAATCATACTTTCAAAGGGCTATTGAGGCGGTGCGTGACGCGATCGGAAAGCTATACGGCAATCAGCATTTGTCACTTCAGAGACTCTCGGCGACATTTCGCCGAGGCGATCTTATCCAAGAACTTGGAGTCCGATGAATGGAACGTCTCCGTAATTCCGGGTAATTCCGGGGTAATTCCGGGGACGCCTCGCTGATTTCGGGTGGGGACTTCGAGAGGCACAGGAGCGGTGTGCACAGCACGCCCTACGGTGAGTGAAGAGGAGACAATCAATGTCCGCCATTGCCAGTCAATCTGAATTCAACGTGAATATCCTGGTGCAGGCTGCTGGACCGGTTCGACCTCGAACGAAGTACAAGGAGCACAAGCTCCTGAGGGCCGAACGAAGCATTACACTACCTTTTGTGCCGTATCCCGGACTCTATCTCACATTCTCGAAACCCAGAAAGCGTGGCCTGCCGTTGACATTGTATTTGCGAGTCCGTGCCGTGGATTGGAGCGTCGCCGACAATCGATTTGAATGCGTCGCCGATGAGATGCTGGGGTCGCCTCTGTTCTCCGACACCTACGAGGTACGTGGCTCGCCTCGAATTGAAAAGCATTTCGGGGACCTCCAGAAGACGTTACGTGTGTTCGGATTCGACGTTGACACCGACGTCGACAGTCAGATGGCGCTGCACAAGCGCGAGGATGGCACAGTGATTGATGGAATGGAGCCAATCAGATGTTGATCTCAGGAATTCCGGGGACGCCTTATTGATTTCGGGTGGGGACTTCGAGAGGCAAAGGAGCGGTGTGCACAGCACACCCCACCGTTGTCGCCCTGTCGGGTCCTCTCGATTGATTCCTGATGATCCAATGAACGGCATCTGGTGGCGTTCCGTTCCCGGTTGTAGGTTGAGAATCTGCGTGAATCGGCGCGAATCTGCGGATTGTCTCTTTTCCGGGTTCATCGCATACGGGATTCCGGGGACGCCTTGCCAATCTCGGGCGGCCACTGTCACGGATCGGGTTAAACCCAGCCACCGGGGATCGGGTCAAAACCAGCCAGTGTTCGTTCTCATTTCGTACCCGTTCTGTTCTCGCCCTGCAAGTGAATTTGTGGTAGCCGAACCAT
>Ga0209200_1002541_pt1 | contig 16689 bp, 5 predicted proteins | sample AD_UKC033_MetaG_FD_184406 | JGI IMG/M metagenome (GOLD analysis project Ga0209200, IMG submission 184406) | Active sludge microbial communities of municipal wastewater-treating anaerobic digesters from USA - AD_UKC033_MetaG (SPAdes) (version 2) | ecosystem: Engineered > Bioreactor > Anaerobic >...
CCCAGACCCACATCAAACGCGCCCAACTCGCACGCACAGTCGCCACATTCGATCGGATCGGGCTGCACATGGAAGTCGGGCTTTAACACAATATAGCCGGACTGTTCATCCGTCAGTTTCCAGCCTTCGACAACCCACCCCACGCATTCCTCTGGCAGCGGCGGACCGGCTTCCTCCCCCGCGTACATCGGTGACACGTATTGCCCCGATACTGCTTGGCGGTTTACCTCGTGATACTCGTTATCGGCGGGGTGTCCAGCCGGCGTCTGGCTGCCTCCAAGTCCATCCTCCAGGGCGCTGATTCTCAGGTAGAGAATCGCCGTGCCCGCACGACCCTCCAAGTCCGCGGCGATCCGTCCCCTCCACGCATGCTTCCAAGCGTCGGCATGCCAATTCCCACCGGCGAGAAAGATGTCGATGCCGCTCTGGACCCCAATCTCTGAGTAGCCGAGGTTCTCCTCATCCCAGGGACAATTGAACCACGACCCCTCAGCCTCCAGCTTGGCGGCGTAGCAGGCCGCCTCACGATCGGGGAGAATCTCCTCAGCTCCTCCACTCCGGTTTGTCGTGTCGTACTCGAATCCCTGATACCCCACACAGTTCAATCGAACGACGTTGGCGTAGACCTGGTGTAGAAACTGCGCATAGTTGAACACATCGACGCCGGTCCAATCCAAGACTCCCCCCATGTCGCTCAACGTGTAATTGCCGGGCAGCGTGCTGGCCCCCTCGATATTCTCCACTCCGTCGCGAGAGCGCATGAAGGCCCCGTAGATCTCGTATGTGTAGAATGTCTCGGTCAGGTGCTTCACGAGCTTCACGGCCAGCGCCGGATTCTGATGCAGGCCCCCATAGAACCCATCCGGAGGATATGCGGGTGCGGGGCCACAGTCGCAGTCCGGCCATGCGACGTACTCGCCTGTTACAAAATAGTGCCGGGCCTGGTACGCCCGCTGGACTCTCTCGAGCGGAATGCTCTGCTGTGCTGCCGCGCTCAGAACCAAGCCAAATGCGACACTCAGCATTACAATCAGCTCCAAGGGTCGCCTCTTGCGTGCAGTGATCCCCGACCTTGCAGCGAACCCGGAAGGTAGTACGTCCGGCTGAGCGCCACCGTGCATTGCAGTCTGTTGCTGGAATCGCATACTCACAGTGCCTCCCCAGCTAAGGCTGTAGCGGCGTGAACACCTGCAAGCCGGGGCCACCGGTCGTCCCGTTCTCGCTCTCTTGCCAATTCGTCTCCCCGGTCTCGGCGTTTCCGTCCCCGTCCGTGTCCTCGAGGCAATCCGGCAGCCCATCCCCGTCCGCGTCCTCGAGCACCACCACCCCGTTCGTCATCACTGCCGCCGGGTAATGAAATCCGATATCGACGGTCGAGGTTCCTTCCTTGGTCCCATCCGCCTGCGTCGTATGGTGGTAGAGCCCCGCCGCCGCCGCGCTCCGGCTCCCAGCATTCACCAGGTTCGTGCTCAAGTGATAGAACGCCCCCAGTGGCCCGTTGGTGTACACGAAGGCGCTTAGCACCACATTCGAAACCCCGCCCTGCACCGGTGCGTTGATGTACCCGTTGTGCGAGACACTCACGTCGCGGCTCGAGAGGCTCGTCCCGTCGAAGGCGTTCTCACGCACCTCCCACGTCTCGGTGTCATCATAGTCCCGGATCGTCAGGCTCCCGCGCCAGAACAGGTTGTTGCGCAGCAGCACCACCAACTGCAGACTGTCCGCAGCTTGCACCAGCGACAAGCTGGCCCGCTCGATCAAGTTGTTCGTCAACGCCACCGTCATCACATCCGGATCCGACCCGCCCACCTCCAGCGACATCGTCACGCCGGCCAGGTGACAGTCCGTCAACGCCAACCGCTGCGCCTGCCCCTCCAGGGCACTGTCCCAAAGGACTCGCCCTCTCCCAGCCGCCAGCAGCGGGATTTCCGTGAAGCGCAAGACCTCTTCAGGCCAGACCGTCGAACCGCTCTCCGTGTACAGGAAACTCGATGGCGTGCTGCCCCAAAGCACCGGCTGTTCCTGCACGGCCGGGTACCGCGCCAGACGGTTCAGAACCCCCGGCATGCCCTGGCTCACGAACCTGGCCCCGTTCCGCAGCCGAACCCCCTTGGACCCGTACACCGCCACCGCAACTCCGTTGGTCAAGACCAGCGTCGCGTTGGTTAGGTTCAGCCCGCTCCACACGTAGTCCAGCGGATCATAATGATACCCAAGATCGAGCCCGTCCCAGTCCCGTTGGGCTTGCGGACCCAGAACGGTGTCCATCGTGAAATCGGCCGTCAGCTCGACGGGCGGATACGTGGTCAGCCTCACAAGATCCCCGAGCAGGCCGGCCTCGATGTTAATCGATGCCCCCGCCCAGTTCCGGTACGGACTCCCGGCCGCCAGGTAGTTCGCTCCCTGGCCCACCGACTGGAATACCCCATCCGCACTCCCCACTACCACCGCGTTGGTCACGAACGTCCCAGGCCACCCCAGATTCGTCACCCCGGCGAGCAGGCTATTGGTCAGATACAAACACGTGAAAGCACTGGTGTCGTTGAACCGCGCCGCTGTGTTCACCGTCACCTGCTCGAGCCGTCCCGTCGAACCCGAGCCCGCCAAGTTCGTTAGCACGTTGTGGAACAGCACGTTCCGCAGACTCGATTCCGCGTTGGTCGCGCTCAGCCCGCGCCTGCAGTTGACCAATTGCCCGTGCCGCAACACATGCCCCGGCTGACCGCTGATGGCAATGGCCGTCTGCGCATGCGCGATCCGGAAGTTCCCCAGCACTGCCGCCGTCGTATTCGTCGAGCGGTCGATCTCGAGCGCAACCGCCGCGTAGTAGTTGGTCAGTGTCCCCGCTCCGCTCACCGAGTCCCCCACCGACGCATCATCCCGCGCCGTCAGCACCACCGGACGATAAGCACTCCCCTGCCAGAGGATCGGCCCTTCCACCTTGAGCTTCGCTCCGTTAGTCGGCGCAAACTTAATCACCGTCCCGCCCTCGAATGTCGAAACCCCCTTCAAGGGCAATGCCGCGGTCACATAGTACGTCGTGTCTCCCTTGAACACGTAGTTGCTCTGACCGGTGCTCAACTGCAACGCGTAGTCCAACACCACGCTTCGCGCCGGCCCCGCGTTCGCCGTCAGCCCCGCCGCCCACCGCCGTAAGCCCGCCCACTCGAGCCCTGCCCCCCAGCGGCCTCTTCCCGCGGACCGAAGCTCACGCTCGGAGTGGCTATCGGTTCGTGCCTGCCGGGGCGACAGGTGGCCCGGCCTCACCGAAGCGGTCCGTCGCACTCGCGACTTGAGGCTCTCGATCCGGCCCTGGTCCGGCACCGGCAGAGCATCCATCAGCGGTCCCAGCGCCGCATACTCGACCGACTCGACCAGAAGCCGCCGGCCCTCGATCAGTTCCCAACTCGGTCGTACCACTGCCGTGCCCTCGACCGTTTCCGGTTCGACCCGGAACGCCTGCCCGGGACCGATCTCCATGTCGCCAAACCCGAACCGGTTCATGCCCTCCGCCATCGGCGTCACCACCGGCTCGGGCGCATCGAAAAACTCGGTCAGGATCAACACCCGAGTCGCGGCCGGGTTCAGTCCCAACTCGGCCACCAACTCGGGCGGGATCTGTTCTTCGAGCATGATGTCCTGTTCGATGCCATCGAGAGTCAGCCGATACCGCACGTCCGCCTCCAGTCCGCGGAACGCACGCCTGTAGATCGCTTCTCCGGGTCCCACCCACTCGACCTTGCAGGACGCAACCTCACCCAGCATCACGCTCGAGCCCGAAGATGCATCCACCAGCGCAATCCCCAGCGGGCTCGACCGCAGGCGCACGCCGTCGGGTGTGAGCACGTCCACCGCCCCTTCGACCGCAAGATCCGGATCCAGGATCGCCCGATGCTGCGTCTGACGGGCCACCAGGAAACCGTCCCGGGTCTGCTCGAACTCCGGCTGGGACGGAACCCACTGCTCCGAGGCGTCATCCCACCGGTTGAGCCCCAGACCCAGTTCGACATACGTATGAACCGTGGTGAAGAGTTGACCGTCGGAATCGGATTCGTTCTCGACCCACTGGACCAATCGGTGGTTCGGACCGGCGTCGGTGGGATCCGCGGCGCAGTCGGTCGAGCCTGCCTCGGCGACGGTCTGTGCCTGCAGGAGGGGTACTGGGCCGAGGGCAGCGGTCCAAACAGCCAGCAGAACCGCGAGTCTCATATTGAGATGGGCCGGCGGACGGCCCTGTCGACGTGATTGTGTTTCTTAAGTTCAATACGCTACCCCCCCCCCGATCGCCGCAAGACAAATCGGGACCGGCCGGCAGATTTCAGTTTGTCTCAACCTATTCATGCGATGAAGTGCTGGCCGCAGTCCTGACGTCAGCACGGAGAGCGGGCACAAGAAGCGCACATCGGAGCGCCCGCTGGCCGTGCGGCTGTGTTAGATTCCGCGGAAGGACGGGTTGTTGGATGCTCGGGGGGGCAAAGCCGGCCAGAAGGGGTGGAGGCTCGTTGCGTTGCCGGGGGACTGTGGTGCGGGGGCAAAGGTCGGGCGACGCGTGCCGGTCTGTCTATCCAGGAGAGTGGCCGTTCTCAGGCCGAGGCCCCAGCGAGGCGCTGTCAAAGCGCCCCGGCGGCAACGTTCCATCCTTCCTGCCCGACGGCGGACTTCTCGACACGTTCTCACAGGCGACTTGGACCCGCCCTCACCGGCCCTCTCGACCGCCAAAATGTTTGGCGATTGTTTGGTTGTGCGCTTTTCTGGCGTTTTCTGGCGAATACTGGTGCACGGGAGAGGCAGCCGACAAGAACCGTGCCAAAACCGGTGTTAACCTGCTGAAGGCCAGCGGCTTAAGTGCTTGATGATCAACGACGGTCGGTTGCGGTGGCGGTTTGCGAAAAGGTGGGCGTAGGATTATCCGTCTGAAGGTCTGGCGTTCAGAAACCGGCTCTGGAGTCACAGTGACTGCGGATTGACTCGATGCCGTCTGGCGGTCTGGATCGTGACAGGCCCCAGAAGACCGGAAGGTTGCAGCGATCCGTCCTTCCGCCACAGGCGCCACGTGGTGAACGTGATCCGCCCGGTCGGACTCGGCCGGCCTTCATTCAGCCACTCCGGCCAGCGCTTCAGAGTGCCGTCCGGGTTCCGATCGCTGTCCTCAGGCAACTGCTCGTCCCCGATCAACCGGTTACACCAGAGATTCGCCACGCGAACCTCGAGCCGATTGGCTCCACGCCGGGCGGCGCCCGTGATGTCCACCCGATACGGCGCATGCCACAACGTGCCAAGATCCCGGCCATTCAACCGCACTTGAGCCATGACGGCGACCGCGCCGAGATCGAGCCACACCCGATTCCCCGCCGTGAGAACCTCGGCCGGAAGATCGAACGTCCTGCGATACTCCCCAATGCCGCTGAAATGGCGTATGCCGGGGTCGGCGTGCTTCGACCAATCCTCGAGGGTCGCGAAGGGCACGTGCTCCGGCGCGCCCCATCCCGGGGTAAACCGGACCTCCCACGGCCCGGACACTTCCAGATCGGCCGGCGGGGCGGGCAGGTCTTGTTCCCAGGTCTTGCCGGAGGCGGTGCGGACCTGATAGCGGCCGCCCTGCCAGGCTTCAAGCCAGCGGACACCGCGGCGATCCTGCTCGAGCCGGGCCACTCGAGCGAGCGCAGCGACCGGCGCCTGCGCCAGACACAGGCTCTCAGGATCCGTGCCACGCGCGGTCAACCGGGCACCTTCGAGCGTGTAATCCACGACCAAGGTCTTGACCACCAGGAAAGCGGGATCATCACCCGCGGCCATCTCGGCCACCCCGAAGCAGTACCGGCCCGCATCGATCAACCGCTGAACCTTCGACCGAACGTCGCGGGTTCTCGAGGGGTCATTCAGGACGCCGTACACCGCCCGATCGACGGTGACTCGAGGGGCGAACTCGGGCAGTTGAACCGTATCGCCGTCGCGACCGGTGACCCGGACCGGGTGATCCCCGACGGTATACTCGATCATCACCGTCTTCACCGTGCCTTGAGCGGGATCGCCGTCGGCGGCCAGACTCGAAACCGCCAACGACTCCTCCCCCGACTTCAACAGCCTCTCGACCGCGGGCCGGACATCACGCGTGCGGCTTGGATCGTCAAGAACACCGTAAACGGCGGTCTGCAACACCTTCGCCGGTCCTTTCGCGGCGTCCGGCAGAAGCGACTCGCCGTCCCGTGTGATGGCCACGACCGGATCTTCGGCTCTTCCACCGGGCCGGAACACGACGAACACCGATCCTGCGGGACCCAACGGGATCGGGAGCGCCGTGGTTCCGCCCTCGGAAGACCATGCCGCAACGGGCTCGATCCGGCCCGTGTCCGGCCACCACAACTCGGGTTGCTTGCCGGCCGCGCGAAAGACGCATCGCGCCTCGACCGGTTGAGTCTTTGGATTCGCCACGAAATAGAGGTCCACATCGTCGATCCGCCGGTGGATGGACCGCAGCGCCGGCCGACACGTGACGTCCGGCCCGACACCCAGGAAAGCCAGCGCTTTCTCCGGAGTGGTGTTCCAGAGCACGCGCCCGCTGCCCACCGTCCGCTGAAAGCCACCTCCTGGCAACGGCGTCGCGGCTTCGCCGGTGCCGCCCCACAGCGCATCCGCCAGATTGCCGACCCGCTCATCGCACTGCGGAAAGTCGGTCAGGCTCGGCGACCGGAGAGGCCGCGGGCCGAGGATCGTGGCCCCCGACTCGACCAGGGTCTTGAGGCGTTCGAGAAGCGCCGGAGTCATGGTGACCGCCTCCGGCAGGACCAGAAGCCGGTAGCTCATTCCGTCCGGCAAGGTCAGCCGGCCGCCCTTTACCGTCATCCGGGTCAACACGACGTCAGCCGGGCAGTGGTCATACGCATAGCCGGCCGGATTGCGAGGCGGGAAATCCTGGGGCGCCGCTTCGGGCTGAAGGTAGGCGATGTCGGCGACGAACAAGCCCTGACGGAGGAGGAACTGGCATCGGGCAAGGTACTGGTGCCAGGGACCCGACAGCTCCCACCAGGTCTGGGTGCGCTCGTAGTGCAGGCCCCATGGGCCCATGGTCATCCCCGGCCGGCGGTCGGCCCAGGGCTGCATCGCGTACCGATGAAAGACAAACCGGTTCACCCCGTCGCAGAACGCGCGATCGCCGAGCGCCTTGATGCTGCCCGGGTGATCGAGCCACTTCTCGTGGTCGCCCGCGGTGAACGCCTCAGCCCCCACGATTCCCTTGCCGTACGTGTGCGCCGCCGAGGCCATCCCCTTCACGGTCTCGAAGGCGCCGCCCCCCATCCAGAACTCACACATGGGTTCATCCGCCTGTCCTGCGTACGGAAGATCGTCGCAGGGCGCCCCGTAGGCCTCGATCGAGAGCCTGAGGCCATGGCGTCGGGCCAGCGTGCGCAAATGCCCGGCATAGTTCTCGGCCAGCAACTCGGAGATCGTCTGGCGGTAATCCCACAGAAACCGCTCCGTCACGTCGAGGCTGTCGATCACGCGCCCGGAAAGCGCCGGCAGGAAAGGCAGCAGGTCATAGCCGCGCCGGGCACGGAACTCGGCGCGCATGGCCGCGGTCCAGTTCTGGGCTCCGTTCTCCCAACTGTCGATGTGGGTGGCGACGAGCGTTCGGCCGGCGGCCCGGCCGGCATCGGCAATCACAGGCCCCATCATGCCGGCGAAGTGAGCTTCGATCCCGGTCTTGCTGAGCTTGTCGCACTCGAGACCGCGGCCGCTGGCCGGGGACGGCGCGTTTTCGACGCCGGTGCTGGTGTGACCGATCCGCATGAGGGTCCACTTGCCGGGGGGAACGTCCCACGTCCAACGGCCGTCCGCGGCCAGCGACGGCGTCAACTCCCCCACATGCGCCCGGTTGATGGCCGCCCCGGCCGGCAACGGTGGCGTTGGAGACGCTCCGACCACGGCGATCTCATAGCCCGCCTTGGCCCGGATCCGGTCGACTCGGTTCGTCCCCGGCGACGGGAACGCCAGGACCGTGATGTCGCGATAGAATCCCGCCACGGTTTCGGGCTGTGGCAACACCCCTGCGAACGAGCGCGGGCCCTCGACCTCGGTCTCCGTCCAGACGACCTTCTGCATCGAGTCCTCGGGGCGCACCCAGGGACCGCCGCTGCCGTTCCAGCCGGCATCGTTGTTGAGGTTCACCTCGAGACCGAGCCGTCCGGCCTCGTCCAGCACATGCCGGAACATCGCGCGCCAGTCGGGACTCATGAAGCCCACCGGCCCCACCGGCGCGCCCTGATCGACTTCCATGATCAGGACGCCGCCGATGCCGACCCGCTTCATGGCTTCGAGGTCGGCGGTGATTCCCTCGCGCGTGATGTTGCCGTTGAGCCAGAACCAATAGACCCACGGTCGCGCCGCGGCCGGCGGGCGACGGAAACCACGCTCGAGATCATCCCCGGCGTGTGCCGGGAAGAGCATCCCCAGCACGAGCAGCACCCCAAGGCCGACGCTCCAGTCAACGCGCTTCACAACATGGCCCCCGCAGAGTCCTCGCCTTGTGGGATTTGCGGTCAACAGGTCAAGTATCGGCCCCTCTTGTTCCAGCCCTTCCCCCCCGCTGGCGAGGACTCCATGACAGCGGGGCGCGGGACAGAGGGTCTGGAAAGGCAGAGAGGCTTCATGGGGTCGCGGATTTGGCTTGGTCTGAGGCGCGCCTCGCTGGCGAATCCTACCTGAGCCCCTTGAGACCCTCCTGGGCCCGCTTCCGCGTCGCCTGGCTCTTGGCGCCTTGGACGACTGTCTCGAGGGCCTTCTGCCGCTCCTCCTTCGAAACGCCGGGAATCGCCTTCGCCGCCAAACCCGCCATGGCCGAGTAGGCTTCCTCGGCTACGCTGGCGTCGGCGCTCAATCCTGTCAGCGCCTTGAGCGCATGTGCGGAAGGAATCCGGCCCAGTGCGGCGATGGCCGATTGTTTCTCCTCGGGCAGCTGGACCTGGGGCAGCAGCTCGCTGATCGTGAGCGCCTTGGCGTCCTCCGTGAGGCGCTTGTCGACCTGGACGCACTCGAGGTAACCCCGGAAGCCGAGGATTTGATGCGACTTTTTCCGGCCGGACTTGACCAGCGCCAGCAGGGGTTCGGCAGCCGCGACGTCGTCCGGCCAGTTGTTCGGCCATGTGGACAGTGTCCGGACGGCTTCATCCTGCACGGTTTCCTCGGGATCATTGACCGCGGCCTTGACGGCGCCGAGCGCCTCGGGACCGCCCACCGCGGCCAGGGCATGCAGTCCAGTCACACGCAGGCCGCCGTCCGCATGGCGTGTCAACGGCAGAAGATGGGGCACGCAGGCGGCCCCGCCCCGGCCGCTGACCGCCAGGAGCGCCGTCTCGAGGTTCTCGCGTTCCTGCGGGGCGGTTGTCTTCTGGATCAGCCGGACAAGCTCCGCGGCTTCCCGGTCCTTTCCAAGGACCCCGACCGTCTCGACAGCGGCGGCGCGAAGGGCCGGATCCGAATCCGTCAACGCCGGGAGGAGTGCGGGGAGAGCCGCCTCGATCCGCCGGGTGCCGGCAAGCTCGATCAGCGTCTGGCGAACTTTACCCGTGGCCTGCGGGAGACGGGCAACCAAGGCAGCATCGACTTCCTCACCCGACAACCGGGTGAGCGCGGTCTGGGCCGCCCGCGCCACCGCGGCATCCGCGTCGGTGACCGCCTCGAGCAACAGAGGCACGGCGGCGGCGCTGTCGTGGTGTTCGAGGGCGCCGATGGCGGCAACCCGCACCGGGGTTGCGCTCTTCCGGGCGGCGGCCATCACCGCGGGTATGACGGCGTCGTCGTTCCGATCCGCCAACGCCAGCAGAACCCGGGCCTGCCGTTCGGGCTGGGCCCGATCGACCTCCGCTGCGAGCGCCTGGGTCACCTCCCTGCCCGGCAGCTCGCGGGCGACGCGCAGCGCCATTGTGAACAGGGTCTTGTCCGGCGACCGCAGGTGTTCGAGGAGCAACGGGATGCCATCCGATCCGCGGGCCAGAATCGCGCCGCGGACGGCCTCGGCCCGGCGCTGCACCGGCACATCGGCGGCGCGAACCGCATCGTAGAGTTTCATCGAGGCCGCCCGATCGCCCGCGGCGAGCGAGCGCTCGGCACACAGCATGCAGCCTTGCGCCACCGCGGATCGCACCGGGACCGGAGCCGTGGCCAGCAGCGGGGTGAGCGCTGCGGCGGCCGCGCCGCCTCCGATCCGGCCCAGAGACACGGCAGCCGCGGACGCGACCTCCGGGTCCGCGTCCCGGAGTTTGGCGGCGATCAGTTCGACCGCCTTTGCATCCCGTCGGTTGCCGACCGAATACAAGACACCGATCAACAACCGGCCTTCGAGCTTGTTGATCGCCTGCCGCAGACCGTAGTCCGCCGCGGGACCGGGGATCACTTCGAGGGGAATCCGCGCCCAGGAGGACAACTCCGGATCGGTCAGCAGCGCGGCCAGCGCGGGAACGGCGTCGGCCGTCCCGCAGACGGCCAGCTGCTTGCAGGCCAGCGCCTTGTCGGCGTCCGGCTTGTCGGACTCGATCAGCGCGATCAGCGACCGCTGTTTCTCGGCGCGCGCGGCTGCGGGATCGTCCGCCGCCACCGCCCGAGCCGCGCCTGCGATCAACAGACTGCCAACCCAGGCCGCCGCCATCCCGCCCCACACGAGTCGTCGAAGATTCGCTTTCATGTTGGTTCCTTCAGGAGATTCAAGCCGCCCACGGATCGCGAATGGCCTCGGAACGGAGGCGATTGGCCTCCTCATCGCCGATGAACTCGTGCTTCTTGGGGTCGAAGCGGACCTTGCGGTTCAGGAAGAGCGCGATGTTGGCTGCGTGACACGTGATGTGCGAGTAGCACGCCACGTCGGCGCTGGCCCGGGGTTGGCCCCGGGTCTTGACACAGTCGAGGAAGTTCCGGACATGGAAGTCCGCGGGATACCCCGAGATCTTGGCTCCCTTGCCCGCCAGCAGCTCCGGCCGGCTGGCCACCAGATCGCCGTTGTCGGCGGTTTCGACCCACCCGGTCTCCCCCTCGAACCGGACCGGGCAGGACCCGAGCGGCAACCAGCCGTCATTCCGCACCACCAGCTTCACACCGTTCGCATAGCGGGCATGCAGCTCCTTCCCCTGCCGCTCGTACTCGACCGGCGCGGTGTCGTCCGCGTCATTCGCCCATTGGCAGAGATCGATGCAATGGGAACCCCATTCGAGGCAACCGCCGCCGACCATCCCGCCGCCCTTCTCGAAATTGAAGCCATCTAGAAGCCGCCGGTTGAAGGGCCGCCACGCCGCGGGCCCCAGGTAGAGATCCCAGTCCACTTCGTCCTTGGCCGGCTCCGGCTCGGGCGGCAGCCATCCGCTCGACGACGTCTCGAGCCCGGCCGGGTGCGCGTGCATCGTGTGCAGCTTCCCCAGCTTGCCCCGACGGGCCAGCTCGATCGCATACACGAAGTTGGGCAGGCTGCGGCGCTGCGTCCCCGCCTGGAAGACGCGCCCCGTCCGACGGAAGGTCTCCGCCAGTTGCAGGCTCTGCACAATGCTCCGGGTGCAGGGCTTCTCGCAGTACACATCCTTGCCCGCGTTCGCCGTCAGGATCGCCGCGCTCCCGTGCCAGTTCGGACCGGTGGCGATCAGGACCGCATCGATGTCCGCCCGCGCCAACAACTCCCGCAGGTCGCGGTACATCGCGCAATCCCCGTTGCCGTACTTCGTATCCGCCATCTTCTTGACCGCCTGACGGCGCGCCGCCTTGACATCGGCAATCGCCACGAACTGAACGTCCGGCTCCTGGAGGAAGCAGCCGAGGACATACGATCCCCGGTTTCCAATGCCGATCGCGCCAAGAACGATCCGTTCGCTGGGCGCCACCCCGCCGTCCTTGCCCAACACGGCGGCTGGCACCACCTGGGGAACCGCCAAGATCACCCCCGCCCGCACCCCCGCCCGCAAGAAACGCCGCCGATTCCATCGAGTCGATCCGTCGTGCATGATAAGTCTCCGCTGGCCGGGCCGATCCGCCCCGCCCTGGTTGTGTTCTTTGAACTGTAACAGCCGTTCTCCGGCTTCAGACGTTCGGATGTTCGACCCGCCCTGCGCACGGGTCAAGCTTTGCCTGCCCCCCCCTGGCCGGGAGCCTCACAACGCCGAGCCGCGTCAGGCAATTCGATTCGATCTTTCGCTTCGCACCAATCGTCGCTATAAGGCCAGCATGTTCCAGACGATTCCAACGCTCGAGGGTGGATGCGGGGTGATGGCCGCGCCGGTCCCGCCGGCGAACGCCAACCCCTGAGAAGAACCATGCGCATCAAGGGTCTCCTGCGGGCGTTCCGCCAGATTCGACAAGAGTTGCAGCGAGGAATTGCCGCCGCCGACCGGCCGCAGTTTGGCGCCCGGGTCCGGTCGCTTGTTGGGACGGTCGAGCAGCTGTGCGCGGCCCACGGGACAACGCCAGACCGGTTGCCCGGGCCCTCGCGCAAGGTGTACCTGTTCTTGAAAGAACTGGATCTGGACCGTCTGCCGGTCCGGCCCCAGGGCGAACCGGCGCCTTCAAGCCCCCGGACTCTGGCGCTGCGGAACATGGTGGCGCTGAGGGATGCGCTTGCGGACCGCTTCTGGCGCGACGTCGAGTCGCTGGCCGCGTCTCCGGAGGCGCGGCGCGCGTTGCAGGGGTATATCCAGACCCAGGTTGCGGCCATCGAGAGTGTTTGCACCGACAGCGGGGCAAACCCCGAAGCGCTCACGGGGTCGTCGCGGGAGGTCTATGGATGGCTGAGATTCCTGGCGGACGAGGAGAACCTGGCGCTGCATGTGGCGGCCCTCGAACGGTCCAGGGCCGCGCTGGCCCCGCGCCGGGCATTGGCGCCGCTGGCGGCGTCCGTGACGGTCCATCTCGTGCCCGTGAAATTGTTGTGCCGACGGCGGCGCTACCGCAACGAGGTGCTGCTGACGGTCAGCGAGGGCTTCCTCCATGCCAATGCCGGGGTGTGGGAGGCGCTGATCGATTTTGCGCTCCAGCACCGGGATCCCGCGGGATCCGCCCGCTTGCGCCAATTCGCCGACTCGGATGAGTTTGCGGAGACACTCCTCGAGATGGAACCGCAAGCACACAGCGCGGCCTCAGCCGGACGGGGGTGCGTGCACGATCTCGAAGCGAGCTTCGCCCGCGTCAACGCCTCCCATTTCAACGGGGATCTTCCGAAGCCGCGGCTGGTCTGGAACGGCGCGCTGACCGGGCGCAAGTTCGGGCATTACCGCCGGACCACGGACACGGTGATGATCTCGGTGTCGCTGGATGCACCGGCCGTGCCGGAGTTTGTGGTGGACTACGTGATGTACCACGAACTGCTCCACAAGAAGCACAGGATCCAAATGGTCAACGGCCGCCGGTCGATCCATACGCCCTCCTTCCGCGCCGAGGAACGGCGCTTCGCCCGGTGGGCGGAGGCGGAGGCTCTTCTGCAGGCGCTGGCCCAAAAGCACAGCGCGTAGCCCGCCGGCCGAGGCCGACCGCCTCAACAGCCCCGCGACGGTTTGGTGTCCGCAACACAGGGCGAGCCGAGGGCCTTCGTTTTGCATTGGTACGCACCAACCCCAATCGCTGGACCGTCCGGTTCGCCGCTTTCACGCCCTTGCTCGCCACCGCGCTCAGCAGTACTCCGCGCGGTCTCGGTCTCAGCGCCAGACGTCGGCTACGTCAGAGCGCATGCGTCCCATTTCAATGTCCTTAGCGAGGCGTCGCCTCAGACCTTACGAAGTCTGCGATCCCATGGAACCTCCCTGCCTTTCCGAATCCTCTCTTCCGCGCCTCGCTAGTCCTTTTCCTCCGCCGCTCCGGGGTTCCGCAGGGTGCGGCCCACGTATTCCCGCCAACCGGCTGCGGTGCTTTCCTCGCACACGAGGAACCAAACGAACGCATCGTCCGCCTCGATGGCCAGAACCGCTTCGCCGGATTCCCGCTCGAGCGGGCGGCGCGCAAACGTCCGCCATCTGCCGCCCTGGACTTCGCCCGGTTCGACCACGGCCCCGCGCCAGTGGGAGTGCGTCTTCCAGCGAACCGTCCCGTGGCGGAGCGGCATGGCCAGAAGCGCCTTCGAGTGCCGCACGTCGGCCCCATCCAGCGAGAGCAGGATCCCCTGGGTTGTGTCCGCCACGACGCGCGCCTTGTCGATGCGCAACTCGCCTTGCACTTCGACGGCCCGCAGCGCCCCGGCTTTGTCCGACCAGAGGAGCGCCGGCCGGCGACGCTGCACCTCGAGCGTCGGAGAGGGTCGAAGCCCCGTCAGGGTCACCGTGCGCGACGCCGCCTCATCGTCCCCATTCATGAGCACCCACACCGCCCCGCCGTCATCGAGCGGCACCCGGTGGCTGTGGATCTCCGGCGCCTCGGGACTCAGCCCGAGGGGGCGGACTCCCGCAGCCTCGAGCACCGAGCGATAGAGCGCCCGATCCGCCTCCCCGCGCGCCACGGCAGGATGCACTTCGATCGGGTCCGTTGTGAACAGGACCCGGCCGCGGCCGAGCCCATGCTCGACCACACAGGGCGTTCCGTCGGGTGCGGCCGCGCGGACCACGGCTCCGAGGGGAGCCACGGCAATACAGGGTTGGGCCAGCGCATGCGTCGAGGGCACCTCGAGGTTCGGATAGAGCTCCTTCACGAAACGCACGCCGCACAGCGCCTCGAGCCGATCGGTCCGCGTCCGCCGGCGCGCCTCGTCGAAACTGAGGTCGCCCGAAAGATACAACACCCCGCCCCCCTCGACCCACGCCCGCAGCCGGGCGCACACAGGCTCGGGCGGACAGAACGGCAGCGGATAGAAGATCGCGCGCGCCGCCTTGGGGATCACCAGGTCCTGCTCGTTCAAGGTGCCGAGGTTGTCCACGTGCAGCGAGAGCGCGAGTTCGATCGAGCGCAGGATCCCCTCGATCACCGTCCACTTGGCGCCCCCCATCCGATGGCTGTCGGGCGTGAGAACGTATACTTCCGGATCGCGGTACACCGGCCGGAAGTGCCGGAAGAGGAAGCTCTGGTTCCGATGAACGTAGGCGGTGTCCCGGGGGACGCCGTCGCAGGGATAGACCATGCCCCAGGGGAACACGCGGTGCGCGTCGTCCTTCCAGCACCAGTTGTGGATACGAGACGCGCCGAGTCCGAACGCCTGATGCGCGATCCCCAGGAACAGCTCGATCGCCTCCTCACGGGTCCGGGCGGTGTGATACCCGTAGTCGGCGCCGTCGCCCCAGGCCGGATGCACCTTCACGCCGTACTCGCCGGGCCCGGTGGACTTCCCGCGCCAGCGCTGGTCGTTGTACTTGCAGAGCAACGGGAAACGCGCCAGATCGGCGCCCCGCTTCTCGAAGAACCCGAAGTTGGCCAGGTCGAGGGTCCCGATGGCCGCGGGAAGATCGACCCCCTGATGCGGGAGTTGATAGAACTCGGCGGTGGTCAGATGCCCGGGGTCCTCTTCACGCAACGCATCCGCGAGAATCGTGCACCAGCGCTCGACCAGCCAGGATCGGAACCGGTTTTGATCGTAGATCCGGACGTCTCCCCATGGCTGGTTCGAGTCCGAGTATTCCTCGATCCGCAGGGATCCAAGCGCTGCGTCGGCCGACGCGACGCCCCAGGCCTCCGCCAACAGTCCGGCCGTGCCGTATCGGTCCTGCAGGAAACGATTCCAGTGCGGGGACACGGCGTCGCTCAGCTCGCAGCGCAGATCCCCATTCACATAGTAGATCAAGCCGGGGACCTCGCGATATCGCCGGGCAAACTCGCGGCAATAGGCCGCTTGCTCTGTGAGCTCCGCGTCGTCCACGGCCGTGTTCGCCCCAATCCAAAGCCCGGGGAAATAGACCTGGCCGCACTGTTGGGCCAGCTGGGTCACGCCGTCCACCTTGCGCAGCATCCGCTCGCGGCTCTCGGCATCGCGCGGGGGCGGGGACTGGAGGTTCTCGTAGATCTGCACCCCCAGGTCGCGGCGTTGCCGCATGTCCTCGAGCCACTGCAGCGGCGTCTCCCGCCGCGTGGTGAACACGTAACTCCAATCGTCGGTCCCGAAGAGAAACACCGGCCGTGCCCCAATCCGCAGGTAGTTGTCGCGGAACGACAGCGCCGGCCCCCCGGCAATCGCCTGCGGATTCCACACCACAAAGCCACTCTCGATGGCGTCCACGCCCCGGTCGGCCCGCCACAACCGGCCGCGCAGCCGGTAGAAATCCGCCAGGAACCGCCCCGGACGCCATTCCAACGCCACCGCCCGCGTGGTGCCCGGCTCGAGGACGCACCGGGTCTCGAGACGGCTGACCGGCACCCCCGGGGATTCGAGGGTCTCGATATGCACCGTCAGCCGCAGGTCCGCCTGCCGGCGCCCGAAATTCGCCAGTGTCGCCTGCACGGCCACGCCCTCCCCCTGGCGATAGCAGCCGCGGTCGGTCCCCAACGCCACCACGTACGTATCCTCGACCAACGCGCCGACGATGTCCGCCAAGGCGCGTCCCATCCCCGGTTCCGAGGCTGCGAAGACATCGCGGTTCGTCACCCCGAAAAACGCCCAGCTCGACCCCGCGTAGGGACCGCGATCATGCCGGAGCATCGCCCCCACCGCACCGCGCAGCCGGCCCCAGGCGTCGTACCCGTTGATCAGCGGCACCCACCGCGCCTCGTCGAAACCCACGACCCCCGCCGCTGCGTGCCCGGACAACA
>Ga0209200_1002542_pt1 | contig 16681 bp, 21 predicted proteins | sample AD_UKC033_MetaG_FD_184406 | JGI IMG/M metagenome (GOLD analysis project Ga0209200, IMG submission 184406) | Active sludge microbial communities of municipal wastewater-treating anaerobic digesters from USA - AD_UKC033_MetaG (SPAdes) (version 2) | ecosystem: Engineered > Bioreactor > Anaerobic >...
TGCCCGCGCGGTGCCAGGTGGCCGTTGGGGCGCTTGGTTCCCGGCAGCAGCGGGAACACATGCCACCCGATGGCTGCATACGCCAGGGCCCACTGCAGCGGCGTCGTGGGGGCGCTCACTCGTCCCACTCCATCGTCTGCAGATCAGCGTGCATCACGTGCTCGCGCGCCATCACCTGCAGCGCCTGCAGGTAGTCCGCGGGCACGCAGCGCCGGTCGTGCGGCACCACCTTGAAGCCCGCCTGGTACAGCAGCGCCAGCGCGTCCTCGAGCTTCTCGGTCTTCACGCGGCTGATCGTGGTCTCGCTCACGCCCATGGCTTGCGCCAGGTTGCGCTGCGTCCCAGGCTCTTGCAGGGCCTGCAAGACGCGGCTGTGCGCCTTGCGTGACCTCTCGGCTGGCGTGCTGGAGAGTGAGCTCATGGACTCTTCACGCACTGGGCGCCCACCCTGCCCCGGGTACGCTGGTCATCAGCCACCCCGATCCGGATCGGCTTCTGCGGGCGTTCCACGAATAGCGCGAAGGGGTGCCTGCGCTGCTGCTCGCGCAAGTGACGCCGGAGCGGACCATAGACGCCTGCAGAGACTGGCTCGATGGGCTCGTGCCGCAGGCAGATGGCGCAGAAGGCGCTCGTACGCCTCGCTCCTGAAGAGTCGCGGCTCCGCGCTGTCAGGCAGCGGCATCGCGCGCCTCCTTCGCCGCCCCCGCCACATCCAGCAGCGGCCGCCCTTGCGGGTGCGGCCATGCGGGGTCTGGGATGCGGTGCCATCGGCCCGCGAGGTCCGGCCGCAGCTCCTCCACCGTCACGCGGCCTTCGGTGGCGCGCTCGATGGCGGGGCAGCGGTCGAGGGGAGGCTTCCCTCCCCATCCACTCACGGATGGCGACTTGATGCCGAGCATCCTGGCGACGGCAGCCGGTCCGCCCAAGGTTGCGATGATCGTGCTCATGCCGCCGATGATAGGCGCACCTATGCCTTGAATGCAAGGTCCACCTATGCGGAAGGCTCGTAGGCTCGCCTAATGAGCACTCTTGCCGACCGCCTGAGAAAAGCGCTGGCAGAAGCCACGCCGCCCAGAACACAGGCCGAACTCGCCAGAGCCTGCGGACTCAAGGGGCCGTCGGTGTCCAACTGGGTCACAGGCACGACGCAGACCCTGAAGGCAGAGAGCGCCATCCTCGCCGCGGACTTCCTCGGCGTCCGGCCGCGCTGGCTGATCGAGGGAGTCGGCCCCATGCGGCACGCCGCGCCCGCCTCTACCTCGCCTCCCGCCGACCCCACGCTTGAGCAGGCGCTGGCCGTGGTGTTGGGGCGGCTGCCTGGACTCGACGGCTACACGGCCGACAAGGTGCTGGGGGCGATGCGGGCGGCCATCGAGGTCAAGGCGCCGCTCGAACACGTCGAGCGCGACCTGCTGCAGTGGCTGCAAGAGCCGCGCCCGGCCTCGTCTGGGAAACGCCAGAACGCGGCGTGAGCATGGCCCGCGTGTACTGTCTCCCGCCGCGCCTCGCCCGCGCACCTGTCAAGTCGCGCAGGTTCCCCCGCTCATCCGCGGGGGCCACCAGCATCGACCGCGCCTGGGGGCTGTTCTGATGGGATCAACATGAAATGCGCTGCCGCCGTGGCCGTCGCTTGGGCGGCGGCTCATGGCAGGAACACCTCTGCGGCCACCTGAAAGCGCCGCGCAAGTGCTGCCACCTGGCGCGCGTTGAGCTGGCGCTTGCCGGCCAGCACCTCGCTCACCACGCCCTGTGAGCCGACCTCGGGCAGGTCGCCCTGGCGCAGCCCGTGATCGGCCATCAGCGAGGCCAGCGCGGCAGCCGGCGTGCTGGTGTCGGGCCAGGGGTGCAAGCGGTCCTCGTACTCGCGGATGCGGTCGCCCACCACCGCCACCAGCCCTGCCAACGGGCCGTCGGCCTGGCCGGAGTCGAACGCCTCCTCCACGAAGGCCAGCGCCTGCCCGTAGGCCGCCTCATCGGCCAGCGGCGCGCCCACGCCCAGCGCCTCATGCAGAGCCACCCAGTGCGCGGAGATGTCGTGCAAGTTCATTTCCAGTCCCCCTTGTCGTACTCGGCATGCGTCAGCACGGCCTTCACCCATACGATGCGCGGCGCAAAGGCGATGGCCGCCACCAGGCGGTACTTGTTGCCGCCGATGTTGAACACGTAACGCTCGCCCACCTTGTCCACGCTGGCGAAGGTGGCGCGCAGCGCCGCAAAGCTGCCGTAGTCGCCGCGCTCGATCAGCCTGCGCCATGCCTGCAATGGCGCGTGCGCGTCCGCATACCGGGCCGCGAACTCGCGCAGCGGCTTGTTCGAGATGAGCTTCATCGGCATGGTGGCATTGTATCGCAGTTTGAGATTATCGACAGGCCCGCATGCCGCCCACCACCCCGGCGCTCGGGATGGCGCGAAAGATAGGCGCACCTATTGACAGCGAAGATAGGCGCGCCTATGCTTCCCTCACTCGCCCACGACAACGGCACCGCCGGGGCGACGGGAGGCAAGATGGCGGAGACGACAGCGCCGACGTTCGCGCCGGTTGAGGTCTACAGCAGCGACGCACACAGCGTCGTGATGCGCCGCGACGGCGGCGGCCGTTCGTACTACGTCCGCGCGCCGCAGTGGCGTCGCTGACCATCACGTCGCGGCACGGCGCCTCGGACCACACCATGACCTGCGCCGAGGCGCGCGCCATCGCGCTCGAACACAACACCGACCCGGCGGCATCAACGGTCAGCGCCGTGCCGCTGTGGGGCATCGACTGGATCTGCAGCTTCGGCGACGACGGGCGCCTGGCCCTCGTGAAGATCAAGGGTCGCTGGTTCAACGCGCGCCAGGCGTTGCGAGACCTGCTGTGCGACCTGCTCGAGCGCGCCTACGAGGAGATGCCCGCATGAGCGACGAGTTCTGCGACTACCTGATGCTCGCGTCGTTCCTGGCGTGGGTGTTCGCAACCGCGATGGGGTGGCTGGCATGACGCTGCTCAACACACGCCCGCAGCGCCAGGCGCACGAGCACATGGCCCAGCGCGCCGCGCGCCTGTGGCCGGGCGAGCCCAACCTGCAGCTCGAATGGCTGCGTGCCGTGACCGTCGTACGCGGCACGCGCCGCGGCTGGCTCCTGGATACGTACATGCCGCGCAAGGAGGCCGTGCGTGAAGCGTGATGGCAACGACCAACTCCCCGAGGGCGCGTTCATCGTGCTGCTGCTGGCGCTGCTGATCGCCATCGCCCTGGCCCTGTTCGGCGTGCACCTGGCGTCGTACTTCATCGACTGACAAACCCAACCCAACCTGACCCAACCCAACCCAACCTGACCCAACCCAACGAGGCAACCCATGACCACAGTCATCTCCACCCTGCACGAGCCGCAGGCCGACGACCCCCTGGCCGACGCCGTGCAGGCCTACGTCGCCGCCAAGCGCGCCGAGGACGCCGCCACGGCCACCCGGCTTGCAGCCGAGCAGCGCATCCTCGCGCTGCACCCCGCGAAGGAAGAAGGCGCCGAGACCATCGACGCGGGCGGCTACCGCCTGACCATCACCGGGCGCATGTCCTACTCGTGCGAGGACGTGCATGAATTGGCCGCGGCTTGCGCGCTGGCCGGCGTCGCGGAAAACCTCGTGCCGGTGAAGGTCAAGCGTGAACTCGACGCCACCGGCTGCAAGTGGCTGCGCGCCAATGACCCCCAGACGTGGGGCGCCGTCATCGCGCCGCACGTCACGGTGAAGCCGGCGAAGCCGTCGCTTGCGGTGAAGGTCTGAGCGATGGCCATCAAGCTCACTTCCACAGCCAAGGCCACGGCCGACAACGGCCTGAAGGTGCTCGTGCATGGCCCAGCCGGATCGGGCAAGACGACGCTGTGCGCCACCACCGACGAGCCCACGGTCATCATCAGCGCGGAGGCAGGCCTGCTGTCCCTGCGCGGGCACGACATCCCGGCGATCGAGGTCGCCTCCATCGAAGACGTGCATGAGGCCTACCGCTACATCACCCAGGCCGACGAAGCCAAGGGTTTTCGCTGGGTTTGCCTCGACAGCATCAGCGAGATTGCCGAGGTGTGCCTGGCCGCCGAAAAGCGCGCGAACAAGGATCCACGGGCCGCTTACGGGGCGCTGGCCGACCAGATGGGACAGCTCATCCGGGCATTCCGAGACATCCCGTCGCGCAACGTGTACTTCTCCTGCAAGCAGCAGCGCGTGCAGGACCAGTTGACCGGAGCGCAGCTCTACTTCCCGAGCCTGCCTGGCCAGATGCTCGGGCAGGGCATCGCCTACTTCTTCGACGAGGTCTTCGCCCTGCGCGTGGAGCGCGACCCCGAGGGCAACCCCACGCGCTGGCTGCAGACCGGGCGCGACTTCACGTACGAGGCCAAGGACCGCAGCGGCTCCCTTGCGCTCTTCGAGCCGCCGCACCTGGGCGCCATCGCGCGCAAGGTGTTCGCAACTGCAGCGGCCGTCACAGCGGAGGCGCAGTAGGCCATGACCCCATCGCTGATGATCGGAACGCAGTTCGGATCGCTGCTGGTAGTTGCGGGGCCGGTGCGCGTCCCGAATGGCAGGAAGCTGACTCGAATCGGCTGGGTGTGCCAATGTGTCTGCGGCAACCGGATCAGCACCGCGGAACGCCGGCTCGTAGAAGGTCGCGCAGCGAGCTGCGGGTGCCAGCGAGACGCCTTGATCAGCATCGCGCGTTCAGCCAATCCACCCAAGCCGAGGCATGGGCATAGCCACTCGCCCACGTACCGCACCTGGTACGCGATGAAGCAGCGATGCGGCAATCCGAACAACGTGCGCTGGCAGCAGTACGGCGGACGCGGCATCCGCGTGTGCGAGCGATGGCTGATGTTTGACAACTTCCTCGCTGACATGGGTGTCAGGCCGGATGGAAAGACGATCGACCGAATCAATGTTGATGGCGACTACGAACGCTCGAATTGCCGCTGGGCGTCGCCACAAGAGCAGCGGCACAACCGTACCGACTCAAGGAGAGTCCAATGAGTGCTTTGAATTTCGACGCGACCACCGTCGCGCCCCAGGAATCCCCCTCGCCCATCCCGGCGGGCGTCTACCTCGCGCAGGTGATCGAGAGCGACGAGCGCCCGCTCAAGAGCGGCGCCGGGCGCGCCGTGGCACTGACCTTCCAGGTTCTGCAGGGGCCGTACGCGAACCGCAAGGTCTGGTCGCAGATCAACTACCGCCACACGAACGCCGACGCCGAGCGCATCGGGCAGAGCCAGTTGAGCGCGCTGTGCCACGCCGTGGGCGTGGTGCGCATGCAGGACACGACCCAGCTGCACATGCGCCCGGTGATGATCCGCGTGAAGATTCGCAAGGACGACTCCGGCCAGTACGGCGACCGCAACGACGTCTCGGGCTATGAGGCCGTGGCTTCCGGCGGCGGCGGCATCAACGTGCCCGGTGCCATGCCTGCGGCCACACAGCAACCCCAGGCGGCGCCCGCAGCGCCCGCTGGCTACCAGAGCGCACAGCCGCCGGTTGCGGCCGTCACGGGCGCCTCTGCGGGCGCGCCGCCCTGGGCGCGGAGGGCTTGAGCGATGGCTGCAGCGCAGCGCATCTACCGCGTGGCGAACTTCGCGGCCGACGTGGACGCCGACACCGGCGCGACGTTCACCCGCCTCGTGCGCGCGCCCAACGCCGCGCAGGCCTTGCGGCACGTCGCGGCCGACACCCTGCACGTCGGCGTGGCCAGCCAGGACGACCTGGTCGAACTGATCGAGGCCGGCGTGCGCGTGGAGCAGGCCGGGCGCGATGAGGCCGCCGAAGACTCAGGCGAGGGCGGCTGACGTGGCCGCGATGCACGAGCCCGAGCACCAGCTCGTACAAGCGATCTACCGCCTGTACGAGCAGCGGGAGGCCGCAAGCGGCGGCCACCGCGCGCACCTGGGCGCCAGCGTCATCGGCCACGCCTGCGAGCGCTACCTGTGGCTGCTGTTTCGCTGGGCAGGACGCGAGGCCTTCGACGGTCGCATGCTGCGCCTCTTCGAGGCAGGACGACAGTTCGAGGCCCGCGTCGTTGCCGAGATGCGAGAGGTCGGCGTAGAGGTGAGCGAGGTCGACGAGTTCGGCCGCCAGCACCGCGTCAGCGCCCACGGCGGGCACTTCGGCGGCAGCTTGGACGGCGCAGTGCTGGGCCTGCCCGAGGCGCCGCAGACATGGCACGTCGTCGAGTTCAAGACGCACAACGCCAAGAGCTTCGGCGAGCTGGTGAGCCACGGCGTGGCCAAGGCCAAGCCCATGCACCACGACCAGATGCAGGTCTACATGGGGCTCACCGGCATGGATCGCGCGCTCTACCTGGCCGAGAACAAGGACAGCTCGGCGCTGTACCAGGAGCGCGTGCATGCCGACCCGGTGCGCTTTGCGCAGATCATGGCCCGCGCCGAGCGGGTCATCAACGCCGCCGAGCCGCCGCTGCGCATCAGCAACGATCCTGCCTGGTGGCAGTGCAAGCTCTGCGCCTTCCACGGGCTCTGCCATGGCGAGCAGGTGCCCGAGGTCAACTGCCGCACCTGCGCGCACAGCACGCCGCGCGTGGACGGCGATGGCGGGCGCTGGGTGTGCGAGCACGAGCACGTCGACCTCGACGCAGCCACGCAGCGCGACGGCTGCAACGGGCACCGCTTCATCCCCGCCTTGCTCGAGCGCGTGGCCGAGCCGGTCGAGTACCGACCGGAGCAAGACGGCAATGCCGCCGTGGTGTACCGCCTGCCCAATGGCAGCACGTTCGCCAACGGCTACCCGCCGGCTTTCAGCAGCCGGGAAATTCGCGTCGCCAAGCACAAGGCGATGCTTGGCGACGAAGACGTGCAGGCCGTGAAGGCGCAGATCAGGACGGCGGAGGTGGTGGCGTGATCCAGCTTCGCCCATATCAATCGCGCGTGCTCGATGAGCTGTGGGAGTGGTTCGCCGCGCACGGCGACGGCGACCCCATCATCGAGGCCTGCGTCGGTGCCGGCAAGAGCGTGCTGATCGCCGAGCTGTGCCGGCGTGCCATCGAGCAGTACGCCGACACGCGCGTGCTCATGCTGGTCCACGTCAAGGAGTTGATCGAGCAGAACCTCGCCAAGCTGCTGCAGGTCTGGCCCGGTGCGCCGGTTGGCGTCTACAGCGCGAGCGTCGGCAGTCGCCAGCTCGGGCGCGCCATCACCTACGCCACCATCGGCAGCGTGGCCAGGCGCGCGCACCAGCTCGGGCGCGTCGATCTGCTGCTGGTCGACGAGTGCCACCTCGTGAGCCCGAGCGAATCGACCATGTACCGCAAGCTCATCGACGAGCTGCGCCGGTACTGCCCGGCCATGCGCGTGATCGGCTGGACGGGCACCGCCTTCCGCGGCGATGGCGTGTGGCTGACGCAGCACGGCCTCTTCAGCCACGTCGCCAGCCGCATCACCATGGGCGAGCTGCTGCAGGCCGGCTACCTGGCGCCGCTCGTCACCGCGCCGACTGCCACGCGCATCGACACGCACGACGTGCGAGTGGTGGCAGGCGAGTTCGTCGTCAACAGCCTGGCCGCGGCCACCGACAAGGCCGAGCTGGTGCGCTCGGCCTGCGCCGAACTCGTGCGCCTGGCCGCCGAGCGCCGGCGCTGGCTGGTGTTCGCCGTCACCGTCGCCCACGCCGAGCACCTGGCAGCTGAGCTGCGCGATGCGCACGGCATCGCCTGCGCCGTGGTGAGCGCCGCCACGCCCAAGGCCGAGCGCGAGGCCAGCATCCGCGCATTCCGGCGCGGCGATCTGCGGGCCCTGGTGAACGTCGCCGTGCTCACCACCGGCTTCGACGTGCCCGAGCTCGACTGCATCGCACTGCTGCGAGCCACCAGGAGCCCGGTGCTGTACGTGCAGATTTGCGTCGATGAGCAGACGGAAATTCTGACGCGCACAGGATGGAAGCGCCGCGGCGAGATCGCAGTTGGAGAGGAGGTTGCTGGCTTTGACATGGGCACTAGCTCGGCAGCCTGGCAGCCCGTTCTCAACGTCACCGACAGGCAGCTAGCCCCAGGCGAGCGGATGATTGAGGTTCAGTCGCCGCATTTAAGTTTGCGCGTGACGGATACGCACAACCTGGTCATCAAGGCGCGGCGGGCGAAGTCCTGGCAATTGCAGCCAGCCGGTGAATCCATGACCACCCGCAAGGGTTGTGCGTGGATGCCCGTAGCGGCCCCCATGGACGTGCCGGACTGCGAGCTGAGCGACTACGAAATTCGGTTCATCGGCTGGTTTCTGACAGACGGCACTTTGTCCAAGCACAACATGGCCGTCTCGATCAGCCAGCGCAAGTCCGCGAAGGAGAACCATGACATCGTAGACGTCCTGACGGGTTGCGGATTCCGGTATGGCGTCAACGAGTCCCAACGCAAGGGCCAGGTCTTCGGCAGGCCCGCGGTCCTGTACGAGCCGCTGCTGCGCTACTCCGTAAGCCATGGAGACGCGCGCATCGATAACGGCACTGGCACGCGCGGCTGGCATCGCTTGGCGGAATGGATGGACAAGGACATTCCGGCCGCCTTTGACCGCCTGAGTCGCCGCCAATTGCTTCTAATGCTCGACGCGATGAACAAGGCCAACGGCCGAAAGTCCTCGCAGACCGCGTGGACCGAGCGGACCATGAGCATTGCTGTCGGTATGCGCGAGCGCATGGCCGACCGCGTGCAGGCTTTGTGCGTCACGCGAGGGATTCGGTGCAATGTGAGCCGCGTCAATTCAGGGCAGTTTGCCCTACTTGTCAGCGACAAAGCCGTCGCCACGATCCGCGGCACAACGAAGCACGACGACAACAACAATGCGATGCTTCGGGAGTCGCCGGTGGTTGCTGGCGAACGCGTCTGGTGTGTAACGACGCCGATGCAAACCATCTTCACCAGGCGACAAGGGAAAGTAGTCATCGTGGGCAATTGCGGCCGCGGCATGCGCACCGCAGAGGGCAAGACGGACTGCCTGTGGCTCGACTTCACCGACACCACCGAGACCCTGGGCCCGGTCGACCAGGTCCGCGGGCGCGCCAAGCCCAAGGACCGCGACGGCGCATGCCACGTCGCGCCGTCCAAGACATGCGACGCCTGCGGCAACCCGGCGCCGACAGCCGTGCTCGCGTGCCCGCACTGCGGCCACCCCTTCCCAGAGCCCGAGCGCATCAACCATGCCGTAAGCGCCAGCGCGGCCGCCGTGCTCGCCACGGGGCCGCAATGGGTGAGTGTCTCGAGCGTGGTATACCGCCACCACAGCGGGCGCGACGGCAAGCCCGACACGCTGCGTGTTGACTACTGGTCAGGCCTGCGCGTAGCGGCCAGCGAATGGGTGTGCCTGGAGCACAGCGGATACGCGCGCATGAAGGCCTCGCGCTGGTGGATGGAGCGCAGCGAGCAGGCCGCGCCGGACACCATCGACGAGGCGCTGGAGCGCCGCGCCGAGCTGCGCGAGCCCAGCCGCATCTCCATCCAGCAGGACGGCAAGTACACCCGCATCGCCGGCTACCAATGGGCGCAGCGGAAACCGCAGGAGGCCGCAGCGTGAGCCGCCGCAACTGGACCATGGCCGAGGTCGAGGCCCTGCGACGCCTGTACCCCGACCACACGGCCGAGGACGTGGCCGCGGTGATCGGGCGCAAGGCCAAGAGCATCAGCATGAAGGCCAACGCCCTTGGCATCGGCAAGAGCGACGCGTTCCTGCAGAGCGTGCGCAGCGGCCGCATCCAGCGCGGCCGAACAGCCCCGCGCATGGTCGCCACCCAGTTCCAGACGGGCGACGTGCCATGGAACAAGGGGCTGCACTATCAGCCAGGCGGCGGCAGCGTACAGAGCCGATTCACCAAAGGCCGGGCGCCGCAGGAGTCGCACAACTACCGTCCCATCGGCAGCCTGCGCGTGAACGACAACGGGTGCCTCGAGCGCAAGATGACGGACGACCGCAGCATCGCCAGCGCCCTCCGCTGGACGCCTGTGCACCGCCTGGTGTGGGAGGCATCGCACGGCCCGGTGCCCTCTGGGCACGTCGTCGTCTTCCGCCCTGGCTGCAAGACCAGCGCGCTCGAACAGATCACCCTGGATGCCATCGAGTGCATCACCCGCCAGGAGCTGATCCGCCGCAACACCGTGCACCGCTACGGCCGCGACATCGCGCGCCTGGCGCAACTGCGCGGCGCGCTAATCCGGCAGATCAACGCCCGCGCGCAAGAACCCGAAACCGAGACCACCGAATGAGCGACGACCACACCATCACCGCCCTGCGCGCGCACCTCTTCGACGCGCTGCGCGATATCAAGGCCGGAGCCCTGGACCTGGACAAGGCCCGCGCGATCAACGAGGTCGCCAAGACTCTGATCGACAGTGCCAAGGTCGAGGTCGACTACATCAAGGCCACCAACGACGATGCCAGCAACACCGGCTTCATTGCCGCGCCGGAGCAGCCGCTGCCGCCTGGCGTGGTGCGGCATCGGTTGCGGGGGTGAGCGACATGACCGAACTCCCCCAACGCCTGCGCGCCCTCGCGCGCCACGAGCACGACGATCTCTCGATCGGCGACGAGGCTGCCGACGAGATCGAGCGGCTGCAGGCCGAACTCGCCACCTGGCGCAAGCTCGCCGACCCGCAGACCCTGCACGCCAACCTGCTGCGCGGACTGCCGGCGCGGCTCACGCGCGAGCAGGTGCTGCACTTGGCTGGCGCCGACGATCTGCTGGCCGCCGAGCGCGAACGCTGCGCGGCGATCTGCGACACGATCGAGGATCGCGCATGGGATCTGTGGCGGGCATTCGCCGACCCCACTGACCAGGGGCGGAGCATCGGCGCAGATGCCTGCGCACAGGCAATCAGGAGACTGGAATGACCTACACCGCCGAACAGCTCGAGGAGCTGCAGCAATGACCCGCTGCGCCTGCGGCAGCTACGCAATCAATCACCACGCGCACGGCCGCGACGGCAGCGACGGGCACCTCTGCGACGTGTGCTACTGGCGCACGAGGGCCGAGGCTGGCGCCGCAGACGCCGCCCGATACCGCTGGCTCGCGGCGCACGCGATGTACATCGGATTTCCGTCGTGCGCCGCCGCGTGGTCGCTCGTGGTCGATGGCCCGTCGCCAAAGCGTCACGACGATGCGGATGCGATAGACGAGGCCATTGATGCGGCGATGATGCGCCGCGCGTGCGAATAGGCACAGCACGCACCGGAGCGCATGGATAACGCGCCCATCATGCACGTGACGCTCACGCCGGACGAGGTGCGCGCCCTCACTGGCGGCTATCGCCAGCCATCCGCGCAACTGCGCGAGCTGCACCGCCGCGGGTACTGGCGAGCGCACCGATCGCCGATCACTGGCGCCGTCATCGTGGAGCGCGCACACTATGAGGCCGTGGCCAGCGGCGCCACGGCGCCACAGCCGGCACCGCGCCTGCGTCCTCCAGCAACACCGACACTCAAGCCAGCAGCATGACCCGCAGAGACGGCCTCCCGCGCCGCGTGTACCTGCGGCACGGCCGGTACTGGCACGTCGGCCTGGACGGACGCTGGCGCGGCCTCACGCGGGCGTCAGATGGGCTGCCGGCTATGTTGCGCGCACTGGCCGCGCTGCATGAGGGCGAAGTGCAAGGCCATCTGCTGCCGGCTGTCGCAACGCGCTGGCAGCAGAGCAAGGAGCACGCTGGCGAGTGGAGCGGCAGCACCAGGCGCAACATGGAGCGCGTGCTGCGCGAGGTATCGGAGCGATTCCGCGACTTCGCGTCGAGCGATGTCACGGCGCCCGTGGTGCACGAGTACCTGAGCCCGTACCTCGACCGTCCGCGCACCTACAACCTGCACCGCAGCGTGCTGCGCCAGATCCTGAGCTACGCGGCCTTAGAGGGCCTGCGCGACGGCCACAACCCGGTCGACGACGTGCCGCAGCGCAAGATGCCAAAGCGCAGGCGCATCGTCACCGACGCCGAGATCGCGCGGATCAAGGCCGCCCTGCGCGAGCAGGCGCGCGGCGGCGAGGCGCACTGCACGATGGTGGATCTGTGCATGCTCACCGGCCAGCGCATCGGCGACGTGCTGCGCCTGCGCTGGCAGGACGTGACCGATGACGGGCTGCTCGTCGACCAGGGCAAAACGGGCGAGCCGCTGCTGATCGAGTGGACGCCGGCCCTGCGCGCGGCCGTCGACGCCTGCGGCGCCGGCCGCGACCGTATCGGCTATCTGCTCGTGCAGAGCACCGGCGCGCCGTACCGCTACAGCGGCGTCCGCAGCGCCTGGGTGCGCGCGCTCGCGCGAGCCGGCATCGCAGATCTGCACATTCACGACCTGCGTGGCCGGGCCGGCGCCGACGTGACCGAGCAGCGCGGCCCCTACGCGGCCCAGGTGCTGCTCGGGCACGCCTCTGTGACGATGACCGAGGGGTACGTCAGAGGCAAGACGCGCAAGCGCGCCAGGCCGTCCAAGTGAGGCCCGCAAAGCCGCGGAAACACTAGGCCTCGGCGCGGCTCCGGAATTGGACGAATCGGCCGCGAACCCGCATGGATGCTCGGTTGCGCCGCTGCCTTCTAAGCAGCAGGTCGGGGGTTCGAGTCCCTCCGGGCAGGCCAGAATGAAGTTGGAGTCACCCCGCTTCCACGTACGGTTAGCGGCTTGAGTCTCGAGCCGGACTCGAGGCCGGGGTGAGCGCCTTGGCAGACTTATCCACCGGCAGCGCTCGCGCGCCTTCGGAGAGCGCCTTCGCTCTCAGCCATGCAGCCCGAGCGCGTCGCGCACCAGCTTGCGCAGTGCCTCGAAGGTCGGCTGCAGCGGCTGCGCGCTCGTGTCGAGGCGGAACTCGGCCTTGGAGTAGAAGGCGGCGCGGCCGGCGAGGATGCGGCGCAGGTCGTCCATCGCCTCGCCGCTGGCGGCGATCGGGCGCAGGTCGCCCTGCGCGCGCACGCGGCGCATGTGGTCCTCGGGCGAAGCCTGCAGCCACACGGTCGTGCAGTGCGCCAGCAGCAGGTTGAAGGTCGCGGCGTCCGACACCAGCCCGCCCGGTGTCGCGATCACCGCCTCGGGGTAGATCTGGATCGCCTCCTCGAGCGCGCGGCGCTCGTAGCGGCGGTAGGCGTTGACGCCGTAGAGCGCCTGGATCTCGCTCACGCTGCAGCCGGCGAACTGCTCGATCTCGTGGCTGAGCTCGACGAAGGGATAGCCCAGGTCGTCGGCGAGCATGCGCCCGAGCGTGCTCTTGCCTGCGCCGCGCAGCCCGACGAGCGCCACGCGCGTGCTGCGCAGCGCCGGGTCGGCGGCGTTGGCGCCGCCGGTGCCGAGCATCTGCCCGATCGCGATGCGTGCGCGCCGCAGCGTGGCCTCGTCGCGGCCTTCGAGGAGCTCGCGGATCAGCAGCCACTCGGGGTTGGAGGTCGTGACGTCGCCGATCAGCTCGGCGAGCGGACAGTGCAGCGCATGCGCCACCTGCAGCAGCACGAGGATCGACGCATTGCCGACCCCGTACTCGAGGTTGGCCAGGTGCCGCTCCGAGACATCCGCGGCGACCGCGACCGCCTTGCGCGTCATGCCGCGGCGCGCGCGCAGCGCGCGCACGCGCTCGCCGAGCGCAACGAGGAAGGGGTTCTTCTCGGCGGGCGCCGCTTCGTTGCCTGCGGAAGCAGGCAACGTAGGCGCCTGCACCAAAATGCCGCTATCGACCAAGATCAAAGAAGGTCATGCTCTGGATATGCGCAGAATAATGCATATTCCCGGTCGGAGCAAGGCCGCAGCCCGCCTCGCCAGCGCAGATCAGGTCGACTTGCTGATCGAAATCGTCGGGATCCTGGCCGGGGCCTCGGCGGCCCGCTGCGCAACTGCGGCGCCGACCTGGCGCGCGACCGACTTGTAGATCGCGGCGATCTCGCCGTCGGGCTCGGCGACGACGGTGGGCCTGCCGCCGTCGGCCTGCACGCGGATCTGCATGTTCAGCGGCAGCGCACCGAGGTAGTCGACGCTGTACTGCTCGGCCATGCGCTTGCCGCCCTCGGCGCCGAAGATGTGTTCGGTGTGGCCGCAATTGGGGCAGCAGTAGACGGCCATGTTCTCGACAAGCCCGAGGATCGGCACGCCGACCTTCTCGAACATCTTCAGGCCCTTCTTCGCGTCCAGCAGCGCGATGTCCTGCGGCGTCGTCACGATGATCGCGCCGGTCAGCGGCACGCGCTGGGAGAGCGTCAGCGCGATGTCGCCGGTGCCCGGCGGCATGTCGATCAGCAGGTAGTCGAGCTCGCTCCAGTTGGTCTGGCGCAGCAGCTGGTCCAGCGCCTGCGTGGCCATCGGACCGCGCCAGATCATCGCCTGGTCGTGTTCGACCAGGAAACCGATCGACATCACCTGCACGCCGTAGTTGGACAGCGGCTGCATGCTCTTGCCGTCGGTGCTCTCGGGGCGGCCCTCGATGCCCATCATCATCGGCTGGCTCGGGCCGTAGATGTCGGCGTCGAGGATGCCCACGGTCGCGCCCTCGGCGGCCAGCGCCAGCGCCAGGTTGACGGTCGTCGTGCTCTTGCCGACGCCGCCCTTGCCCGAGGCGACGGCGATGATGTTCTTCACCTGTGGCAGCAGCGGCACGCCGCGCTGCACCGCGTGCTTGGCGATCACGGTCGCCAGGTTGACGCTGACGTTCTCGACGCCGGGCACGGCGCGCGCCGCGGCGATCAGCGCCTTGCGGATCGCCGGGTGCTGGCTCCTGGCCGGATAGCCGAGCTCGATGTCGAAGGAGACGTCGCCGCCCTCGATGCGCAGGTTCTTCAACTCGCCGCCGGCGACATAGCTGCGGCCGGTGTGAGCGTCGACGACGCCGGACAGCGCCGCGGTGAGCGCGGCTTCGGTGGGCTGGGACATGGGTGTGGACTTCGGATTCGTTGAGGAAGGGAGGTAAAGCGTGCACCCGGCGCGAAGCGTCACGATCGATTGCGTCGACGCGTGCCGATCCGCGCTGAGCTGAACCGAGCGGCTCGGAACCAGGCCCGAACCGAGGCAGTCTAGCCAAAGCCCTGCGGCCGGGACGCCAGTGGGGTCGGGGCTGCACTCCGCATCCGAGGGTCGCGCCCCGGCGCAGGCCCAGGCTAGCACGGCAAGCCGGGGAAGCGGTCGACGATCGGGCCGTGAGCTCGGACGCCGGTGGCCGCCGCCTAGAATCCCGCGCCTGCCCCGGATGGCCGCGCCATGACCCGCAAGCTCTTCGTCACCACCGCCCTGCCCTACGCCAACGCGCCGTTTCACATCGGGCACATGATGGAATACATCCAGGCCGATACCTGGGTACGCTTCCAGCGCATGCGCGGGCACGAGGTGTGCTTCGTCTGCGCCGACGACGCGCACGGCGCGCCGATCATGATCGCGGCGGAGAAGGCCGGCCTCACGCCGCAAGCCTTTGTTGCGCAGATCGCCGCCGGGCGTGCGCGCTACCTCGACGGCTTTCACATCGGCTTCGACAACTGGCACAGCACCGACGCGCCGGAGAACCACGAGCTCGCGCAGGACATCTACCGCGCGCTGCGGGCCAACGAGCTGATCGAGACGCGCACCATCGAGCAGTTCTTCGACCCCGACAAGGGCATGTTCCTGCCCGACCGTTTCATCAAGGGCGAGTGCCCGCGCTGCGGCGCGCGCGACCAGTACGGCGACAACTGCGAGGTCTGCGGCGCCGTCTACCAGCCCACCGAGCTGAAGAACCCGTACTCGGCGCTCTCGGGCGCCGCGCCCGAACTGCGCTCGAGCGAGCACTTCTTCTTCCGGCTCTCGGACCCGCGCTGCGTCGAATACCTCGAGAACTGGACGCAGGACGGGCGACTGCAGCCCGAGGTCGCGAACAAGGTGCGCGAGTGGTTCACGCGCGACGAGAACGGCCGCGTGAGCCTGGGCGACTGGGACATCAGCCGCGACGCGCCCTACTTCGGCATCGAGATCCCCGATGCGCCGGGCAAGTACTTCTACGTCTGGCTGGATGCGCCCATCGGCTACCTCGCGAGCCTGAAGAACCTCTGCGGCAAGCTCGGCATCGACTACGACGCCTACCTGGCGCAGCCCGAGCTCGAGCAGGTGCACTTCATCGGCAAGGACATCGTCACCTTCCACACGCTGTTCTGGCCGGCGATGCTGCACTTCAGCGGCCGCAAGGCGCCCGACCGCGTCTACGTGCACGGGCACCTGACGGTCAGCGGCGAGAAGATGAGCAAGAGCCGCGGTACCGGCATCAGCCCGCTGCGCTACCTGGAACTGGGCATGGATGCGCAATGGCTGCGCTACTACATCGCCGCCAAGCTCAACGCGCGCGTCGAGGACCTGGACTTCAACCCCGACGATTTCGTCGCGCGCGTCAACGCCGACCTCATCGGCAAGTACATCAACATCGCCAGCCGCGCCGCGGGCTTCATCGCCAAGCGCTTTGGCGGGCAGCTCTCGGCCGAGGTCGGCGTCGAGGGCCGCATGGTGCTCGATGCGCTGCGCGCGCAGTCGGAATCCATCGCACAGCTCTACGAGGGGCGCGAGTTCGGCAAGGCGCTGCGCGAGATCATGCTGCTGGCCGACAAGGTCAACGAATACGTCGACGCGCACAAGCCCTGGGAGATCGCCAAGCAGGCCGGGCAGGAGGAAGCGCTGCAGGACGTCTGCACCACCTGCATCGAGGCCTTCCGGCTGCTGACCCTCTACCTCAAGCCGGTGCTGCCGGGGCTGGCGG
>Ga0209200_1002554_pt1 | contig 16660 bp, 10 predicted proteins | sample AD_UKC033_MetaG_FD_184406 | JGI IMG/M metagenome (GOLD analysis project Ga0209200, IMG submission 184406) | Active sludge microbial communities of municipal wastewater-treating anaerobic digesters from USA - AD_UKC033_MetaG (SPAdes) (version 2) | ecosystem: Engineered > Bioreactor > Anaerobic >...
TGGGCGGAACCGGCGTCGCGGTGGGCGGAACCGGGGTGGCGGTGGGCGGCACAGGCGTCGCAGTGGGCGGCACGGGGGTCGCGGTGGGCGGAACGGGGGTCGGAACCAGCGTCTGGTTCAGGATGCCCGCGCCGAACAGGCTGGGATACTGCCAGGTGTTGTCGTTGGTGGACCACCAGGCCATCTTGGTGTCGCGGTCGCCGCCGTCGTCGTCGTCGTTGACCTGCACCTCCAGGCCCAGCAGGTAGCCATCGACCGGCGAGACGCCGATCTGCGCCAGGGGCAGGGTCATCTCCAGCACGTAGCCGCCGCTGGCCGTGGCCAGGCTGGCCTGCGCGCCGGCCGGAACGACGGCCGAGTTGGCGCCGCGGATCACCACATTGCCATCGGCGTAGCGCACGGCCAACTGGTAGTCGTTGACGCCGTCGTAGCCCGTTGCGCTGTGGCTGTAGTCGCCGTCGATGAAGACCTCCACCGTGTCATCGTGGTACCAGCTGCTGCCGCTGTCGTTGTAGAGGGTCTGGTCAGTCACCTGGACCAGCAGATAGAGATTGTTGGCGTCGTAGAGCGCCCGGAAGCTGGCCGACAGGTCGCTGCTGGGCACGGCTGAGCCCACGGTGACGTTGGCGATGGGGTAGCTGCTGGCGCCGGCCCAGAGCGCATCCACCACGCCATCCAACTGCGGCGCGGAATCGGTGCGCAGAATCGTGGCTGCGCCGGCGATCACCGTCGGCGTGGCCGTCGGCGGCACGGGTGTGGCCGTGGGCGGAACCGGCGTCGCGGTGGGCGGAACCGGCGTCGCGGTCGGGGGAACCGGTGTGGCCGTGGGCGGCACAGGCGTGGCCGTCGGGGGAACCGGTGTGGCCGTGGGCGGCACTGGCGTCGCGGTGGGCGGAACCGGCGTCGCGGTGGGCGGCACAGGCGTGGCTGTCGGCGGAACCGGCGTGGCTGTCGGCGGCACAGGCGTGGCTGTCGGCGGAACGGGCGTGGCTGTCGGCGGCACTGGCGTGGCGGTGGGCGTGGGCGTCGACTGCGTGTTGACGTACATCAGCTCGATGCCGTTGCCCGTGCCCAGGTTGCGGCTGTACTGCTTGTCGGTGGGGTTGTTCCAGTGCTCGTGGACGCCCTGGCTGGCCAGCCGCGTGCCGTCCCGCTCCGGGTCGTAGAAGGTTCCCGAGGGCGGATTGTTGGCCAGCGCCATCTCGTGGAGATAGTCCTGCACCCCCTCGTTGGCCAGCGCCAGATCGGGCCACTGCTGGCTCAGGAAGTCGAAGCTCACCGAGTCGATGGCCACCTGGTCCATGGAGAGGAAGAGGCTGCCCGGCCACTGGCCGTTGAAGGGGGCCATGTTCCACTTGGCGGGCACGCCAGCCCAGCCCCAGCCGCCGTAGATGCCGTCCACCAGGTAGAGCAGCGTCTTGCCGCCCATCTGGGCATGGCCGTTTAGGTCCACCAGCGGCCGGTACTGTCCCATCAACGCCCGGTTGACGTAGGCGTTGGGGTCGGTCTCCAGCGGCAGGCGCAGGTGGAGGTGATAGTAGCCCGAGGTGGGGGGCTTGCGCTCGTTGGAGTTGCCGCCGCTCAGCGAGCCATAGTGGTTTTTGGCGGTGACGGTGATGCCGTTGCGCTCGTGGACCTTGAGGATGGCGAAGTCGATGACATACTTCGCGTTGGCCACCGCCTGCAGGATGTAGTCCTGGCTCTTGCCGTCCGCCTCGCTGGTGCTCCAGTAGAGCGGCACATTGCTGCGGGCCGCGGCCGTGCGTCCCATGCCGCCGCGTGCGTCCATGTAGACCACGTTGGGGAAGGCGCTGTGTACCGGGTTATAGAGCTCGTTGACCCACAGGCCGGTGGAGTCGCCGATGGTGATGTCGGACTGGGCGACCCCCGCCTCGTTGACCAGTTGATCCAGCAGGGCAATCATCAACTGCGGCGACTGGCCGATGTAGGTCCAGCCGGTGGTCGAGCCAGCGCCCAGGCAGGTGATGTTCCAGTTGTAGTTGCCGTCGGCGCAACTGTTGGAGTGAGAGGTGGTCAGGTTGACCTTGATGAAGACCTTCTCGCCCGCCTGGTAGCCCGCGCCGCCGTTGAAGTGCTGGAAGATCGCGTTCCAGGCCTGGGCGGGAGTGCCTGAGTCGGCGTAGCTGGTCAGCGCCGTGGACATCAGCCGGCTGGCCCGCGTCTGGTCGACCAGATTGTACCAGCGCTGGCCGGAAGCCGTGGTGCTCCCGTTCCAGGTAGTCACCAGCGCATCGTGCGTCCAGACGACGCGGCCGGGCGCTGCGCCCTTGGCCACGCCGATGGGCTGGTTGACCGGGTGCGGCGTGTAGGCTTCCGTCTGCGCCACCGCCGGCGTCTGCAGCGTCAACACGCCCCAGCCAATGCCCAGCAGGGCAACGACCACAGCCAGTCCGCCGGTGACGTAGCGCGCCTGGTGGAATTTGCCGCGCGCCTTGCCGAAGGCCAACGACGCCCCGACGATCCCCGCCAGCCAGAGCACGAAGCCTGAGGCCAGCGGCATGGCCACCCGTTGGCAGGGATAAACGGCCCGGCTGGGCTTGGGCGCCACGCGCACCACAAACCAGATCAGCGCGGCCAGGCCGATCAGCGGAAAGAAAACGCGCGTCCAGCCCTCGGGCTGGCGCACGCCGACGATGCGACCTGTCTTGGGACAGGTACGGAACAACCTGGATTTGAGAGCGTCCATGGTGCGCTTCCTTTCTGGCAAGTCGACTCGAACGACAGTGTCGTGAACCCCAAGAAGGCGATAGAGCTGACGGGTCACAAGGTCAAATCACAGAAAACCAAGCGCGGGAATTGAACTTGTCTGCAATCCTCGTCGTAACTCCGTCACTGAATTGTAGCGACGATTGCACCCCAGCGTCAATAGGAAATTAGTACCATTTTCCCTTCGTCTTCACACGCAACTCCAGCGCCGGGCCTTGTTTGTTGCCGCGCGCAAGTTGCGTTACAATGCCCGCCACGCAGGGATCGCGCTCACGATACGACAATTGACCGAGATCCTGGAACTGCAGGATCCTTCCTCGGCCAGTGGTTGGATTGCACGGCTCGTCAGAAAGGAAAGGACCCCGACCAAATCCATGACCATCGACTATCGCGCTGACGCTGTGATCAGCGTCGAGGCTGCCATCGATCTCTACAACCGCTCGACTCTGGGCGAGCGCCGGCCCGTTGATCGCCCAGATGTCTTCGCTGAGATGCTGCGCCATGCCGACATTCTCATCACGGCCTGGGACGGCGACCGGCTGGTGGGCATCTCCCGCACGCTGACCGACTTCAGCTATGCCGCCTACCTGGCCGATCTCGCCGTGGACGCCGGCTACCAGCGCCTGGGCATCGGCAAGCGGCTGGTGGAGGAGACGCGGGCGCGCCTCTGGCCGGAGTGCATGATCGTCCTGCTGGCCGCGCCGCTGGCCAACGACTACTATCCACGCATCGGCTTCGAGCACAACCCGCGCGCCTGGGTGCTGCGGGGCGACCCGACGCCGCGCCGGCCTGGCTGAGGACGCGTGGGGCCGGGCCGCGCGGCCGGACGCCGCCGCCACGCCAAGGCCAGCGCGCAGCGATTATGAACCAAGCGAACCGTTCCATTCGTCTCCTGGACCTGAGCCCCGACGCCTTGCGTGCGCAGGTGGTCGCCTGGGACCAGCCGGCCTATCGCGCCGATCAGCTCTACCAGTGGCTCTACCAGCGCCTGGCTGTGGATCCGGCCGAGATGAGCAATCTGCCGGCCGGCCTGCGCGACCGGCTGGCGCAGGAAGCGCAGATCGAGCTGCTGACGCCGGCCGCCGAAAGCATCTCGCGCGACGGCCATACCACCAAGACCCTCTTTCGCCTTCACGATGGCCAGTTGATCGAGACGGTGCTGATGCGCTACGACCGGCGCAACACCCTCTGCATCAGCAGCCAGGCCGGCTGCGCCATGGGCTGCACCTTCTGCGCCACCGCCCAGATGGGCCTGCAGCGCAACCTGACGCCGGGCGAGATCGTCGCCCAGGTGCTCTACTTCGAGCGCGGGCTGCGGCAGCAGGGGGTCACGGGCCGCGCACCCCGCGTCTCCAACATCGTCGTCATGGGCATGGGGGAGCCGCTGGCCAACTATGCCAACCTGTGGCAGTCGCTGCGCACGCTGGTGGACCCGGCCGGCTTTGGCCTGGGCGCGCGCAAGATCACCGTCAGCACCGTGGGGCTGGTCCCCGCCATCGACCGCTTCGCCGAGGAGGAGCTGCAGATCAACCTGGCGGTCAGCCTGCACGCGCCCAACGACGCGCTGCGGGCCACGCTGGTCCCCATCAATCAGCGCTACCCCATCGCCGAGTTGATCGCGGCCTGCCGGCGCTACGTCGCGCGCACCCACCGCCGCATCAGCTTCGAGTACGCCATGATGGCCGGCATCAACGACAGCCCTGCCCTGGCCGAGGAGCTGGCCGCGCGGCTGCACGGGCTGCTCTGCCACGTCAACCTGATTCCCCTCAACCCGGTGGTGGGTTCACCTTTCCAGCCCTCGCGCCGCGCGGATGTGGACGCGTTCGTGGCCATCCTGGAGGCGGCCGGCATCCCCACCACTCTGCGCGTGCGTCGCGGCATCGACATCGACGCCGGCTGCGGTCAACTGCGCGCCCGCGTTGCCGCGCGAACCACGCCGCCGCCGGCGTAACCCACGCGCGCGAGGTCTCGATACGGCGCAGACGCCTACTCGACCGGCGCGGGTTTACTCCCCTACCTGAATCGTTCCCAACAGCACCGCGTCCCCGGCTGGCTGGCCATTCCCCGCGGCCACTGGCAGCCGCGCACCGTCTACCAGGCCGTACAGCCCCACCTCCAGCCGATACTCGCCTGGCGGCGCGTCGGCGGCCACGGGAATGCGATAGCGGTCGGCGATCACCGCGCCCGGCGCCCAGGTGGTGGTGGGCGCCTGCCCCTCCACCGGCTCGCTGTCCACCTGGCCCCAGATGAAATTGCCGCCCTGCGCGTTCCACACCTCGCCCAGCAGGTGGGTGAAGACCTTGTAGCGCGCCGTGACCGCCTCGTCCGTCTGCCAGTAGAGGGTCAGCTCCAGCGCGTCCCCCGGCTGCACCCGCTTCTGCGCCAGTTCATAGCCCAGCAGGTGGATCGACGGGCCCAGGTGCAGGTCCAGCGGCGTGGCGCTCGGATCCAGCCCGGCCTGGCCGGCCACGCCGGGCTGCACCAGCCGGAAATCGCCCACCGCCAGCGGCTCGCCCCCCTCCACCTGCACCTGAAGGGCATAGCGGCCGGCCGGCAGATCGGGGGTCAGGGGCAGATCGACCTGCCGGCGGCTGGGGCCGGCCGGCTGGGGCGCGGCGGGAAGATCGAACACGCGCCCAACCGGCCCCGTCAGCGTCACCTGCACCGCGCCGGCCGGCGGCTCACGCCAGAAGAGCGCCAGATGCACCTTGTCGCCCACCGGATAGCGGCGCAGCGGCAGCCAGGCCGCGGCCAGCGGGCCGGCGGCGAAGCTTGTCGCCTGATGGGGCGGCGCAAAGCCGGCGCGCAGACTGGCCACGCTTGCCGCCCGCTGCGGCGTGCGCGCGTAGAAAGTCAGCGAATTCTCGCCGTAGTCCCACGTGCTCGCCGCCACAGCCCGCTCCTCCAGCCAGCGGCGCACGTGGCCTTGCGGGTCCATGCGCAGGGCGTCGGGGGTCGTGGCCAGCCAGAGGCCCTCGCCCCCCTGCCACAGCGGCTCCAGCAGCCAGCCCGCGGCCTGCTCCTCCATGGTTGCGCCGTTGGGCGCGCCCTTCCAGTCGCCGGCGTACTGGGCGGCGAACATCGGCCAGTCGCGGTCGCTGTAGAGCAACACTGCATCGCCGGGCTGGCGCTGGGCGTCCAGGGTCGCGGCCAGGGAGAGCAGATCGTCGCGGCGGATGCGGTCGGGATAGAAGCCGGCCAGCCCCAGCAGCGCCGTTCCCACCGCCAGCGCGGTCAGCGCGCCGGCCAGCCAGCGGCTTTTCTCGGCCCAGGCCGCCAGCCCCAGCGCCAGCAGCGTGTAGAAACAGGCCGCCAGCGGGATCAGGTAGCGCGGGGCCAGCCGCGGCGCGTAGTAGATGTGGATGGGCAGCGAGACGATGTAGACCAGCAGGGCGGGCAACAGCAGCCCCAGCAGCAGCATGGCCAGCCCGGCGCGCCGCTCCACGCTGTTGGCCCGACGCCAGGCCAGCGGCAGGCCGATCAGCAGCGTCGCCAGCACCAGCAGCACCGGCAGCAGGTAGCGCTCCAGGTGTACCGACGCGCCCAGCGCCAGCGTGGTGGCGTAGAGCTGCATGAAGTGCAGGAGGGTGAAGGGCTCGGCCGTGGACCAGGAGGGGATGCGCGGCAGGGCATAGGCCAGCCAGGGCAGGTAAAGCAGCAACACTAGCCCCTGGGCCGCAGCCCAGCGCAGCGCCGCCCGCCAGGATAGCCGCCGGCCGATCCAGACCCCCAAAAAGGCCAGGTTGGCGATGATCAGAACCGAAACCGAGAGGTAGAGCAGCCAGAGCCCGGCCGCCGCGGCCAGCACGTACAGAACCCAGTAGCGCCAGCGGCCGCTCTGCCAGGTGCGCAGCGCCGCCCAGAGCGCCGTCGTGGCCGCGGTCGACGCGCCGATGTACATGCGCATCTCTTGCGACCAGCTCACGGCAAAGGGGGAGATGGCCAGGAAGAGCGCGGCCAGCAGCCCGGCCCGCGGCCCGCCCAGCGTTCGCCCCAGCCGGTAGATGAAGACCACGCCCAGCACCCCCACCAGCACCGAGGTGTAGCGCATGACGAACTCGCCGTCGCCCACCGCAGCCCACCAGAGGCGCTGGAGCAGAAAATAGAGCGGCGGGTGTACATCGTGCGCGGTCCAGTCGGCGATGGCCGCGGCCGGCAGGCGTGCGGCCCAGGCCACCAGCCCTTCGTCCCACCAGATGTTGCGATCGTCCAGCCCCCAGACGCGCAGGGCAAAGGCCAGCAGGAGGATGAAGAAGAGGGTGCTTTGTTCGCGCTTCAACGGGTTTCCTCGCGGGGGAGTCGATGGCCGCATTATAGCGCGCCCAGCCTGATCGGCCAAGCCTGTCTGTTCCCCTGCCAGCGCTGCCACAGATGCTGCCTGTCAAATGGCCAGTAGTAGCCCACCGGGCTACAGCGCCTGCGCGCCGCGCACCGTTCAGGTCTTGACCAGGCTGGCCCATGCGTCCTCCAGCCCGAAGCCGCGCCGGGTGTAAAGCTCGTAGGCGCGGGCGTGCTTGACCACGTGGGTCTGCACCTCGACGCGTCCATGGCCAGCCGCGGCCATCTCCGCCATGGCCCGATCCAGCAGATAGCCGCCCAGGCCGCGGCCCTGCCAGGCAGGCTGCACCTCCAGGCGCACGATGGCCGCGCCGTCGGGCGGGCGCGGGGCAACGCCCTTCGGGTCTGGCCGCCACACGACGCGCGCCGCGGCCGCGCCGGCCGCATCCGCCAACACCGCGCCGGCATAGGGCCAGCCGCCGCCGTCGCCCCACAGCCTCAGCTCGTCGTAGCCGGGGCCGCTCCAGGGCGCTTCATGGCTGATGGGCACGAAGCGCAGGCCCAGCGTGTTCCAGTCCAGCGCGGCCGGCGGCCCGATGGCAGAATCCAGGTCACGCGCCAGGCTGACAGCGCCCGGCTCGACCACGTTGTAGCCGCGGCCGGCCAGCCAGTCGATCAACGGCCGGTCTGTGCGCAGCGAGAGCCCCATGCGCTGGCTGGAGCCGAACAGCGGCGGCCGCGGCCCTTCGACCGAGCCGTAGAGCGGGGTGGTTTCCGTGGCGAAGAAGATGGGGCAATAATAAAGGTAGCTCTCCGCCGCCTGCAACAGCCGCCGGCCGAGCCCCTGGCCGCGCCAGCCCGCAGCCACCATCAGCCAGGCGATGTGATGGCGCGGGTCGTAAAGCTGATAGACCCCCGCGGCCGGCGCGGGGCGCAGGGCATGAACGCCGCCCACGATCTGGCCATCCCCAGTCACGGCCAGGATCAGGCCGGCGGGATCGCAGGCCGGCGCGGCGACCATGCGCTGCTGCCACTCCTGCGCCGTCAGCGGCCGGAAGTTGCGCTGGCCGGCAAAGGCGGCGTTCCAGAAGGCGAGCAGCGCGTCTTCATGGCTGTGCTGGTAGCTTGCCAGGCGAATCATCGGCGGCTACATCCCGACATACCTGGCGTAGAAGGTCCGCGCCACAGTCTCATCCTCCGTCCCTTTGATGATGGCGCGCGCGTCGGGGAAGAGGGTCAGCTCCAGGCCGTCGATGGCCGCGCGCAGCAGGTAGGGGTTGACCGTCACCTGGGGGATGCCCGACTGGCGCAGACGTTCGGCCAGCTCGGCCAGGTTCACGGCCGGCCGGCCATGGACGCTGATCTGCACCGCGTTGCGGCCGCACAGCGTCGCGCTGCGCGTGCCGGTCTCGGCGCGCAGAAATTCCAGCTCCCGCCGGCCGCAGGCGGGACAGTCAGGCCGGCGCAGCACCTCGAAGCGCTCCAGGCTGTTGTCCAGCAGGTCGAAGTTGAGCAGGCCGCCGCTGTTCAGCTCGCCAAAGCCGGCCAGCAGCTTGAGCGCCTCGCCGGCCGCGATGGAGGCCACCACCGCCACCGAGGGCGCCAGCACGCCGGCCGTGTCGCAGGTGGGGGCCACGCCCGGCGCGGGCATCTGGCCCAGCAGGCAGCGCAGACAGGCCGTCTCCCCCGGCCGGATGGTCATGGTCACGCCGTAGCTGGCGATGACGCCGCAGTAGATCCAGGGCAGCCCCAGGTGGATGCAGGCATCGTTGAGCAGGAAGCGGGTCTCGAAGTTGTCCGCGCCATCCATGGCCAGGTCCGCGCCGGCCAGCAGCTCGAGGATGTTGTCGGCGGTGACGTCGGCCACGATCCCTTCGACCGTGACCTGGGAGTTGATGCGGCTCAGCTTGCGCCGGGCGGCCTCGGCCTTGGGCAGCCCGGCGGCCATGTCCTGCTCGTCGAAGAGCAGTTGGCGCTGCAAGTTGTTCAGCTCGATGAAGTCACGATCGACGATGCGCAGCCGGCCGACGCCGCTGCGCACCAGGTGATTGGCGATCACCGCGCCGGTTGCGCCGCAGCCGATGAGCGTCACGCTGGCGCCCAGCAGCCGCCGCTGGCCAGCCTCGCCCAGGCCGGGGAAGATGATCTGGCGGGCATAGCGGGAAAGGTCATGGGTGGTCATGGGGTGATCATAGCCCGCGCGGCTGTTGTCGTCAACTTCGGCGTCTGGCCCGTTGTTCACGGGGCCGTCCCCGACCCGCCCAGGGCGCGCGCCACGGTCAAGGCCCAGACCTTGCCCGCGCCGGCCGCCAGCAGCGCCTGCGCGCAGGCCTCCAGCGTCGATCCTGTGGTGGCGACATCGTCGATCAGCAGAACCTTGCAGCCGCCCAAAGGAGGGCCGCGCCAGTCGAAGGCATCCTGCACGTTGGCGCGGCGCTCCACCGGCCCCAGCAGCATCTGTTGCTGGGTATCCCGCGTGCGGCAGAAGACGCCGGGCTGCACGCAGGGCAGTTGAACCTGGCTGCAGAGCACCGTTGCCAGCAGATCCGACTGATTGAAGCCGCGCTCGGCCAGGCGCTTGGCGTGCAGCGGCACCGCGGCCACCAGATCCACCGTCACCGAGCGGCCGCGCCAGTAGCCGGCCAGCAGCTCCCCCAGCGGCGCGTGCAGCTCTGGCCGCCCCTCATATTTGAAGCGATGAATGGCCTGCGCCAGCGGATCGGCGTAGAGGGCCGCGCCGCGGATCGCGCTGACGTAGAACTGGCCGGCTGCGCACCCCTCGCAGCGCCCCGCGCTCGCCACCGGCCGGCCGCAGCGCAGACAGACCGGCGGCGGCACCGGCTGCACCTGGGCCAGGCAGGCCGGGCAGAAGAGCTCGCCCATCTGGCCGCAGCCGGCGCAGCGGGTCGGAAAGAGCAGGTTCAGCAGTTGATTGGGGATCGTTGCGGCGGCCTTGGCGACCTGGGGGATCGGCGCCAGGGCTGCCAGCGCGCGGGGCAGCGGCGACATGCTCCCTCCGCTTCAGAGCTGGCTCAGGAGGGGAACCAGGTCTGCAACAGGTCGTTGACGAAGTTGCGAATCTCGTCGCCCAGGATCAGAAAGATCGCCAGCACGACGATGGCGATGAGAAGCAGAATCAGCGCATATTCAATGAAGCTCTGGCCGTTTTCCTGCGAAGGCTTGTTTTGCATGGTCTATTCCTGGTGGATTTCACCGCTCAGCGCGCCGGCGTCTTGCAGACGTACCCAGCCGCGACGCACGGCGATCATGGCAGCCTCGGTGCGGTCGCTGACGCTCAGCTTGCGGAAGATGCTGCTCATGTGGTTCTTAACAGTCTGATGGCTGATGCCCAGCGACGAGCCGATGATCTTGTTGCTGGCGCCGCGCACGATCAGCTCCAGCACATCCATCTCGCGCGCCGAGAGGGGGGTCAGCGCGCCCTGGATGTCGCCATCGAAGCGCGCCCGTTCACCCGACCAGGCCAGCAGCCAGGCCATCAGCTCGGCGGGGCCGGCCAGCGTCTGCCCATCCACCACGTACTGGCCGGCATGGACGGCGCGGATCGCTGCGATCAGCTCGCTGGGCAGCACATCCTTGACGAAATAGGCTGATGCGCCGGTGCGCAGCGCGAAGACCATCTGCTCCTCGTCGTCGTAGGCGGTCAGGATGATCACCGCGACCTGGTCATCGATGGCCTTGATCTCCTGCGTGGCCTGCAGGCCGTTGACCTTGGGCATGTGGATGTCCATCAACACCACGTCAGGCTGCAACGTCCGCACGCCGGCGATGGCCGCCTCGCCATCCTGCACCTCGGCCACCACCTCCAGGTCAGGCTCCAGCATCAGCACGCGGCGCAGCCCTTGCCCAAAGAGAGGGTGGTCTTCGGCGATCAGAATGCGGATCGGCTGGGCGGTCATAGCAGGGTTGGCCTGGGCAGCGGCCGGCTCGCGGCGGGCATGGACGGGCGGCGCAAACGCGCGGCTGCATTGTAATCGCATCACAGAAGGAGCACAAATCGCCGCGCGCCCGGGGCGCGCCCGGCCATGAGCCAGTTTTGCCCATGAAAGAGCCCGTTTTCTCGGTCCATCGAATCAGCGATTCCAAACCGGCGCGGAGGCGAGGCTTTCGCCGGGTCTGGACCAAACCAGTTGAGCGTGCCAACCGGCCTGAAGCCTCGCCTCCCGTTTGGCCGCCGTCAACCTTGGAATCGCTGCAATCGAATAGCCGCAGTTGCGGCTTTGTTGGCAAGAGGGGTATAATCCCACGGGTTTGGCTGCCCCCGGTCGTTGCGCTTCGGCAAACCCAGTAGTTCACGATTCTCACGCAAAGCCGCCAAGAACGCCAAGATTCTCTGTGCTTTGCGATCTTTGCGCCTTTGCGTGAGACCACAATCGTGAAGTGCTGAAACCCCATGCCGAGACGCCGCGCGATGGCCATCCTGAAGCAGTTTGGATGCAGGAGATCGGCCCGAGCAGGCATTTTTCCTCAGGAGGCGTTGGATGAGCACAGTTGCAGAGCTGTGGGCCTTGCAGACCACCGACTTGGCCGTGGAAGCGGCCCGGCAACGGCTGACCGAGCTGGAAAAGCAGTTGGGCGCGGACGCGGAACTGAAGGCCGCGCGCGCGGCGGCCGCCGAAGCCCAGGCCGAGCTGGACCGCTGCCGCACGACGCAGCGCCAACTGGATCAGCAGGTCAAGGATCTGTCCACCCAGGTGCGCGCCGCCGAGCGCGATCTGATGAGCGGGCGCGTGCGCAACCCGCGCGAGCTGGAAAGCATGGAGGCCAACGTGGCCGCGCTGCGCCGCCGGCGCGGCGTCCTGGAAGGGGAGGCGCTGGAGGCGATGCTGGAGGTCGATCAGTGGGAGGCTGAGCTGGCAGCAAGACAAGGCCGGCAGGCCGCCGCCGAGACAGCCCATCAGGCGCGCCAGGGGGCGATCCGACGCGAGGCCGGCCAGCGTCTGGCCGAGCTCAAGACGCTGTCGGCCCGCCTGAGCCAGCAGTGGGAGGCCACGCCGCCGCCTGACCGTGACCTGTACAAGAATCTGCGCAGCCGCAAAGGGGGCAGGGCCGTGGCGCGCGAGCAGGGCGGCGCCTGCCAGGCCTGCGGCGTGATGCTGCCCACCGGCGTCCTTCAGACCGTGCATGTCGGCAGCCAACGTGTCTTCTGTCCCGGCTGTGGCCGCCTGTTGCTGGCGGGTTAGCTGGCGCGCTTGTTTGACAAGCCCCTCTCCCTGGGCTATAATTCGCGTGCTTTTCACCCTGGTTCCCCCCTCAGGAACCGCTTTGTCCCTGTCCGATCAATCGGGCGAATCGAAGCCAACGATGCAACATCAGCTCACGCCTTCCCCCCGGCCGCGGCTGTTTGCGATTCAGTCCTATGCAGAAAGGAGGTTGCTTGCACTGACCGCAGCAGGTGTATCAAGCCACCGATCTTCCCTGACCGCCTACCGTTCTCTCAACCGTTTCACCAATCATCACTTTTGGAGAGGAAGAAAATGAGACGCAAACTCAGTGTGATTCTGGCCCTTTTGGTCATCGCATCGATGATCGCCCTGCCTGCCAGCGCCCAGACCGCGGCGCCCCAGGCGCAGCCTGGCCGTCAGGCGCCGGCCGGCCTGCAGCCGGTCACCGCGGCCGATGTGGATGGGCCATTGACCAGCAGCAGCTTTGTGCCCGGCAAGCAGCGCGTGGCTGCCCCGGCCCGCTATGTGGTCCAGTTGGCCGATGCTTCGCTGGCTCAGCAGTGGCTGGACGGCCAGCAGCGCGGCGCCAGCTTCGACGCAGCCGCGGCCCAGGCCTACACCGCTGCCCTGCTGGCGCAACAGGCCCAGGTCAGCGCGGCTGTCGACGCGTTGGGCGGCAAGACGCTGGCCAACTTCACCAAGCTGATCAACGGCGTGGCCGTGGAGATCAGCGGCGCCCAGGTGCGCGATCTGTACGCCATCCCCGGCGTGGTCAGCGTCAGCACCCTGCCTGACGTTGAGCTGGACCTGAACGAGACTGTGCCGTGGATCGGCGCGGCCGCGGTGCAGACCGCAGGCGTCGACGGCACCGGCATCACCGTGGCGGTGATCGACTCCGGCATCGACTACACCCATGCCCACCTGGGCGGCTCTGGCCTGCAGGCTGACACCGACCAGGCGCTGGCGGAAGCCTCCCAGCCGGCCGACCCCCGCCTCTTCCCCTCGGCCAAGGTCATCGGCGGCTACGACTTCGTGGGCAGCAGTTGGCCCAACACCGCTGAGATCCCTGATCCCAACCCGATGGACGACGAAGGGGGCGGCACCGATGGCCACGGCACCCATGTGGCCAGCATCATCGGCGGCGTCGCCGTGCCGGCGGACAACATGGGCCCCGGCGTGGCGCCTGGCGTCACCTTCTATGCGCTGAAGGTCTGCTCCAGCGTCTCCACCTCGTGCAGCGGCCTGGCCCTGATGGAGTCCTACGAATGGGCCGCCGACCCCAATGGCGACCTCAATTTCGACGATCGCGCTGATGTGGTCAACCTTTCCCTGGGTTCAGTCTACGGCCAGCCCAGCAGCGCCGACTCCATCGCTATCGGCATGCTGACCAGCCTGGGCTCCGCGGTTGCCATCTCAGCCGGCAACAGCGCCAACATGCCCTACATCTCCGGCGCGCCCTCCACCGCCCGCACGGCCATCAGCGTCGCGCAGACCACCGTGCCCTCGGCCATGCTCTATCGCATTCGCCGTGACACGCCGGCGGTCGCCATCATGGACGCCAACCTGCAGCCCTGGACGCCCGCGCCCACGGGCCCCATCTCCGGCCCCATCGTCTACGGCAACGGCGACGGCACCAACACGCTGGGCTGCGATCCCTTCACGGCCGATCTGTCGGGCAAGGTCTCGCTGATCGACCGCGGCTCGTGCGCGGTCAGCATCAAGTTCTCCAACGCGGCGGCCGCGGGCGCGGAACTGGTCATCATGGCCCTGGTCGCCCCTGGTCCCCCGGTGAACTTCTCCTACGGCGGCGGCGACCCCACCGTCCCTGGCTTCGTGGTGAGCCAGGCCAGCGGCGTGCTGCTGAAGGCCGATGGCGCCAGCGTCACCGTCGATCCGACCGACCCGGCGCTCACCATCCCCTTGCTGGATGTGATGGAGGGTACCAGCTCGCGCGGGCCGGCCTTCGATGTCAGCTATCTCAAGCCCAACATCGGCGCGCCCGGCGCTTCGCTCTCGGCCAGCTCCGGCGACCAGGGCTACAGCGTCTTCGGCGGCACCTCGGGTGCGGCGCCGATGGTGGCCGGCTCGGCCGCCCTGCTGCTGGAGAATGCCGGCGGCAGCGGTTCGTTGGCGCCCGCGATGGTCAAGGCGCTGCTGATGAACAATGCGGTCACCGAGACCTGGCAGGATGTGCCTGGCGGCATGCTCAACCCCATCAGCCGCCAGGGCGCTGGCCGCGTCGATGTCCTGGCCTCCAGCCTGGCTGAGACCATGGCCTGGGTCCCGGCCGACAACGATGTGGCCCTCTCCTTCGGCTTCGAGACCGTGGCCAATGACTACGCCGACAGCAAGACGGTCGAGGTGATCAACACGGCCGCGCAGGCCAAGACCTACGGCATCGAGATCGGCTTCCGCTACGCCGACGATGAGAACGCCGGCGTCGATGTCACGCTCAGCACCGATTCGTTGACGGTCGATGGCGGCGCCACCGGCTCGTTCGATGTGGCTCTGGCCGTCGATCCCACCATGCTCAAGGCCTGGCCCTTCACCAGCGGCGGCACGTTCGGCGCCGCCGGCGGCGATCTGCTGACCGCGATCGAGGCCGATGGCTTTGTCACCCTGACCGCCGACGACGGCGAGGTCATCAACGTGCCCTGGCACTTCCTGCCGCGGCAGGCTGCCGACGTGACGGTCGGCGACGCGGTTCAGACCGGCCCCTTCAGCTTCGACGTGCCGCTGGGCAACGACTCGCTGATCGACGGCTCCTTCGAGGTCTACCCCTTGGTGGACTCGAGCCCCGAGATCGTGCTGCCTCCGGGCACGGTGGATGTCGCGCCGGCTGACCTGAGGTATGTCGGCGTGGACGGCCTGCGCTGGGATGCCAGCAGCAACCTGCTGCTCTTCCCCATCAACACCTGGAACAGCCGGTCAACGCCCATCAACATCGAGTTCAATGTGTACATCGACGTGGATCAGGATGGCGTCGACGACTATGTGGCCTACAACACCCAGGTGAACGGCACCAGCGACCCGCGCGCGGTCAGCGCCCTGGTGGACCTCTCGACCGGCGTCTCTGTCTTGCAGTTCCTCCTGGACACCACCATCAACACCGACAACATGATGATCCCGGTGGTTGTGCCTGACGACGACATGGCCTTCAACTTCCAGGTCTATGCCTTCGACGCCTACTTCACCGGCGATCTGTGGGATGTGTCCCCAGCCAATGCGCTGGAGGGCGGCTATCACGTGTTCAACGCGGCCATGCCGGCCTTCGTCCCCGACAGCTACGGCCCCGTGGCCCCGGCCGGCGGCGCAGTCACCAGCATGGTGATGGGCCAGGTCAACGACTCGCCGGCGCAGATCGGTATGTACTACCGCGCGCTCAACGGCGTGATGGGCGGCGAGGTCTTCGGCGTCGAGCTGCCGGTGGAGATCTTCGGCGAGGTCACCCAGACCTCCAGCACCAACCCGGTGGTCAACGGCTCCTACATCGACGTGGATGTCAGCGCCAGCAACAGCGGCGATCCCCTGGCTGATGGCCTCTTCCTGGCCCCCGTCGATCCCGACACCATGTACGTGGATGGCAGCGCCTACGGCGGCGCCTACCCGCTGAATGCAGCCCAGGCGGCCCAGTTGGCGGTCGAGAAGAACCTGCCCAATCTGGCTGCTGCGGCTGAAGGTCGGGCGCCCGAGGATGTGGTGGCCGTGGCCTGGTCTGGCTCCTTCGGCGCCGGCGAGATCGTCAGCTTCGGCTTCCAGGTGCAGGTGATGACCAACAGCGGCGTCGTGCAGCACTCGGTCGCGCTCTTCGATGGCGCCACCTATGTGACTGCCTTCGGCAGCAGCGCGCTGGCCATCGTGGACAACAGCGCCTACCCGGTCAGCCGCTCGCGGCGCTTCAACGTGGACCGCGACACCTTCATCAACGGCGCTCAGCCGGGCGCACACTACGGCGATGCCCAGGTGATGTGGGCCGGCTTCTTCAACCAGATGCGGCCGCTGGTGCACACGCCGATCAACGGCATCCCCGGCGACGCCTACGTGGACGCCGCCTACCTCTACCTCTACGTGGTGGAGGGCCGCGGCTTCACCAACTGGTCGCAGTCGGTGATCAACGTGGAGGCGCGGGCGGTGACCACGCAGTGGATGCCGCTGGCGGCCAACTGGACGATGCCGTGGACCATGCCGGGCGGCGACTACGGCCCGGTGGTGGGGACGAACCACATCGGCTCCGGCAAGCTGAACACCTGGATGCGGCTGGATGTGACCGAGGCCGTGACCGACATGCTGCGCGGCTCCACGGATCAGGGCTTCATCCTGACCAACGACGACAGCACCGGCGTGCGCTATGCGCTGGCGGCCAAGGAGTTCTGGGACGCCTCCAAGGCGGGCTATCTGCGGATCTACTTCCGCACGGCCAACTGATCGACCACGCGAGAAGCCGGACTTCTTCGGAGAAGTCCGGCTTCTTC
>Ga0209200_1002555_pt1 | contig 16648 bp, 24 predicted proteins | sample AD_UKC033_MetaG_FD_184406 | JGI IMG/M metagenome (GOLD analysis project Ga0209200, IMG submission 184406) | Active sludge microbial communities of municipal wastewater-treating anaerobic digesters from USA - AD_UKC033_MetaG (SPAdes) (version 2) | ecosystem: Engineered > Bioreactor > Anaerobic >...
GTCAATCATCATTTCTGTAGGCCAGAAAATGAATCATCGCTTACAGGTCAGGAAAAACGAATCAACAAAAGTCAATCATCATTTCTGTAGGCCAGAAAATGAATCATCGCTTACAGGTCAGGAAAAACGAATCAACAAAAGTCAATCATCATTTCTGTAGGCCAGAAAATGAATCATCGCTTACAGGTCAGGAAAAATGAATCATCAAAAGTCAATCATCATTTCCAGAGGTCAGATTTTGAATCATCGTTTCTGAATCATCACATATCCATTTGCTCATTGTCTTATCCTTTCGTTTGTTGGTTTCACGTAAACTGTCACATAAACGCCCTCAACTTCGCCGTCAAGAGCGTATCGTTTCTCAAGGTTGCGGTACTTGCACACCTGCGAATCGTCCTTGTAGACAATCCCGCTCATGGCATCCTCAACCGCTCTGGCCATTTTAATCAGGTCTGGCTTGACTGTCGGTTCTGTCGGGGCGCTTGGCTTCAACATGCGGGCGTTCTTGCCGGTTCCGTAGTGCGCCTTTGGCCTGTTCAGAACAAACACCATATCGAGTTCGACGGTGCTTTTCGGGATAGGCGTTGACCACGTGCATGCAGTCCTTGCCGTTACTCCGACACGCCGCCGCCACTCTGGGAGACGTTTGCACGAATCACGGGCATAGTATCGGGTAACAAACTGCTTGCTTCCCTGTGTCGCCGGTTCTCCGTACACTGCGAATGCGAACGATTTCATTCTTTTCCTCCGAACAACGGTAGTCCGTCCGTTGTGTTTGATGGTGATTCTGGATGACGCGCCAGTGCCTTGCGCTGTTCATCACACCAGATTTTGTATGGGTGTAGACTCCGTTGTCCGAACGGATAAGCATTAAACAGGGCGCGTTTGAACGCTCCGTACGAAACGCCCTTGCAGTCCTGTTCCACTTTGGCGATAACCCTCTGTGCCGCGTACCGCCAGTTCATGGCTTCACCGGCAGCGGCGGCAGGTCGCGCCGGTCTATATCACGCCAAAAGCAGTTCCGTGGTGGACTCACAAGATGTCGTCTCGTGCCAATAAATGGAAGTTGGCAACCGTCGTGATCCACATAGATATATCTATCATCCTCCGGCGGCTCGCTTGCTGGGTGCCACTGCTGCGCAGCCTCCAGTTCGGAGATGCGGGCGTTCGCCGCTTGCAGCAATGCCGCTTTGGCGTCAACCATAGAATCCATTCCAGATATTTCCTGCTCCATGTTTGTTCGCTGCATTTCCAGTTCGGCGATGCGTGCGCGTAGTTGCTTTTTTTCATCGTTCAGCCGGACGCACTCCGAAAGCATGGTCTCGTAGTTTACTTCCAGTTCGGCTATGCGCTCAGATGACTGCTCTTGTATTTCGTCAATGCGTGCAACTAGCCCGCTAATCTGTTTTTCCTGTTCGGCTATGCGTGCGCGGAGTTTTTCATAGTCATCAAAATATACTGATTTGTTACCAAATGTATCACGGAAAATTCTTACTTGATCTTCACTCATCTCACTTCCTCCACTCGCGCACAAACAGCGCGGTTGCGATTATCGCCACTAACACAATCATTTCCATTGTCGGTTCCTTTCGCTGTTTCCGTTACCACTACCTAACGTCCGCCGCCTTCGGGGATGCGCCCGAAGCGTCTATCTTGCTGTCCGCCCACGCCCACGCCAACGTTTCAAGTTCTTGCGCCGTCAATGGCCACCGCTTTTCCATTTTCAAAGCAGTCTGAAATTGCTCCGCCAGTTCCCGCGGTGTTGTTGACAAATCACACGCTTCAGGGCTTATGCCGCGCTTCATGAGCCTGTTGAAAATACGAGTTCGACACATTCCCCAATTGATTCCCGCCGCTTCAACTTGCCGTCCAAACTTGCGCCACTCGGTTGCCATGTCCGCCGCCGTTTTGCGTTTTGTCATATTTTGATTTTCCTTTTTGGTTCGCGTGTCCACCGGGAACAGGGAAGGGAATCAGAAAAACACCCCGCGCCCGATGGACACGCCAGCCGTTACCCGTCGGTAAGGCCGTTAAAAATCATTCAAATGTTAAATGGCATTCTGCCAGCATCACGCCGAAAAATCAACCGCCCGCGCCATCTTGATCAAGTCCGGTTTCACAACAGGATCGCTCGGTGCGCTCTGCTTCAAAATCCACTGGTTGCGACCCTTCCCGAAGTGCCCTGCAGGACGCGGCAGAATAAACTCCATGCCCAACTCGATCCGCTCAGGTGTCAGCACACGCATAGACCAGGGACACGCCGCACGGGCAAGTATACCCACCTGCTTCCGCCACGGTTCCAGACGCTTGCAGGAATCCCGGCAGTAATGCCGATCAACGAATTGTTTGCTCCCTTGGGTGGCAGGCAGCCCGGGCACGAAAAACCAGAAGTAGTTGAATGAGGCCTCACTCATGACGCAACGCTCCTTCCAGTCGTAATGCTTTAGGGAACTCACGCGGCAGTATGGATTTTCCAGCACTGTCTTTTTTGCCGAAGAACGGAATGCCTGCCACCGCGCACTGCCGCCGCAGGCTGTCTATCCATTCAGTCTTGCAGGTGCGTTTGTTTGCGCCTGTTTCTGCGCCACAGATGACCCAATCCAACGCCGCCGTCTTTTTGCTGCCGATCCACGTGCTACTTTCATCCTGGACAAGAAACCGCTCGCCGGTCAGGAAATTATACTTCTCGAAAATAGGCGGCGCACACATCCCGGGGTTTGTTTGTCTGATGGCCGCATTGACCAACGTAACCGGTCCCAGCATCGGCTCAACACTCACAAACCGACCCGCCGCTTGGATCTCCAACAACACAGGAATCCGCGCATCCGCACGCCGTTGATTTTCCACGCTCACGCCCACCCACAGGTTCGGCAGGTTCGCCAGGTACGCTGTGGACGCCAATGTATCTATATTCGGATGGGTTCCCGCCAGTATCTGCATCCGTTCCAACAGCACATCAGGCCGCTTTGTCAGAAACATAAACTGGTGCCGACTGCACCGCTTAATCACGCGCATCACGTCCAGGAAGTCTTCCCACGCAATGTCCGGGTGCCCAATGTCGCCCATGGAACACACAAACACACGCTGACCACGCCGCATGTGCAACGGCTCCTCCACCCGCTCCGGATGAAACCGCAATGAAAACGGGTCGTCCTGGGGATACCCGCAACGACCCCGCAACCGTGTCTCGGCCATCCCGCGCGCATAACAATGCGCACACCCCTCACTTACAGCCTCACATCCCGTCCAGGGGTTCCACGACCGTGTAGCCCATTCGATATTGGTTTTATTCATGATTCTCCTTTCCTATTTCCGCCTTATGTTTTCGCCGCGCATCTCGATAGCCATGACCGGGGCCCCCTTCCAACTCAACCTATCCACAGTTGACGCGCCGAAACGCTTCTCCGTTTTCGCTGCCAACGATGCCGCAAAGTCTTTGCCGCTCCGCTCGCTCAAAACAATAGTCCGCAGTTTATTCTGGTGTCTATCGGACAACAGACTGTGCAATTCCCCGGCGCTATAGTCGGTTATGAGCATCTTGCTCAGGTCATCAAGTACCAGCAGACGCGCCCGTGCTGCCCCGTGGCGTGCGTTGTGGTTGCGCGCCATGTCTGACAAGCCCGTACCGGCACAGTCAACGTAGGCGGCGCTTACGGCGTTGCGCAGCGCATTCCACATAGCAACCTTGCCCACCTCTGTCTTGCCGTTACCATGCTCCGCGTATAGCCATACGCTTCGCCCGTAATCACTGTTGATATCATTCAAAGCTTGTGATTGCCACGCGTACAGGCCGGGGGCTTTGTAATAGGCGAAACCGCGCGGGAGCAGGCCAACGGATTCATACTCGCTGCAAAGACGCTCAAACGCTTCATGCTTGTTTTGCGTCTCAATCTGCTGCTCGTATTCAATCCCGCATTGCCTGCAATAGGACGTGCCGCCCCTGTCCCAATCCACTTCACGCTGGCACCCACTTACGATAGAATTGTAGCAGCGTCCATGCTTCCAGACGCGCCCGTCCTCGAAGTGCATGTCGCCGGCTTCATCTATGTGACTTACGCCGTTGCTGTTTATGAGTCTTGCAAGTGTCATTAGTATAGCCCTTCTATGTCGGCGTCTATCTTGCGCTGCTCTTCGTCCTTCGCTGGGTCGGGGTCGTCATTCCAGCGCTCTTGATTCAGCCATGTAGCCGGGTGCGGAATAAACTGCCCGTTGTCCTTCAGCCATTGCCGTGACCCCTTCCACCGCTCCAGCCCTGCCAGAATAATGTCTATGGAGTCATTTAGTTTTTTGTTTTGCCATGCTTTCAGCGCGCCGGGCTTGTTGACCTTGCGCGGGTAGGCAGTCCAAAAGGTTGCAAAAGCGTCACAAGCCCGATCAATGATCTTCTCTTCTCTTATCTTATCTATATCTTCTCTTATCTTATCTACACCACGATTTCGTACGGATTCGTACAGATTCGTACATTCACCGTCAAACCAGTGTACGAGGTTACCGATCATGGTTGTACACTTTCGTACATCGCGACGCAAGCGAAATGCTATAACGTCCACGTCCGGCAATTCCCCGTTTTTCTCGGACGCAAGTAACCACAATTCAATTAAAAACTTGGCTTCATCGCCTGATAGTTTGCTCCACTCTATATCATCAAGTAGTTTTTTGTAAAGCTTGATCCAATGAATAGGGCGGTTATCGTTATATGCTTGAAAGTCATTCCAGTTTTTTATACGCATTGTGTAACTCCCTTCAATTTCAGAAACCCGTCCATCATCTCTCTAACAGTCATCTGGCTTCTTGGAATATTCCATTTTCCCTTATACCTGTATTCAGACACAGGCACAAATTCAAGACGTATAGAATTGCTTATTGGCTCACAGTGTCGCGCCACGATCAGTATTGATTCTCTACCTCCATCTTGGCAAGAATCACATAACCGCTCGAGTGCGAGACGCTGTCCAAGTTTCATTTCAGCATCCATGTATTTTAATTCAATAAACACGAATACTTTATTTTGAAAGTCATAGAAATAATCAATATCACATCCGGTTATATTGCACCAGATCATTCCGGTTGGGTCGATAGCCTGTTTGAATGCTTCTAGATTTCGTATAAAGCCCCTGTTATCCATGAGTTAAAACAACCCCAATTTTACCGAATACCTTCGCAAAAGTATTTTCTCTTTTGCCTTTAACATTGCTGCCAAAATAAATTATAGTCTGTCCTTGTAACGGGCTTTGTCCTGTTGTGCCATCAGGTCGATAGCAACGCAACCTACCCTTGACAAAGCATACAGCGTCCGCATACGCAACAGCATCTTGCCACCACTGCGTATCAGTTGAATTATTCGTATACACACAAGCCTGCTTAACGTTTCCGCTCTTATAAGACTCAATAAGCTTTTCGAGGAATTGCTGTATTAACGGATTGCAGAAGGGCGGGTTAAGCCAAACAGTGCCAGACCATTTCTTTTCAAGTCCATCATCTTCTTTTGTGTAAAATGTTGTTGCCATAACAGTTTGATTTGCTACTTCAGATGAAGCAGGATCGAGATCAATCCCATCCATAACACAACGCGCCAACTGTATTATATCGCTTGGTGTATACCATTCCATTTCACCTGTGTTTTGTGTTACGTGTACAATCTTTTTTGCCTCTTGAATGATCTCTTGGTGCGTCATTTCTTCGGCTTCAGGCATAGATTCTATCTGTTCTACAGCATCAGCAAATTTGCCTGCTCTTTTAACTGTTGGAGCAGATACGCCGTGATCTTCTGCTATTACTTCGGCAGTGGAAATCAAAGGATCATTTTGATACTTTGATTTTGCTTCTTCGCTTTTCCTGTCGCCTCCCTGCGTTTTCTTCATCCTGTTGTAACGGCGACCAATTATCAGCGTGAAATCTTCTTTTGTCAGGTTGCGCCGTCCCAACTGGTTTTTGTCTATCCAGTCCATAACGGCATCACGATCCGAAAATGTCATCTCTTTAATCGAATATGGTATATCGTGTTCCCCGCATATCTCAAACCTATTATGTCCATCTATCAAAACATAATCACATTCCCCTCGCTTCCATAACACAAGAGGATCACGGCAACCCTCACGCTTAATATTAGATTCAAGCTGTGCATATTCCTCTGGGCGTAGTGGCGGTATCAGCCTCTTAAATTCAGGATCGATTACTACTGTCATAACATTTCCTTTCGTTAATAAAAAACGCCCGACAGGCTGCAATGAACACCGTAAAGGAATCCACCTGTCGGGGCGTTAGTCTTGGGCTATATGTTGTTACGATGTTCATTGCGCTTTCATTCTACCTTACCTGGCGCGCCGTTGTCAAGGGAAAACAGGTATGGCTGTAGGCAGAAAGGCGAAAACCAGATGCGCTCCCGCTTGCAGTTGTCTTTACCCTGTCCGTCTGATTGTGATCCATACCCGCCGTGCGCCTTCCATGCAACACAATCCCAATCATCAGGAAATATGTATTCTCCGTCGTACCCACAGACGGCTATACGCATCTCTTCGCCGTGTTCAATAGCATAATCGTAGACATCGCCACGCACATCCTCATTATCATCATAGACCACGCTGCAGTTATCAATGTATGGAGGATCAAGCAACATTCCTGTCAGTCCGTTCTTTATTGTCACTGTTGGCGATGTTACACGCTTCCAGTCTCCGCACATGACGCGCACAGAATCAAGCCGCGCCTGTAGATCACGGAACATGGACTGTATATACTCTTGTCTTGTCCCCCTGCCTGCGTCGCCAAGGTGCGTACAGGCGCGATGGACGCCCATGCCTGCGTCGCCAAGGTGCGTACAGGCGCGATGGACGCCCATGCCCGCGTTGCCAAGGTGTGTACTCTTGTCTTTCCATGCGTTGCCGATCGTGCTACACACGCCCCATACCCATACGCCAGCAAGTTTTGGATCATACCATTCCGGATCGCGCAACAATTCCTGTTCAACATCAACACCAAAACACCAATCACGTCGCGCCGCCAGATCAATCTCGTTGACGGGCCAGTCTGCATATTGCGCCACCGCATCCGGATCGGCTTTGACCGCCCGCCAGAAATTGGTAAGCCAGGCATTTATGTCGTTTACGGTCTCAATCCTGCCTTTGTGTGTTTCCGGCCTGTTCAACAATACCGCGCCGCCTCCAAAGAACGGCTCCACATAATTTTGCACGTCGCCGAAACGCTCCCAAATCAAATCTGCCACCTGCGCTTTTCCCCCAAACCACGGGTAAGGGGTTTTCATTGCTCCACCTCCGTTGCCGTCAGCGCGACTGCGTCTCCGTGGGTCGAAACGTGTATCTCTACGCCGATATTCTCAAGTATCTCAATTCGTGCTTTCATGTCGGCAAGCTGTAATTCCACGCGGCGTGTGTAGTCATGGTGCGAGGCTATAAGATTTTTAATTTCAATACTTCGCTCAAGCGAAAAAGCGCTTAACAAAAACATTGTCAGTGTAATAAGGAATAATTTTAAGTGTTTCATTGTGTCTCTCCTGTTGTTTTGAAATCCCCGCGCCGCGTTATCCACGTTAAGCACCGCATGTTTACCTAACCGCGGCGCGGGGGCACGCACACATTATGCGTTGTTGTTAAGGATATCGATCATGGTTTCAATCTGCTCAGGCTTGAGGTTCGCAACAATAGTACCAAAATTGTCACGGGCAATCTGCTCTAGTTCCTTCAGGGTCTTGCCGGACTCTTTACGCGCCGCCTGTAATGTCTGCATCAGGTCAAAATGCGACATCTTACGTTCCGTTGTAGGCGGTTCCGGCGGTTCCGGCGCGTCATCCCATGGCGCACCCTCCTCGACAGGTTCCGGTTGCGGCTCAAACTTCGCTGCAATCGCGTCTAAATCGTTTACAGGCTCGCCGGTAGGTTCGGATGCCACCGCATCAATGATCGCCCCGTCATCGTCAACCAGGGCACTCGCAGGGGCTATTGTCTGGAGGTCAACCCCGCTACGGGTCTCCACAGATGCCCATTCCGCAAGAATGCTTTTGGGCGCATACTTGCAGACTCGGATTACGACCGTTTTCAGACACATGCTGTCCGGCGCCGTCTGCCACGGGGAGTCCGGCTTGTTGAACGCCTTACTGTACTTCTTGCCGTGGGCGATGCATTCCTCCTTGGTCATGTATTCAAACAGTGGCATCCCCGTTGGCGGATGGGCAATGGCGTAGTAGCCCAGTACCTTGCCACGCTCGCCTTTGATGCAGGGCTTGTGAATGACTTTAGGCTCGGTTCCGCATTCCATTTCAAATAGGTCGTTCTCGTGGACCGTGCCGACTCGGATTGTAGTGCCGGCGCGGCGGGCTAACTCTATTAAACCCTGATAGCCCATCTGGAATGTCGCCTGGTCTTTATACGGGATAATGTGGCATTGCCCAAGAGGTGTATTCGGCTCCAAACCAAACGCGCCACAGGTCGCCAAGGTGGTCAGGATAGACAGGTCGGTGCATTCCAGCAGCTTTCTATTGCGGGTGATGGCGTTCTGGAATACTCTCAGCATCCTGTCCGGCTCGATGTGCTTCGGCAGGACTTCAAGCAATTGGGTTTTCCGTTTCTCGATAAGCCCCTTTGTGTGTGTTACTTTCGTTGCGAGTTCTGTTGACATTCTGATTCTCTCCTTGTTTAAGTTATTGTTTAACCGAACCATCTTCGATTATTAACGTGCAGTCTTTCGGGTTCGATGACACGCGGGATGCTATAATCTGGAATCCTTCAGACTTGCACCACTGGCGCATCTCCTCCTGCGTTTCCTGATCCATCTGTTCAAACCTGTCGGCAATGACAAACCCACATTCAGGGTTCAGCGCACGGGCAACGGCAATGGCGACCTTCAGCCGTTCAGAATCGCTCATACAGTCCCACTGCTGTCCATTGTAGGTCATTTCGCCATTGTGTACATCCAGCCCAGCAATCGGCATCTCAACGCCGTTCATGAGTGCGATACGCGCACTACGGGCAGATTCAAGACTGGCGGTCAGTGCGTCATAATCTGCTTTGTACTTCTCAGCAACACGCTGCGCCTGTCGCTTGGTTTCGTTGGCGGCGACCTGGGCGTTCACATCTTCCGCTGAGGCGATGGCGGTTTCGATTTCTGACAGGTCGAATACGGCTGGCTCTACCTGCGATTTCATAGTCTCGTGCGCCTGCTTTGCTTCTGCAAGTTTTGCCTCTGCTGCTGCCAACTGTTCCTCAAGTGCTACCACGGCATTGAAGCATGAGATGGCATACTGCTCTGACTTCTCGATATCGCGATGATGCTGGCGGTTCGCTTCGTTGGATGCCAACATATCTTTGTGCTTTGCCATCAGCTCGGAAATGGATACGCGCTCCTTGGGTGCATCTTTGTATAACGGCAATTCGGCAGCGTGTTTTTCCTTTGATACCTTTTCCCGCCCAAGGTCTTCTCGCTCCTTGTAAATCCGCTCAATCTCCGCATCTGCTGTTTTTAGTTTGTCTCCGATACCAAGGCATTGCAGCAGGATGTCGGCTTTCTCCTTCGGGCTTGCGTCCATGAATTTCGGTAGGTTTAGAGCGAACTGACCCACCTTGGAGTTGATGTGCGCCTGCGTCAGTTTATGACCTTCTGAATCTTTGGCAGACAGGCTTAGGTTTTTGCCACCACGGCACACTTCACTGTTGTCGTTCAGGATGATGTTTAGTTCAGTCTTTTCAGATTCATCATTTACTGGATTTGAAGGCTTTAGTTTATCGCCTCCCAAGCACCACGCCACGCCGTCGAGCAATGACGTTTTGCCTTGTCGATTCTTTCCTCCGATTACAGTTAGGTCGTTTTCCTCAACACAGATTTCAACTGCCTTGATTTTCTTGAATCCGACCACCTTCACTTTTTTTACTTGTGTTGACATTTTGATTCTCCTATTGGTTGTTACTTACGTTTGCCTATCCGTAACACGCGGAAGGTTGATTCCTTGACTTCATGCGCCTTGCGCGTCTGCGTCTTGAATGACACTGTTTTGTCGCCAATGTGCGCAAACGTGCTATCGCCTATTAAGCTTTTCAATTCGTTCTGGATTTCCGCCTCATGCTCGTTCAGGCGTTTCTGCGCCTTCTTGATGCGCTCCAGCTGTTCCAATTTCGGCAACCATGTTTCCGGCTCCAGCTCGATTTCCGCGCCTGTGTCTTGGGGATGCAACAATGCAATTGCTCTGGTAGTTGCAGGACTGCCGTCTACTGGCGGGGGCGTGCCAGTCAGGACGTGATCTTCCCAGAAGTGTTTCAACTGCGCCACAAGCACCAGCTGAAAACGCTCGTTTGCTTCAATCTCGTAAACCCTAAACTCGTTACCGCCTATCAGTACCGCCAGCCATGCCCGCTTCAGTCCCGTGACAAATAGTTGTTGTTGTACCTGAATCTGATAGGCAATCGGCGGCTCGTCTGTCCAGTCGGCTTTATTGCGCCCATCTGTTGTTTTTATTTCCAACACGCCGATGTTTTCGCCATCACGATTGCAGACGAATCTATCAGGGGATGCGCCAATAAACGGGTAATCCTTGTGGGTATATAGCGTTTCGCCATCGCCCCATATACCGCCGAATCCAGCTATGTTTTCTTCTGCCCACTCGGTAAAGCGGTCTGCTATCGGGGCCTCCAGCACCTTACCCCAGTACATGCGCTCGGACTCTGTGGCAGCATCCACGTCGCCTACCTTGCTTGCCCAAACGCTGTACGGAGATGCCCAGTCGGACTCACCGAGGATTGCCGCTGCCTCACTTGCTCCAATACACTTCTTGCGCTGCTCAAGCCATTCAGTCCGTTCCATAAATCCGCCTTTCTTCCGCCAGGTCGTGCGCTTCCTGTGAGGCGTTGAAGTCGTAGTAGTCCTCTGATTTTTCCCACGCCTGAAAATTTTCGTCCCAGTAGTAGCCGGAGATTTCCACTTGGCCGGCATAGCCGTATTTGACCATGTCGCTCAGGTAGTCATCTGCGGCATCCTCCGGGGTGTCGAAGCGGGGTATCTCCACCTCGTCTGCATAGTCCCATTTTTGAGATTTGCCGTCGCCCCAGTTCCAGTATTTAGCGTTTCGCATTTTCGTTCTCCTTTTGATTTTCAAAATTTTCAGTAACTTTTCATTTTCCGCCCGCTCTATCGCCGTCAATTTTCCCGGGTCAAGAGTGAGCAGACGCTTTATTTTTTCAAGGTGTTTTGTGTCCATGTCGAAATAACGTCTCGCAATGCCGGCAGGTTGACACCGATACTGTCACGGTAGGCGATTTCGGTGACAGCGTACAGCCATGCGATCAGGATTGCGCAGAAGATGGATTCAGCCATTGCAATTCTCCTTCACCCATTTCTGGATCGCCTGCCAGTAGGCGGGCGTCTTCAGGTTCAGGGTCCGCCCGTTGATCCAAGAGTAAAGAGTCTGTGGACCAATACCGCACTCGTTCGCAATATCAGGTAGCAGCACATGGCGATTTTTCATCAGGTAGTCCTTGATTTTTTCTTTCGCTTCCGCCTGTTCCGGTATTATTTCTCTCGGCATTTTTCGTTTCCTTTCGTGATGATCACGATTTTGTAAATGGGTACAAAGTTTAGGCTTTCAAGTCTGGTGAAGAAGTCAGTCATTATTTTGCCTTTCGAATTTGGTGCAGTACACGCTTGACACGCTCCGCCGGATCGTTTTTCGGCATAGCGTAACGGTGATAAATACAGTAGCAATCTGGTTCAGTTTTATATCCTACCTGCATACGGCAGTAGCCGCCGGAATCGCGATACAGGCAATTCTTGCAACGTTTACCTTCGGTCATTTTTCAAGGTGCCCTTTACGTGTTCCAGTTCGTTAGCAACGCCCTGCAGCGTCTCGACCGTCGTCCAGTCGTTGCACTCTTTGTCCAGCACGATCACGTCAATGCTGTGCGTCAATTCCAGCACGCGGAGGCGTAGCGCGTGGAATGTTTCGTAGCAGTGCTTATCGGTTATCATTGTCGTTTCTCCTGTTGTCATGGGCGGCACCACACCGCCCCGGGTTGTTTGTTTCTGTTATCCTGCGATCTCGCCATAACCAGCGGCGCACCACAGACTATAAATGAAATTATATCACGTTGTTTATCATTTGTCAAGTCTTTTTTTATATTTTTTTTACGTTTTGTTAAAATAATTTATAACATACTGAAAATGAAGGCGTTAGGATTTTGAGAAATTTGCTGGACTGCCTGCAAAAATTGCGCGTGTGAGTAACTTTTGTGTTAGGTCTATATTTTTGAGACAGTTATATAGAGCGTTTCACGGCCATTAAAAATAGAGCGGCGCGCCACGGTGCGAGGAAGTTGTTTGATTTTTGGAGTGGGGTTGGCGTGGCGCGCCGGATGGGGTCTATTTTTTTTTAAGATTTACAATATAGCGTCCAGTTTTTTTCATCGTGTGCAAGTCTATTATTTCGTTTCGTTGGTCGGCCCCGAAAGTGTAGCCTTCTTCTTGCGCGTCCCTCACACACCCGGAAAATTTCTGCCATCGCTTCGCGTTGCTTTTTGTAGCAATCAACATTGTGTCCGGCGTGATTTTTCGTAGATGTCTAATGAGCGCAACGACCGCAATTCCGGCACACGCTCCGGCTATCGCAATTAAGGCATCCATCATCCCTCTACTCCGTCGCCTATTTTTCCATCATGGTTCAGGTCGGCGTTCACGCCAAGATAATCATTCAGCACTTCCTCGATGTCCTCAAGCACTTCGCAAGGATCAAGGCTATCCAGCGTCCGTCCGCTCTCTTTGATTTTCGCAGCGAGTTTTACAAGCACGGCCTTCACAATTTTTTCCCACGGCACAGATGCAAGTGCCGTCAACGCGATTTTAAGTAATACCTTTTTCCACATAGTCATTTCCTTTTTTTTGTTGGGACGGCGGGGAGAAAACCCGCCGCCCCGTCAACAACACAACAGGGGAATCGAAATGCAAATATATTGTAACCGGTATTACGCTGAAAGTCAAGGTTTATTTTTCGCGTGCATGTCAATACAATGCTGCTCAAGGCGTGATAGCCTGTCCTTGATTTCTGCTATAGTGCTATTGATTCCGTTAGACATGATGCGCTCCCATCTGTTTGCTGCCTCTTCCAGCCGCGCCGCTAATTGTTCAATCGCATTCATACGTTGAAACAATTCAGTAACACTTGCCTTGTGCTCCTTAAAATCGCTATCAAGATTTTTCACGCGGTTGTTCAGCGCGCCGTAGCCGTAGCAAATCGCGCCAACGTTAAACACACACATGGCAATCATGCCGATACTTTCAAGGCTCATACTACTTTCCTTTTAGCCGGTTATCGGCATGTATATGCCCATCTCTGTAATTGTCTTTCACATAATCGAAATGCCGTCTGGCAATTTCACCGCATAGTTTTTGTGGAATACGCTTCTTGCTTTTCTTTTTATATGCGTACCAGTCAACAGCAATGCCACCGTATTTTGGCAGATGTTTTGAATCTCTGCTCACCGTTCCGCCTTCGTCAATCCATCCTTGCGCTTCACCCAGAATCTCGTTGTGCGCCTCGCTACGGGTGCTACCGGTGATTCTTATGCAGACCTCTTCGCCTATCTCTTCGCCAAGGTCGTATCGCGTCAATTCGAGAGACACAGGGACGGACGGGTGCAACAGTACGGTTCCCTCTTTCATTTCAAATTCATGCAGCCAGAAATTCTGCACCATCATTGTCATGTTGCCGATGGCTATTCGTGTATATAGCGGGATTCTATTTCTATTGCTCATAATCAACTCCACCAAGCACATCAAGTATGCCTGCTTGCATCAATTTTTTATCAAGGTCTTTTTCTCTCGACTCAGTTCTGTCGGCAATTTCCAAGAACGCCGGAACGTGTTCCGGGAACGTCTGCACAAATTCAGTGTAGCAAAATTTTGGCGTGACTTTCGACACGTCAGCCCCGCGTGATTTCAGCCAATGGTAGACCCATCCGGCAAATAGCGGGTTAGGTATCGTGTCAAAATTCGACGGGCATGGTATGGTGTCAAGTATGTTCATTTTACGCTTCCTAATATAGATTCCAGTTGCGCTTCCGTTTTCTGTGATGCGAGCTCCGAGTATCGTGACGCAAGGATAACATCCCTGTCCTTTATCTTGGATGTCAGCAGGATAAGCGTGTTGACGTGCGTTGCGCTGTCAGTCGCTATAATGGCGTCTGTCCATTCGGCATCAACCACGCCTGCTTCAAACATGCGGACGGCAAACAAAGCCTTTGCGCCTTCGCTACGATCAACCAAGCGTTTTGCTGCTGCAACATACTCTGGGTATGCTTTGAAGAACTCGGCAAAACACATGTCATCTGTTACTCTGTCGGAGTTCAGTCCAAGTTCTCGCATGGTATTTTTCAGCCAAGGGATGTTTGGATTTTCTGGAAGCGTGATCATTTTTTTACTCCACTTTCCGCGCCTTCGGTAACCAAAGATTTCTGATCGTGCGCCACCGCCACAATAAGCCTGTTGGTGTCCAGCGCGCCCATAGCGGCATTGTAGCGCGGTATCTGGTCAACGATAAGCCCCGGTTCCCCTTCGCAGTATACAGGGACTTCAACTATGTCCCAGCCCGCCGTTTCGAGTTCATCAAGGTAATCGTCATCAATGTTCCGCCCGACAACGAGAGGAACGGGAGTGCGGTAATTCCCGTCCGGGGACACGCCCAAAGACACCACCAGACCAACGTTAGTTGTTTCCTCTGGAAATAGCCTGTAAGGAAGTGATGAAGGTATCTGCGCGATTACACTACCCGCCGGTATTGTCGCGTGATACTGGGCAATTCTGTGCGATTCAGGACAATCACAGTTAATAGCGTCAAGCGCGGTTAATGCGTTTGTCAGCGTTTGGCCTCGCAGTGCTGGTATCGTTTTGCCGTCCGGCAATCCCAAGGAAATGGACACGGCAATGGACGCGCTCCACGGTGTCATCCTCTGCTGCCAGTCGGGTGTCTGGTTTACGATCAGGCCTTCCGGCACATTATAAGATTCGATATACGTGATGCCGCCCTCGGTGATTTCCCACGTCGGATAATCCGACGCAAGGTAGGCGATTGCTTCCGTCAGCGTCATTCCTGTTACCTTCGGGATGTCGTAACTTTCGGCAAGGTCTGCATCCTTGGTCGGATAGCCCGCGCTGATTGTATATGAGATATTAAGTTCGTTTCCGACGTCATGTTCCCCGTACGGCAAAATGGTATCAGGCGGAGGAGACTGTGAGATTATCCTTGATTCAGGTGCGTCAAAGTGCGCTTGCGAGTTTACCACGTTTGCGAATACCTGCGGATTATCCGGGTCAGCATTCCAAGCCGTCACAAAATCATCGACATAAGGCACATCTGTATCTTCATCATCTGTTGTCATTCCGATAAGGTTCGGGACTTTGTGTGCTTTCACTCCGGGGGCATAGTCGAAGTAATCGAAATCAGGCACAACTTTCATCCAAACATTAATGCTGCCCCATCTGCCAAGACAATAGCGGTTTTCATCAGTGTATCCCGCTGGGGTTTCGCCTTCCAGTTCCTCAAAGTCAATGGGTGATGTACCGGTAACACGATATATCTTTGTCCACCATTTTGTAAATCCGCTGCTACTTTCTGTCTTCAGTTTCGTTTTCCACAGGTGCGGAAGCGTTTCTTTTGCGAGGTCTGTGGACATGGAAAACTCATATTCGGTATCGTCGTTGTCAATGTACAGTTCACCGATTTTAAGCGTGCCTTTGCCCGTGCCAAATTGCTTATAAATCTGCGTTGCGTTCAATTGGATGGAACCGTTCTTTTCCACTATCGTATATTCGCCTTCATCATCCCATTCGGTGTCCCATGCCTCATAGCCAAACGTCACATAGCCATCAGTATTCTCAAGCGGTGAGATAAAGGTATCCACATCAGCCTCGGCATAGACCGGTTCAAAGCCGGCGTTACCCGCCTGAAATTCTAACAGCACGTTGAACGTGATCGGATATGATGCCCAATCCCATGCCGGATTCAAAACAAGTTTGCCGTCTGCAAAGAAGTAGTTCCGCTTCTGGTTGTTCGGGAATTTGTTAGGCGTGTTGGTTGTGCTTTCACCATCGGCGTGATTCGTGAAAATCTGCAATTTGTAGCCAACATCATCTGGGTCATCTGATTCAGGCTCTTCGCCGAAATAAGCGTAGGCAACAGTACCATCGGAACCTGGCGTGTTCAGTAGCACGGTCGTTGGAGATGACGAATCCCAGTTCAGGCCAATATGCTTGTCCTCTGCATAATAGTAATAGTAGATAGAATAAACATGTGTGCTGATCGTTTTCGCTGCAGATAGGCAGTAGAACCAAACCGCCCGCGTATAATCGCGCATGGATAGGTGGATTTTAAGCAGGTTAAAAACGAGCGGGTTTACCATCTTGACGTTTTCAATGTCTATTGTTGATCCCGTTTTTATATTGTCATCTGTGTAATAGTATGGGTTCCCGTAGGATGAGTTAATATATGGTTCGTCAATATCACCTGTTACATAAACCTTCGTTGCGTCACCTGGGTCAACCGGCGGTGATGGCGGAGTTGATTCTGCTTCAGTAGGAACAGGGTCGTCCCAAAACGGGTAATAGAAATTGCGCGTTACCTCCGCCTCTCCGCTTGTACATTCGTCGGATGCCGTTTGCTCAG
>Ga0209200_1002565_pt1 | contig 16576 bp, 14 predicted proteins | sample AD_UKC033_MetaG_FD_184406 | JGI IMG/M metagenome (GOLD analysis project Ga0209200, IMG submission 184406) | Active sludge microbial communities of municipal wastewater-treating anaerobic digesters from USA - AD_UKC033_MetaG (SPAdes) (version 2) | ecosystem: Engineered > Bioreactor > Anaerobic >...
GCAGCCCCCACATCCGCGCGTAGCGCCCGCCGAGTGCCAGCAGTTGCGCGTGCGTCCCGCGCTCGACGATGCGGCCGTGGTCGAGGACGAGGATCTCGTGCGCGTCGACCACGGTCGAGAGGCGGTGCGCGATGACGAGCGTCGTCTTGCCTTGCGCGCGCACGCGCGCGACATCGCCAAGCGGAACGCGGCCAGCGGCCTCACCAACGACGAGGGCGAGCCCTTCTCGCAGGCCGACCTCGCGCCCTTCTACGACCGCGTCGAGAAGGTGCTCAGCGTGCGCGAGCGCGGGGACTGGGGCAAGAGCGTCTTCACCGCGCAGGCCGTCAGTGGTAATCGTCCTCGCGCTGGTGCCGGATCGCGCTCACGACGACTTCACCTTCGCCGATGATCTCGAACAAGGCAACGTAGCCGCTGCTCCCGAACGGGATCACCAGTTCCCGCTCCAACGGGTTGGGGCCCACCTTGCGACAGGTGTAGGGGTTCGTTTGGAGGATGCGCATCTCTTGCCGGATCGCGTCGGCGGCGCGAAGCGGCAGATCGAAATCGCCGTGGCGAAGCGCCAATTCGACGAGGAATCTTTCCAGCCGTTCCAGATCCTGCAGCGCCTCGAACGTCAAGCGGACGGAGAAGCTCACGCCTTGGCGTCGCGTGCGCGGGTCTCTCCGAGAGCCTTCATCCGCTGCTCGAGGCGAGCGCGCATTTCGTCGAGCGCCTGATCCACCGGGAAGAACCGTCCTGTGCGCCGCGCCTTGATCAGGGACGCTCGGCCGCGCGCGAGGAAGGCTTCCTGGGCGATGCGCCGCCGCGCCGCTTCCAGCGCGGCTTGCTCGACGAACTGCGAAAGGCTTTCGCCCTCACGCAGCGCGGACTCGATTTCCTGTCGCACTTCGGGTTCGACCCGGACCGGGGGGAGTTGCGCGGATTTCATGCCCGGCAATGTAGCGCACTTGCAATGCAGACGCGATGCCTTGAACTCATGGCGGTTCGGGGCGCGGCCAAGCCGGCAGCACGGCGCGCACCGCACTCGTTTCCGTCACTTGACGCTTGCGGCGAGCATGCCCTGCCCCTGGCTCTGCTGCAGCCCCCACATCCGCGCGTAGCGCCCGCCGAGTGCCAGCAGTTGCGCGTGCGTCCCGCGCTCGACGATGCGGCCGTGGTCGAGGACGAGGATCTCGTGCGCGTCGACCACGGTCGAGAGGCGGTGTGCGATGACGAGCGTCGTCTTGCCCTGCGCGGCGCTGGCGATCTCGGCCTGGATGGCGCGCTCGTTGGCCGAGTCCAGCGCCGAGGTCGCCTCGTCGAAGATGAGGATGGGCGGGTCCTTCAGCAGCGTGCGCGCGATCGCCACGCGCTGCTTCTCGCCGCCGCTGAGCTTCAGGCCCCGTTCGCCGACCATGGTCTCGTAGCCGCGCGGCGTCGCGGCGATGAAGTCGTGGATGTGCGCCGCGCGTGCCGCGGATTCGACCTCGGCGCGCGCGGCCCCCGGGCGGCCGTAGGCGATGTTGTATTCGATCGTGTCGTTGAAGAGCACCGTGTCCTGCGGCACGATGCCGATCGCCTGCCGCAGGCTGGCCTGCGTGACCTCGCGGACGTCCTGGCCGTCGATCGTGATGCGCCCGCCCCCGGCGTCGACGTCGTAGAAACGGTAGAGCAGCCGCGCCAGCGTGCTCTTGCCGGCGCCCGAAGGCCCGACCACCGCCACCGTGCGGCCCGCGGGGATCTCGAAGCTCAGCTCGTGCAGCACCGGGCGCCGAGCCTTCGCACCGCGCTCGTACGAGAAGCTCACGCGCTCGAAGCGCACGACGCCCTCGCGGACTTCGAGCGGTCTGGCGCCTGGCGCGTCGGCGACCTCGCGCTCGCGTTCGAGCAGCGTGAACATGCGGTCGAGGTCGGTCAGACCCTGCTTGATCTCGCGGTAGATGACGCCAAGGAAGTTCAGCGGCACGTAGAGCTGGATCATGAAGGCGTTCACCATCACCAGGTCGCCGAGCGTCATCGTGCCCTGCACGACGCCGCGCGTGGCCAGCCACAGCATGGTCACGAGCGCGCAGGCGATGATCAGCTGCTGGCCGCTGTTCAGCAGCGACAGCGAGCCCTGGCTCCTGAGCCGCGCCCGGCGCAGGCGGCGCAGCTGCTCGTCGTAGCGCGCCGCCTCGTAGGCCTCGTTGTTGAAGTACTTGACGGTCTCGAAGTTCAGCAGCGAGTCGATCGCGCGCGTGTGGGCGTCCGATTCCAGCTCGTTGACCTCGCGCCGGAACTTCGTCCGCCATTCGGTGACCGAGACGGTGAAGCCGATGTAGAGCACGAGCGCAGCCATCGTGACGCCGGCAAAACCCGCGCCGAACTTGACGCCCAGCAGCACGAGCACCAGCCCGACCTCGACCAGCGTCGGCAGGATGCTGTAGATCGAGTAGCTGACGAGCGCCTGCACCGCGCGCGTGCCGCGCTCGATGTCGCGCGTCATGCCGCCGGTCTGGCGGTCGAGGTGAAAGCGCAGGCTCAGGCCGTGCAGGTGCTCGAAGACCTCGAGCGCGATGCGCCGCGTCGCGCCCTCGGTGGCCTTGATGAAGACGAATTCGCGCAGCTCGGTGAAGATCGACGTCGACAGCCGCAGCGCGCCGTAGGCAACGAGCAGTCCGAGCGGCACGACCAGCAGCGCCGCGGTGCTGCCCGGCTCGATCGTCAGGCGGTCGACCAGCTGCTTGAGCAGCAGCGGGACGCCGACGTTGGCGACCTTGGCCGCGATCAGGAAGAGCAGCGCCAGCGCCATGCGCCAGCGATAGGTCCAGAAATACGGCAGCAGCCGGGTCAGCGCGCCCCAGTCCGAACGCGTGCGCGGTGCCTCGCGCGAGTCCGCGGGCAAGGGCAGAGACGACGTCCGATATCTCATGGAAAATGCATGCAGCAACCGAAGGAGATGTGGCCCATGAGCCGCGATTCAAGTTCACGGGCCGTCACCGACACGCGCCTGGCCGTGCCCGCAGACCTGCCCGAGGGTATCGAGTTGGTGATGCGCGTGGCGCCGATGCCCGCCGACGCGAACGCCAACGGCGACGTCTTCGGCGGCTGGATCATGGCGCAGGTCGACATCGCCGGCTCGGTGCTGCCGGCGCGCGTCGCCAAGGGCCGGATCACCACCGTGGCCGTCAACGAGTTCATCTTCAAGCAACCGGTGTCGATCGGCGACCTGCTCAGTTTCTACTCGCGCATCGTCCGCGTCGGTCGCACCTCGATCACTGTGCACGTGGAGGTCTGGGCGGAACGCAATCCGGCAAACCCGGAGCTGGTCCGCGTCACCGAGGCGAAGCTCACCTACGTCGCGATCGACGATCAGGGTCGTCCACGCGCGCTGAACTGAGCAGCCGGGCCTCGCCCCTGGACCTGCTGCCGCTCAGCTCCCGTCGAGCCGACGGGACCAATCTTCGGCTTGCCCGCGCTGCAGACGCTGCGTGAAGAGCCTGCGCCAGCTCGGCGTGAGCGGCAGCTCGAGCAGCGGACGAAGCGCATCGCGATCGACGACACGGTCGCGGATCAGCGCCATCACGCGAGCGACGCTGTACTCCGGGTGCGGGCGCCGCAGCAGCTCGGGAACATCGCCGGCCGCAAGCATCCCCGGCTCCAGCACGCGGAAGTACCAGCCGGTGCGCAGGCTCTGCTGCACCTGGGCGGCCATGTCCGGCACGCCGAAGCGAAGGTTGAGCCGGTAGCAGGGCTGGCGCCCCTGCGTCAGCACCAGCCGGACCGTGCCGATGCGCCACTCGTCGCCGAGGCACACGTCGCTCTCGTCCAGCCCCTCGACGCTCAGGTTCTCGCCGAAGGCGCCGGGACGCTCGAACAGCGGCTGCTGCGGATCGCGCTCGCGCCACCACGCGTAGTGCGACCAGGGGTAGACGTGGACCGCCTTGTCGATGCCGCCGTGCGCGCGCGTGTCGCCCTGCTCGTCGCCGCGCAGGCCAAGCGGGTCCACCGGGTGCGGCCCCGCCACCGGCTGCTTGTCGATCCCGCTCTGCACGTGACCCAGCGGCGCCGTGGGCCCGAAGAGCACGGCGCGAACGCGCGGCGCCGAGATGTTCATAGAGCGGCGTCCTGGAGCGCCGGCAGCGACGCCAGATGGTCGGCGATCGCCTCCGCGATCCAGCGGTACGCCCTTGCGCCGGGGTGAAAGCCGTCGCTGGCCATCGCCGCCGGATCGAGCGGCAGCGTCATCGGCACGAGCGAGACGCCGTCGCGCGCCGCACACCAGTCACGCAGCGCCTCGTTGTGGCGGCGGGCTTCGGCACCCGCCACCCAGCGCAGCGGCTGGGGAAGGCCCGGGAAGGCATGGACCGGGGGCAGCGGCGCGAAGGCCACATGCCGTGCGCCGGCCCTGTCCCGCAGGAACTGCACGATCGCCGCCCGCGCAGCCAGGGCGCGCTGCACGGGAACGCGGCCGGTGACGTCGTTGACCCCGGTGACGATCACCGCGAGATCGGTGCGCAGCTGTGGCCTGTCCTGCAGCAGCGCCAGCGTCTCCTCGGTATCGAGGCTGGACTGCGCGAGCAGCTCCCAGCGCACGCGACGCTGCGTGCGCGCCGCGAGCCGGCTCGCCAGCGGCTGCGCGAGCGCATCCCGCTGGTGCGCGACGCCCACGCCCGCGGCCGAGGAATCGCCGGCGACGAGCAGCGCAAGCGGCGGCCTTTCGCCGATCTCGCCGACCTCGCCCGCGCGCGCGCCCTCGGGCTCGGGCAGACGCGGGATGCGCGCGCGCGTGGCCAGACCCTGCGCGACCAACACCGGCGCCAGCGCCAGCTTCAGTGCCGCGTGCGCCATCGTCCTCGCGCGCTGCGCGCTGAGCTCAGAATTTCGAGAAGTCGGGCTTGCGCTTCTCGAAGAAGGCCTGGAAGGCCTCCTTGGCCTCGGGGCTGCCCAGGCGCTTCACGAAAAGCTCGCCCTCGGTGCGGATCACGGCCCGCAGCTGCTCGCGATGCGGCGCGAGCATCAGCCGCTTGGACTCCAGCACGGCGCTCGGCGGCAGCGCGTTGAAGCGCGCCGCGACCCGGCGTGCATGGTTGACGACCTCGGATGCCGGCAGCACCGCGTTGGCCAGCCCGCATTCGACCGCCTCCTCGGCGCCGAAGGGCTCGCCGAGCATCAGCTTCTCGGCGCCCCGGCGCTGGCCCATCAGCTGCGGGATCAGCAGGCTGGAGCCGAACTCGGGGACGAGCCCGAGGCTCACGAAGGGCATCGCGAGCCGGGCGTCGTCGGCAACGTAGACGAAGTCGCAGTGCATCAGCATCGTCGTGCCGATGCCGATCGCCGCGCCGGTGACCGCGGCGACGACGGGCTTGGGGCAATCGAGCAGCGCGACCATGAACTTCGCGACCGCCGACTTCTCGAAGCCGTCGCCGCCCGCGCCGGGCGGCTGCTTCATGAAATCCTCGAGGTCGTTGCCCGAGGTAAAGATCCCCGGCTGCCCCGTGATCAGCACCGCACGCACCGCGGCGTCGACGCTGGCGGCCCACAGCGCGTCGGCCATCGCTTGGTACATCGCGATGGTGAGCGCGTTCTTCTTCTCGGGACGTGCGATCTCGATCGTCGCGACGCCGTCGATCGTGGCGGTGCGGATGCTCATGCGGGACTCCGGTTTCTTCGGTGGGCCTGGTTCAGCAGCGTTCGAGGATACCGGCTGCGCCCTGGCCCATGCCCACGCACATCGTCACCATCCCGTACTTCAGCTTGTGGCGACGCAGCGCGTGCACGACCGTGGCGGAGCGGATCGCCCCGGTGGCACCCAGCGGGTGGCCCAGCGCGATCGCGCCGCCCATCGGGTTGACCTTGGCCGGGTCGAGCTTGCAGGTCTGCATCACCGCCAGGCTCTGCGCGGCGAAGGCCTCGTTGAGCTCGATCCAGCCGAGATCGTCCTGCGCGATGCCGGCGGCCTTGAGCGCCGCAGGGATGGCCTCGATCGGGCCGATGCCCATGATCTCCGGCGCCACGCCGCGCGCGGCGAAGCTGACGAAGCGCGCCAGCGGCTCGAGGTCGAAGGTCTTGAGCACCTTCTCGCTGCAGACGATCAGGGCGCCGGCGCCGTCGCTCGTCTGGCTGCTGTTGCCGGCGGTGACGCTGCCCTTGGCCGCGAACACGGGCCTCAGCTTGGCCAGGCCTTCGAGGCTGGTGTCGGGGCGCGGGCCTTCGTCGATGTCGACGACGCGCGTCTTCACCTTGACGCCGCCGCTGGCCAGGTCGGGGCTGCGCGACGTGACGGTGATCGGCGTGATCTCGTCCTTGAACTCGCCCGCGGCGATCGCCGCCAGCGCGCGCTGGTGACTCTGCAGCGCGAAGGCGTCCTGCGCCTCGCGGCTGACCTTCCACTGCGCGGCGACCTTCTCGGCGGTCATGCCCATGCCGTAGGCGATGCCGACGTTCTCGTCGTGCGCGAAGATCTCCGGGTTGAACGAGGGCTTGTTGCCGGTCATCGGCACCAGGCTCATGCTCTCGGCACCGCCGGCGATGATCACATCGGCCTCGCCGACGCGGATGCGGTCCGCGGCCATCTGCAGCGCGGTCAGGCCGCTGGCGCAGAAACGGTTGACGGTGACGCCGGCCACGCTGTGCGGCAGCCCGGCGAGCACCATCGCCACGCGCGCCATGTTCATGCCCTGCTCGCCCTCGGGGAAGCTGCAGCCGATCACCGCATCCTCGATCGCCTTGGGATCGAGGCTCGGCACCTGCGCGAGCGCGCTCTTCACCGCGGCGACGAGCAGGTCGTCCGGTCGGGTGTTGCGGAAGTAGCCGCGCCCGGCGCGCCCGATGGGCGTGCGCGTGGCCGCGACGATGTAGGCGTCTTGAACTTGCTTGCTCATGGTCGTCGTCCTGGGGTCAGTTGCGCACAGGCTTGCCGGTCTGCAGCATGCCCATGATGCGTTCCTGGGTCTTGGGGTTGTCCAGCAGCGCGCAGAAACGCTCGCGCTCCATCGTCATCAGGTATTCCTCGCTGACGAGCGAGCCGGCGTCGACGTCACCGCCGCAGACGACCTCGGCGATCCGGGTCGCGATGTGCTCGTCGTAGGCGCTGATGAAGCCGCCTTCGCGCATGTTCACGAGCTGGCCGCGGATGGTGGCCAGCGCATTGCGCCCGGCCACCGGGATCGGGCGGCGCAGCGGCGGGCGGAAGCCCTCGGCGGCCATCGCCTTGGCCTGCGCGAGCGCGACGAAGAGCAGCTCGTCCTTGTGCGGCACGATGACATCGCTGTGCAGCAGGTAGCCGTACTTGCGCGACTCGAGCGCGCTCGTGCCGACCTTGGCCATCGCGGCATTCGTGAAGCCGTCGGTGAGGAACTTCAGCAGGTCGGCACCCGCATTGCCGGCGTTGGCCATCTCGGCCGCGCGCCGCGCGATGTAGGTCAGGCCGCCGCCCGCGGGCACGAGGCCGACGCCGACCTCGACGAGGCCGACGTAGGTCTCCATCGCCGCGACGCGGCGGTGCGTGTAGACCGAGAGCTCGCAGCCGCCGCCCAGCGCGATGCCGCGCATCGCCGCCACCACCGGCACCTGCGCGTACCGGATGCGCAGCATCAGGTCCTGCAGCGTCTTCACGACCGGGACGATGCCCTTGGAGCCGCTCTTCATGAAGACCGGCATCAGCGACTCGAGGTTGGCGCCGGCCGAGAAGACGTCGTCGGGCGACCAGATCACGAGGCCCTGGTAGCTCGCCTCGGCCAGTTCCAGCGCCTTGGCGATCGCGTCCATCACCGCCTGGCTGATGAGGTGCAGCTTGGCGGTGATGCTGAGGATCAGCACCTGCCCGTCCAGCGTCCAGATGCGCGCCTCCTCGTTCTTCCAGACCTCGGTGCCGGCCTTCAGCGGCTCGACCGCGCCGCTGCCGAGCACGTTCTCGGGGAAGTGCTGGCGGGCGTAGACCGGCAGCTGGCTGCGCGGCACGTAGGCCTTCTTCGCCGGGCTCCACGAGCCCTCGGGCGTGTGCACGCCGGTGCGGCCGTCGAACACCCAGTCGGGCAGCGGCGCCTTGCACAGCGCCTTGCCCGCGGCTATGTCCTCCTTGACCCAGGCGGCCACCTGCTGCCAGCCGGCGTCTTGCCACAGCTCGAAGGGGCCCTGCTTGTTGCCGAAGCCCCAGCGCATCGCGAAGTCGACGTCGCGCGCGGTGTCGGCGATCTCCTCGAGATGCACCGCCGCGTAGTGGAAGCCGTCGCGCAGGATCGCCCAGAGGAACTGCGCCTGCGGGTTGGAGCTCTCGCGCAGCAGCTTCAGCCGCTCGGCGGCCGGCTTCTTGAGGATGCGCTCGACGATCGGTTCGGCCTTGCCGCCGCCGGGGACGTATTCGCCCTTGGCAGGGTCCAGGCGCAGGATGTCCTTGCCGACCTTCTTGAAGAAGCCCGCGCCGCTCTTCTGGCCGAGCGCGCCCTTGTCGATCAGCGCCTGCAGCGCCGCAGGCGTCGCGTAGCTCGCGTGGAAGGGGTCGCCCGCGAGGTTGTCCTGCATCGTCTTGATGACGTGCGCCATCGTGTCCAGGCCGACGACGTCCGCGGTGCGGAAGGTCGCCGAGCTTGCGCGGCCGAGCTTCTTGCCGGTGAGGTCGTCGACGACGTCATAGCTGAGGCCGAAGTTCTCGGCCTCCTTCATCACCGCGAGGATGCTGGCCACGCCGACGCGGTTGGCGACGAAGTTCGGCGTGTCCTTGGCGTGCACCACGCTCTTGCCGAGCGTCGTCGTGACGAAGGCCTCGAGCTGGTCCAGCACCTCGGGCTGCGTCGTCGGCGTGTTGATGAGTTCCACCAGCGCCATGTAGCGCGGCGGGTTGAAGAAATGGATGCCGCAGAAGCGCGGGCGCACCGACTCGGGCAGCGCCTGCGAGAGCTTGGTGATCGACAGGCCCGAGGTATTGCTGGCCACGATCGCATGGGCGCTGAGGGCCGGTGCGATCCTGGTGTAGAGGTCGAGCTTCCAGTCCATGCGCTCGGCGATGGCCTCGATCACGAGGTCGCACTCGCCAAGCAGCGCCAGATGCTCGTCGTAGTTCGCGGCCTGGATCAGCGTCGCGTCGTCGGCCACGCCCAGCGGCGAAGGCTTGAGCTTCTTCAGGTTCGCGATCGCCTTGTCGACGATGCCGTTCTTCGGCCCTTCCTTGGCGGCCAGGTCGAAGAGGATCACGGGCACCTTGCAGTTGAGCATGTGGGCGGCGATCTGCGCGCCCATGACGCCGGCGCCGAGCACGGCGACCTTGCGGACGGGGAAACGGTTCATGGCGGGGTTCCGGGGTTCGGGGTTGTCGTTGACGGTCTGGCGCGCAGCCTCACTGCGCGCGCAGCCAGGTCTGGTTGCGGTAGAAGGGGCCGATGAAGCCGCGGACTTCGAGCACCTTGCCCTCGTCCTTGGGCGTCAGCCGCACCTTGTAGGTCTTGCCGTTGTTCGGGTCGAGGATGGTGCCGCCGTCCCAGTAGGGCTGCTCGGCGTTCTTCTTCACGCCCTCGATGATGGTCATGCCGACGATCGGCTGGTCCTTCTTCGCGCCTTCGCACTTCTCGCACCTGGAGTCGGCCTTGGCAGGGTCGGTCAGCTTCTCGATCGTGCCGGTGAGCACGCCGCCGTTGTCGCTGATGCGCACGAGCGACTTCTCCTGCTTGGTCTCGTCGTCGATGGTCTTCCACAGGCCGGCGGGCGTGGCCTGGGCCAGCGCCGTGCCGGCGGCAGCCAGCAGAGCCAGCGTGAACAGGGTCTTGCGCATGATGGATCTCCTTGGGCTTGTTCGATGGGACAGGTGCGAGGGGTGGACGTTGTCGGCGAACGCGGCGATCCCCGCCGCGTCCGCCGTCCGCGCGGGCGGGCTGGGCAGCCCGCCGCCGGGGGTGCTCAGAATAGCGCCTCGTCCATCGCCATCAGCGGCGCGAGGCCGGCGCGGCAGCTGCGGATGAGGCCGGCGGTCTCGGGCAGCAGCTTGGCGAAGTAGAAGCGCGCGGTGGCGAGCTTGGCGGTGTAGAACGGGTCGCCCGAGTCCTTCTTCGCGAGCGCGATGCGCGCCATGCGCGCGAAGAAGTAGGCGAAGGTCAGGTGCCCGCAGATGCGCAGGTAGTCGACCGCGGCGGCACCCACCTCGTCGGCATTGCCCATCGCCTTCATGCCGAGTTCCATCGTCAGCTTGGTGACCTTCTCGCCGAGGTCGGCCAGCGGGTTGACGAACTCCTGCATCGCCTCGTCGGTGCCGGCGTCCTCGATGAACTCCTGCACCAGCTTGCCGAACTTCTTGAGCTTGGCGCCGTTGTCGGCGAGCACCTTGCGCCCCAGCAGGTCCAGCGACTGCACGGTGTTCGTGCCCTCGTAGATCATGTTGATGCGGCTGTCGCGGACGAACTGCTCCATGCCCCACTCGTGGATGTAGCCATGCCCGCCATAGACCTGCATGCAGTGCGAGGTCGCGATGAAGCCGTTGTCGGTCAGGAAGGCCTTGACGATCGGGGTGAGCAGCGCCACCAGGTCGGCGGCATCGCGGCGCTCGTCCTCGTCGTCGGTCGCGAGCTCCTTGTCGATCAGCAGCGCGCAGTACATCGCCAGCGCCCGCCCGCCCTCGGCGTAGGCGCGCGCGGTGAGCAGCATCTTGCGCACGTCCGGGTGCACGATGATCGGGTCGGCCGGCTTGTCGGGTGCCTTCGGCCCCGAGAGCGCGCGCATCTGCAGGCGTTCGCGCGCGTAGCTGACGGCGTTCTGGTAGGCGACCTCGGCCAGGCCCAGGCTCTGGCAGCCCACGCCCAGGCGCGCGGCGTTCATCATCACGAACATCGCCTGCAGGCCCTTGTTGGGCTCGCCGACGAGCGTGGCCACCGCGCCGTCGAGGTTGAGCTGGCAGGTCGCACTGCCGTGGATGCCCATCTTGTGCTCGAGCGCGCCGCAGCTGATGCCATTGTGCGCGCCCAGGCTGCCGTCGGCGTTGACGAGGAACTTGGGCGCCACGAACAGGCTGATGCCCTTGCTGCCCGCGGGCGCGTCCGGCAGCCGTGCCAGGATCAGGTGCACGATGTTGGGCGCCATGTCATGGTCGCCGGCGCTGATGAAGATCTTCTCGCCGCTCAGCTTGTAGCTGCCGTCGGCCTGCGGCTCGGCCTTGGTGCGCAGCAGCCCGAGGTCGGTGCCGCAGTGCGGCTCGGTCAGGCACATTGTCGCCGTCCACTCGCCGCTGGTGAGCTTGGCGAGGTAGGTCTTCTTCTGCTCCTCGGTGCCGTGCGCATGCAGCGCCTCGTAGGCACCGTGCGAGAGGCCCGGGTACATCGTCCACGCCTGGTTGGCCGAGTTGAGCATCTCGTAGAGGCACTGGTTGACGAGCACGGGCAGGCCCTGGCCACCGTACTCGGGGTCGCAGCTGAGCGCCGGCCAGCCGCCCTCGACGTACTTGGCGTAGGCCTCCTTGAAGCCCTTGGGCGTGCTCACCGCGCGCGTGGCCTTGTCGAGCGTGCAGCCTTCGAGGTCGCCGACGCCGTTGAGCGGAAAGAGCACCTCGGCGGCGAACTTGCCGGCCTCGGTGAGCACGGCGTCGATCGTCTCGGCGTCGACGTCGGCATGCCGGGGCAGCAGCTTCAGCTCGTCGACGGCGCCGAGCAACTCGTGCAGCACGAACTGCATGTCGCGCAGGGGCGGGGTGTAGGTGGGCATGGCAGGCCTCCGGGGAGTGGGTTGGGGAAGAACGGCAGGTCGCTGGATCAGGTCAGGGCGGTGCGGCGCTGGGACGGACAGGCTCAGCGCCGAGACCGCGCCGGCAAGGCCGTGGCGGTCGCTGGCGCACCGGCGCCGGCCGGCGGCACCTGGTACTCGCGCACCACGCGGGCAAAGGCGGTGCGGGCACGCTCGAGCGTGCCGGGCTGGCGCAGGAAGCGGGCATCGTGGTGCAGGGCCAGGATCAGGCCGTGGACCTCGAACAGCATCTGCGCCGGGTCGGTATCGGCACGCAGGTGGCCGACCTCGATCGCCGCGCGGATCGCGCGCTCGAGCGCCGCGTGCCAGGTGCGCACCATCTCGGCCAGCGCGTCGCGCACCGGCCCCGGGCGGTCGTCGAACTCGACCGCGCCGCTGATGTAGATGCAGCCCGAATCGATCTCGACCGAGACGCGGCGCACCCAGCGCTCGAAGAGCGCGAAGAGGCGCGGCAGCCCGCGCGGCTCGCGGATCGCCGGGAAGAAGACCTCTTCCTCGAAGCGCGCGTGGTACTCGCGGATCACCGAGATCTGCAGTTCCTCGCGCGAACCGAAGTGCGCGAAGACGCCGGACTTGCTCATGCCCGTGACTTCGGCCAGCGCGCCGATCGACAAACCTTCGAGCCCCATGTGCGAAGCCAGCGTCAGCGCGGCGTCCAGGATGGCCGCGCGCGTCTGCTGGCCCTTGTGCAGGCTGCGCGGCGGCGACGCGCTTGGGGCGGCAGGGGACGAGCGCTCCAGGTTCACGACAAGTCAAAAAAGACGAACGATCGTTCTATTTTGCATGCTCTTGACCGTCGCGGGGGAAAGGCGAATCGAAAAGCCTAGAGCGGCCCACCTAATCCCGGCGCTCGCGGCCCGGACGTGGCCTTGCGGCGCGCGTCGACACGCGCCCGGCGCTTGCGGTACGCTTGGTCGATGGACGTGCTGCAGCTCGATGTTTCCGGGCGGCCGCAGGCGTGGATCTCCGCGAAGGAAGCGGCCGTCCTCTACGCCAGCGACGAGGTGGCGTGGACGCTGGGCCGCGCCTGCCAGGTGCTGCGCGGCGGCATCCAGCGCGCCACCGGACGGCAGTCGATCATCGAACTGCACCCGATCGTCGCGGTGCGTGGCACCGTTCCGGCACGCGCGTGGCGGCAGAGCCCGGCGCTCACCAACGCCAAGCTCTTTGCGCGCGACCGCCACCTCTGCGCCTATTGCGGCTCGCTCTGCGCGGACGATGAACTCACCCGCGAACACATCGCCCCGGTTTCCCGCGGCGGGCAGGACAGCTGGATGAACTGCATCACCGCCTGCCGTGCCTGCAACGGCCGCAAAGGCAACCGCATGCCCGAGGAGGCGCGCATGAGCCTGCTCTACCTGCCCTACGTGCCCAGCCTGCACGAGGACATGATCCTGCGCGGGCGACGGATCCTCGCCGACCAGATGGAGTTCCTGCTCGCCAGCGTGCCGCGCAACAGCCGTCTGCACGGCTGAGCGCGACCGCCCTTGCGCGGATTCAAGCCTTCAGCAACTGCCTCAGCACGTAAGGCAGGATGCCGCCGTGGCGGTAGTAGTCGGCCTCGACCGGGGTGTCGATGCGCAGCGTCAGCTTCACCTCGGCGCGACTGCCGTCGGCGCGGTGGATCACGAGCTGCGCCTGGCTGCGCGGGCGCAGCGCCGGGTCGAGCACGAGGTCGATCGTTTCGTTGCCGGTGATGCCGAGCGACTGCCACGAATCGCTGCCCTGGAACTGCAGCGGCAGCACGCCCATGCCGACGAGGTTGCTGCGGTGGATGCGCTCGAAGCTGCGCGCGATCACCGCCCTGATCCCGAGAAGCTGCGTGCCCTTGGCCGCCCAGTCGCGGCTCGAGCCGTTGCCGTACTCCTCGCCCGCGAAGACCACCGTGGGCACGCCGGCGGCCTGGTAGCGCATCGCGGCGTCGAAGATCGGCATCTTCTCGCCGCTGGGCTGCAGCAGCGTGAGGCCGCCCTCCTCGCGCGAGCCGTCGGCCTTGGCCGGCAGCATCAGGTTCTTGATGCGCACGTTGGCGAAGGTGCCGCGCATCATCACCTCGTGGTGGCCGCGGCGCGAGCCGTAGCTGTTGAAGTCGGCGCGCGCGACCCCGTGCTCGATCAGCCACTGGCCCGCCGGCCCGGCCTTGGCGATCGAGCCCGCCGGCGAGATGTGGTCGGTCGTGATCGAGTCGCCGAACATCGCCATGATGCGCGCCCCCTCGAGCGGCGCGGCGCCGGCCTTGGCCTCGGGCGCGGCAAGCGCAAAGCCCTCGAAGTACGGCGGCTCGGCGATGTAGGTGCTCTGCGGCCAGGCGTAGGTCTGGCCCGAGCCGCCCTCGATCGCCTGCCACAGCTCGCCCGGGTCGCTGGCGATGCGCGCGTAGTTCTCGCGGAAGGCCTTGCCCTCCATCGCGTGGCGCACGAGGGCCGCGACCTCCTCGTTCGTCGGCCAGATGTCGCGCAGGTAGACGTCCTTGCCGTCCCTGCCCTTGCCGATCGGCTCGCTCGTCAGATCGCGCAGCACGCTGCCGGCCAGCGCGAAGGCCACGACCAGCGGCGGGCTCATCAGGAAGTTGGCCTTGAGGTTGGGGTGGATGCGGGCCTCGAAGTTGCGGTTGCCCGAGAGCACCGCCGCGCACACCAGGTCGTGCTCGGCGATCGCGTCGTTGAGCTGCGGCGTCAGGTCGCCCGAGTTGCCGATGCAGGTCGTGCAGCCGTAGCCGGCCAGCGCGAAGCCCAGCTGCTCGAGGTAGGGCAGGAGGCCGGCGTGGTCGAGGTACTCGGTGACGACGCGCGACCCGGGCGCGAGCGAGGTCTTGATGTGCGGCGCCACGCGCAGGCCCGCCTGCACCGCCTTCTTCGCCAGCAGGCCGGCGGCGAGCATCACGCTCGGGTTGGAGGTGTTCGTGCAGCTCGTGATCGCGGCGATCAGCACATCGCCGTTGCCGACCGACACGTCGCCGGTCGGCGCCGGCACGTCATCGGTCGGAAGCTGCGGGCGGTTGATGACCATCTCGGCCTTGTTGCGCTCAGCCCCGGGCGTGAGCGCGGGCGCGGCCGGCGCGCCATGGCCATGCGGATCGTGCGCGAGCGCGAATCGCGGTGCGAGCCTCGCCGCGGGCAGGTTGAAGCCGCCCTCGGCGTTGGGCTTGGAGAACAGGCTCGTGAAGCGCGACTTCAGGTCGCCAAGCTCGATGCGGTCCTGCGGCCGGCGCGGGCCGGCCACGCTCGGCGTCACGCTGCCGAGGTCCAGGCGCAGCAGCGTCGTGTAGTCCAGGTCGGCGGCGTCGGGGATGCCGTACATGCCCTGCGCCTTGTAGTAGGCCGCGAAGGCCTCGATCTCGGCGTCGGTGCGCCCGGTGTCGCGGAAGTACTCGATCGTCTTGTCGTCGACCGGGAAGAAGGTGATCGTCGCGCCGTTCTCGGGCGACATGTTGCCAAGCGTCGCGCGATCGGGCACCGAGAGCGTGCGCGTGCCCTCGCCGACGAGCTCGACGAACTTGCCGACGACCTTGTGCTTGCGCAGCAGCTCGGTGACGGTGAGCACGAGATCGGTGGCCGTCACCCCCTCGCGCAGCCGCCCGGTGAGCTCCAGGCCGACGACGTCGGGCGCGAGGAAGTAGACCGGCTGGCCCAGCATCGCCGCCTCGGCCTCGATGCCGCCCACCCCCCAGCCGACGACGCCGATGCCGTTGATCATCGTCGTATGGCTGTCGGTTCCCACCAGCGTGTCGGGGTAGCAGATGCCGTCGGCCGTGCGGTGCACGCCGCGCGCGAGGTACTCGAGGTTGACCTGGTGGCAGATGCCGAAGCCCGGCGGCACGACACGGAAGGTGTCGAAGGCCTGCATGCCCCACTTCATGAACTGGTAGCGCTCGTGGTTGCGCTTGAATTCGAGCTGCATGTTGCGCTCGAGCGCGTCCTTCGTGCCGTAGACGTCGACCATGATCGAGTGGTCGACGACCAGGTCCACCGGCACCAGCGGCTCGATGCGCTTGGGGTCGCAGGAAAGCCGCGCCGCGGCCGAGCGCATCGCCGCGAGGTCGACGAGCAGCGGCACGCCGGTGAAGTCCTGCAGCAGCACGCGCGAGACGACGAAAGGGATCTCCTCGGTGCGCGCGTCCCTGGCGCCCCAGTTGGCGACCTGCTTGACGTGCTCGGCGGTGATCTTGTGGCCGTCGCAGTTGCGCAGCACCGACTCGAGCACGATGCGCATCGACACCGGCAGCCGCTTGATGTTCGGGTAGGTCTTGGCGAGCTCGGGCAGCGAATACAGGCGCAGGCTCTGCCCCGACGCGGTGGAGAAGCTCTGCAGGGTGGAAGCGAACGGATGGGCAGGGGTGGTCATCGGGGGTCCTCTCTTCGGCCGTGCTGGGGCGGGCCGCACGCTGCGGCAGCCCGTGAAGCCTACGCCACGACGCGGCGCCGAGCTTTCAGGCGGGGCATTGTGCGCCGCCTCGCGAGGTCGTGGCTCGGCGAGGGCGCAGGAGCGCGGAGGATCCGGGCGCCCCGCAGCCTCAGCCGGCCGCAGCCGGCCTCACCCCGCTTCATCCGGCGTCATCCCGTGTCATCCCGGATCATTCCGCGATGGGCAGACGCAGCGAAAGCCGCGCGCCGCCCAGCGGCGCCTGCCCCACCTGCACGCTGCCGCCATAGGTTTCGGCCAGCGTGCGCACGATGTCCAGGCCCAGCCCCGAGCCGGCGCGCCGCTCGTCGAGCTGCACGCCGCGCTCGAACATGCGCTCGCGCTGTTCGGGCGGGATGCCCGGACCGTCGTCGTCGACGGTGATGGAGAGCTGCCCCTCGTCGCTGCGCACGTCGACGACGACCCGGGTGCGCGCCCACTTGCCGGCGTTGTCGATCAGGTTGCCGAGCAGCTCGAAGAGGTCCTGTTCCTC
>Ga0209200_1002571_pt1 | contig 16558 bp, 15 predicted proteins | sample AD_UKC033_MetaG_FD_184406 | JGI IMG/M metagenome (GOLD analysis project Ga0209200, IMG submission 184406) | Active sludge microbial communities of municipal wastewater-treating anaerobic digesters from USA - AD_UKC033_MetaG (SPAdes) (version 2) | ecosystem: Engineered > Bioreactor > Anaerobic >...
TCGCGGGATGTTCACACCCGTTCAGGACCCCCTGTACGGCTCGGTGATCTGCGCCCAGTCCCAGTGGAAAGCCACGGAAACGCCGCCTCGGACCAAGTGGGTCTGCCGGCCGGCGGGCCATGACAATGACTTCATTTACCTGAGATATCTGGGCTATGGACCTGTCCGGTTGAGCGAGCTGCAGGAAAAAGGCGTCCTGTGAAGGAAGAGAGATCCTGCGCACAAAAACAGGGGGAGGGGCGGCTCCGCCCCTCCCCCTGAAAAATTCGAGGCCCCGCAATTTTCATCTTGCGTAACTGGTGGAAATTTTATAAGATCGCGAGAAACAGGAGATCAAAACAAGGCAGAGCGGGATTTTGGTAAAAAAAGTGCCTTCAAAGGCTTGACAAATAAGTGAAATTCATATTGTATTAGTCCTGCTTGAACAATAGCACCGGGAACCGAGGCCTCAGATGAAGACCGGAAAGGAAGGTAAGGCAAGATGACCCTGACAAAAGCGGAGCTCGTTAAAAACGTTCACACCTATACGGGGTTTTCCAAGGAGCGCTGCACCGAGCTTGTAGAAAGCGTTTTCGACCTGGTTAAACAGGAGCTCGAATCGGGAAACGACATCCTGATCTCCGGGTTCGGCAAATGGTCCGTCAAGAGCAAGAACCCCCGGAAGGGTAGAAACCCGCAGACAGGCGAGGAATTGATCCTATCCTCCCGTAAAGTCGTGACATTTAAATGTTCAAGAAAACTGAAGGAGAGCATCAACGAATAGTTATTGTGATAAAATGGTTTGCAATGTTTTGAAAATACATGTAATAAAGAAAAAGGAGATGTCTCGATAGAAAGAGTTAGAAGCTGAAAGCTTTTTTAAAAGAGTCGTGGCGATGAATTACATGCTTCATAATTCTTAGCCTGCCTGTTAAAGGATGGCGGTGGGCGTTTTTAATGGAGAAATTTGTATTACTCCAGGAAAGAAGCGGGCATGTAACCCACGTGGATGATTCAAATCATCTATGCCCGCCACCATACGTTTTCAAACACAAGGACCTTATCGCCTCTTTGCATTCAGCGAAGAGGGTCGAGTTGCACAAACTCATCAACATTATAAATTTCCTCCACTTTAATGAATCAATCGTCTGGGTGTATCTGCTTCACATGGAATATGAAGAAGGTATCCTCTTGCGGGCTTCCCTCAAACCCTGCACAGGCTCTGAACTGACCTGCAACTGGGCTGAAAATGTCATCACAAAACTGAATCTACAGGATTTTCACTTTCAATACATCATCCTTTCCGACGGTCAATCCATCATTTTCATACCCGGACGACTGTTGAGAGTCGATCTCACGGGACTCACCATTTCCCTGCCGGAAGTGAGCTACAACATCTCGAGAAGAAAGCACAGGCGGTACGACTGCAGTGACATCAGCATGGAGGTTTTTCAAAACGGCATCTATTTGAAGGGCATCCTCGTCGACTTCACCGCCACCGCCTTCCGGGTCCGAATCTTTCCCCATTCCACATCGTCCTTCATTGGATTCAACGTGGAGGAAACGGCTACAGTCAATCTGAAAAAGCGGGACTACATATTCTTTTCCGGTAACTGCCAGTTGATCAGACAATCAAATGACATCTTCGGCAGAGAGATGGTTTTCGCCCCCACGGATAGTAAAATTTCGCGATTCAGGAAGACAAAGATCAGGAGCCCCCGCTATAAACTGAGCCCGCCGCCCGCCATCATCTTCAACCATCCGTTTTTCGGGGCGAGGCTTCAGCGGGAAATCCTTGACATCTCGAATTCCGGTTTTTCCGTTATCGAACGGGATGAAGACAGTGTCCTGATGCCGGGGATGATCATTCCGAGATTGAAAATTGTTTTTTCGGGGTCCATCAGTGTCGAGTGCAAGGTCCAGGTTATTTATCGGAAAACGCTTGATGATAAAGAAAAGATACGATGTGGAATCGCGATATTGGATATGGATCTGGAGGATTTCAGTACGCTGAATCAGATTCTAAGCCAGTCAAGGGACCACTTTTCAAATGTCTCGTCCTCTGTCGACCTGAATGCCCTGTGGGAGTTCTTTTTCGATTCCAATTTCATATATCCGGACAAATACAAATTCATCCATAATAACAAGCAGGAATACAAGGAAACATACAAGAAACTCTACCAGAGCAAGCCCGAGATCGCCAAACACTTCACCTATGAGTCGGAAGGGAAAATTTACGGACATATCGCGATGGTTCGGGCGTACGAATATTCGTGGATGATACACCATTACGCATCAAGGGCAATGGACAGGCGACTGGTCGGGTTCGTAATTCTCAAGGAAATCCTCAAATACATCAATGGAGCCTACAGGCTGGCTTCCGCCAATATGTGCTACCTCATGACCTACTTCAGGGCCAGCAACAAAATAATTGATCGCGTTTTTGGAGGGTACAGCAGGGAGCTAAACATGAGCAAGGGGTGTTCGGTGGACTCGTTTGCATATTACGTTCATCACAAGAGCGACGAAAACGCCTATCTGCCCCCGGAATGGGAGCTGAGACGCTCGACTCAGGTCGATCTCTGGCACGTCGAGAAGTTTTACACCCATTCGTCAAACGGGCTTTACATCGAATCGTTGGGCCTGGGCAACGGAGAATCGAAATCGGGTTCCCTTGCCACGAAGTACAAGAACCACGGATTCAAGAGAAATCTGTCCCTTTTTTCTCTGACTTTCAGAAAGGAACCGGCGGCCCTCATCGCCATCGATCAATCCGATATCGGTTTCAATCTTTCAAATCTTCTGAACGGCTTTAAGATCGTCGTACTGGATACGGAAGCCGTGAAATGGGATATTCTGCAAATGGTCATGCAGAATTTATCACGGTTTTTCGATGTTTCGGACATCCCTGCGTTGATTTATCCGTTCGATTACACCCATACCCACAACTGCCCGGTAGAAAAACAGTACAATTTATGGATCCTCGATGTGGCCGGCTACGGAAACGACTTTCTGAACTATATGGAGAAACATTTCAGGATCAGGCTGGACTGACACCCGGGGAAACCCAACCTTTATTGTGCATCGCGATTCCTGAGAAAATTATTCATTGACAGAGATGGTCCCCGAATGGGTATGGTACCGGACTGTCCCGAACGTACCCCCGGCATATCACCACGACCAGGGGAACGATGCCGGGAGCGGCCGTTATGACCGGGCCATGAAAAAACATGCCGCCTTTTTTAGTTGTGGCGTGAGAAGACCAGTCTATGTTATCTTTGGTCGAGGGGGTTAATCTTTTCCATTCATGCTGACGGTTCATGACGAGACATTGCGGAAAAGACCTTTTTAAGTAAAACTTCCGCCAGCGAATCGTTTGCGTTATTTCCGGACCCGAGTTTGAACCGTTGTTTTCTTTGAGATGTCTGCTTCCCCGCAGTCCCTGTCAGCCGGAGAAAGCATTCTGAAAGGCCATGACTCATAACGCGTCAAATGGAGAAAAAGACAGGCTGATCCAGATCCTGTCCAACGCATTGAACAAGTCGCTGGACTTGTCCCTTAACCGGGGAAAGAAGCTGTTTTACTTTTCCTTCGGTTTTCTCACAGGGCTTGGCTTGGCCCTTCCTTTCCTGATATCGCTGAACGCCGACAGGAGCAGGCTTTTAAGTTACGGTTACAGCTACAATAACGCCATTCAACAGATGAATGAGCTGAAAACGGAAGTCCAGCAACTGTCGCTTCTCGTCGATGAGAAAAAGACCGTCCAGAGAGGTTCGAATGAAGCGGCTTCCGTCGCAGGGAACACGGCCGCATCGGCGGCCCCGGAAAAACAGGCGGCCCTGGCTCCTGAATTTGAGGTTTTCATTCATTATAAAAGAGACGATTACAGGGAACTGCTTGACGAACTGCGGGAGCAACTGGGAGAAGCCGCAAATCTCAACGTTCACGGCATGGAACGGGTCAACCTGAATTTCAGGAAAAATGAGATCCGCTATTTCCGGGAAGCCGACAGAAGGGGCGCCACAGAGGTTCTATCCTTGATCCATTCTTTCTTTCATGCCAGAAACGAAGAGGGAAACATCCCGATTTTTGAAGTCAGATCCTTTTCCGAGAACTTCCCGAATGCAAGAGAAGGGCTTGTGGAGGTTTGGGTCAACTCGTTGGAGTCTGCGGCCGGTCCTGTGAAATGAATCCGTTGAATATGCGATGAGCCAGCTCAAATAAGGCGCGAAGACCTATATTTTACATGGACCTCTATTTTTTATATTACCTTATTATTATGATGGTCACCGGGATATTCGGGGGAGTGGTCATCTCTCTGACGTCTCAAGGACCCGAAAAAAAAATGTTACCCCACGTTCTGCTTGGGATTCTTGGATCCTTCAGCGTTCCCCTCTTTTTAAACATGATATCCAGCCGGCTTCTCCAGGAAAGCAGGTCCGATTCCGTCAATCTTCTCTATTTAATCAGCATTTGTCTCGTTTTCTCCCTTCTACCCTCCCGAATTCTCATAAGATGGAAAACACCGGACCAGGATCCCCATCCGCCCGGTTCGAGTTTTTCGAAGAACATGGAAGAGAACCGGGAAGAACGGCACGAAAAGGCCTCGAAGGCCGCTTCGCTGAAATCAGAACCGGCAGGGCGTCCTGAGGGCATACTTTCCGAAAATGAATACAGGATAATGAAGGCTGTTGCAGAAAGAAAAAACGGAGAACCCATTTTCAGCAAAACCGCGGCAGCGTCAGTAAACATGAGCGACAGAGATTTCAGTGAGACTCTTTCTCTTCTCATGGCAAAGGGTTATATCGGACAGCGGCTGTCCGAGGAAAACAAGCTGAACTTCTCGCTATCAAAAAAAGGCATTAGAATCCTTGAAAAATACGCCGATTATCATCCTGAGGTAAAAAAGACACCAGAAGGTGCGGATACCAGCGATTGAGGAATCATGGAGATCCACAGGGTTCTCTCGCTTACACTCCTTGATCCGGTATCGATCCTCGCCTGTCCGGCCGCCCTGGCCGGCCCCGTTCAAAATCTCCGTATGCATCGCAGTTTCATGGCCAAATCCCACGGCGAAGTCTCTCTTTATTAATAGAGATTTGTATGATAACAATCACGGTGTGTCACACGTGGGGGAGCAGGCAGGGAATATCGACACCGCCGTGAAAGAGGGTTTCTCACCGGCAGACCCGAAAGCGCATGACAGGGTTGAGTCAATTGAAGGGACCGCCGCTTTACAACAGCCGGATTATTGAGACTTATATCGAATACCTCAAAGTTTATCATCCTGAAGTTGATCCCCATAAAATTCTCCAGGCCTCCGGAATCACTAATTTTGAAATCGAAGACGCAGGTCACTGGTTCACCCAGGAAGAGGTTGACCTTTTCTACGATGCCGTCATCAACGAAACCAAGGACCCTTCCGTCCCCCGAGAGGCAGGCCGTTACATCGCGTCCAACCAGGCGTCGGGCATTCTCCAGCAGTACGTGATCGGATTCCTCACTCCCAGAATCGCCTACTGGATGATTGAAAAGGTCACGGCAACCCTTAGTCGCGCTCATATCGTTAAAAGCCAGGTTACCGGTCCCAACAGTGTAAAGATTATCTTCAAGCCCAAGGAGAATGTTGAGGAAAAGCCCTACCAGTGCGAAAACCGCATCGGTCTCCTTGAATCCATGGCCAAGGTTTTCACGTCAAAATACGCCTCCATCGAACACAGCCACTGTATCCATCAGGGAAATGATCGCTGCGAATACGACATTTCCTGGGACAACAGCCCCTTCATGATCTGGAAGAGAATCGGATATTATTCGACGGTCATCTTTTTTATCGCAGCCATAGGCCTTTTCTTCGTGCTGCCCCTTTTTCAATGGTTCCTGGCGTGCTTTTTTTTCCTGTTTGCTGAAGCCGGGATATTCAATCGGGCACACTTCCTCGAAAAGGAAGAATACGTAAAAAACATCAAAAGCCAGGGAAATGCCGCGGACCAGCTCATCAACCAGATCAACCGCCATTACAATGAAGCCCTGCTGATCCAGGAAATCGGCCAGGCGGCATCGAGCATTCTGGATTTCGACGAGCTTCTGCGCTTCATGATGGAAACCTTGCAGAAGCGGCTCGATTACGACCGGGGTCTCGTCATGGTGGCCAATGAGGACAGAACAAGGCTTGTTTACGCCACAGGTTACGGGTATAAGCCGGAACAGGAATCTCTGCTTAAGGGGACGGCATTCCATCTGGACCGCAGCGAATCGACGGGGCAGTTCGTCCAGGCCTTCCGGGATCAGAAACCCTTTCTCATCAATGATGTGTCCGAGGCGGAAATATACATGTCCGCCAGAAGCGTCGAATTTGTCAAGGCCATGAATGTCCAATCCTTTCTTTGTGTCCCCATCCTGTACGAGGGCAAATCGGAAGGGATCCTGGCTGTCGACTCCCCCCGTTCCAAACGCCCCCTCAATCAGAGCGATCTCAGCCTTCTCATGGGTATCGCCCCGCAGATCGGCATCAGCATCAACAATGCCCGGACTTATCAGAAGATCCTTGAAAGCGAGGCGCGTTTCCGGGCCCTGGGCGAAAATTCGCCGGACATCATCTTCACGCTCAACGACCGGGGCGTTATCACCTATGTCAATCCGGCCTGGGAAAAGATTTTGGGCCATTCCAATCGAGATGCTCTCTCCAGAAGATTCACAGATTTCATCGTAGGGGACGACCAGGAAAGGCGGCAGTGGACCCGGGCCTTCATGAGGGTTCAAAACAACCGGGAAACAGTCAAAGGAATCCGAACGATCGTGCTCTGCCATGACGGTACCGAGAGAATCGTCAGCCTGAGCGGCTCACCGAATATAGACGGGGCAACCGGCAAAGTAGGTTTTATCGGGATTATGAAGGACATCACGGCCCTTGAAAAAAACCTGGACATGCTTCAGTCGGCCCTGCAGAGCACCCTCGATGCCATGTCCCTTATCATTGAGGTCCGGGACCCTTACACGGCGGGACACCAGAGACGGGTGGCTGAACTCGCCTGCGCCATCGCTGAAGAGATGAACCTGCCCGACATGACCATTCAGGGCATCCGGATGGGGGCCATGATCCACGACATCGGCAAGATCTACATTCCGGCGGAAATACTTTCTAAACCGGGGAAACTGAACCCTATCGAATTCGACATGATGAAGGCCCACCCTGAAGTGGGCTACAATATTCTCAGACGCATCGAGTTCAACGCCCCCATCGCCGACATGGTCCATCAGCACCATGAAAAACTCGACGGGTCGGGGTACCCCCGGGGCCTGAAGGGCGAGGAGATCCTTCTGGAAGCCCGGATCCTTTCAGTGGCTGACGTGGTCGAGGCCATGTCTTCGCATCGTCCGTACCGGCCGGCCCTGGGCATCGACAGGGCTCTGGAGGAAATCCTTTCCATGAGGGGCACCGCTTTCGATGAAGAGGTCGTGGACACGTGTGTCACGTTGCTCCGGGAAAAGAACTTCCAGTATAGCCAGGATGGCAGGACCACGTCATTCTGACAGGGGAACCCTCCCCCGGCACAAAATGAGGGGGGTGTATGTGAAACGCCGGGGATGGTAAAAAAAACTCTTGAAATCCGACAGGAAGGCCTCGTAGCCGCCCTGGTAGTCATCGAAGATGTCCGGAACGAGGACCGAAGCCACTTCTATTTTCTTGAGCCAGTTGTAAGCGTCGCTGTCCCTGATCTCCCCGTAGATGAGATGGTGGGCCATGAGGTCCATTTCCATGTTTGCGAAACCTTCATCGTAAAGAAAGGCGTAAAGCTTTCGTCCCGCGTGGACATCGAAATCGTAGTCCCGCTCCATGCGGGCCATGATCCTGACAAGGCAGTTCTCCAGGTGCGGTGGAATGTCATAATGATTGAGACAATTGTAATCCAGGTCGATAAGGCACAGCCACCCGCCGGGCTTGATCAGGGCCTTCAGATTCTTCACAATACGAAAAGCCTCTTTTCGGAAGTACTCGAGAACAAAACGAACCCAGATGAGATCGAAGGCTCCGAGTTCCTCCAGGGGGTCGCGAAAATCGCGAAGTTCGAAGCGGATTCCCGGAAGATTCCCATAAGTTTTTCTCGCGTGTTCAATTCTTGACGCAGAAAAATCGATACCTGTGGCGGATCCCCCGGGCATGACCATTTCCCGGAGGAAGGCGGTTGTCAGTCCGGGACCGCATCCGGCGTCGAGAACGCGCATCCCCGGGCGGACACCGCACCAGGTGGCCTGCCTGTAAAAAGCCCCGGGATCCGTCTTCCCTTCGAGGCGGATGATTTCATCCCGGTTCTCCATCAGATACCCCCCTTTTTCCGTCATCGGTCCTCCTCTCATCGACCCTCTCTGCATGCAAACAGGATTTCTCGCCGTCTCGGAAAAAGCGCCGGAAACCGAATACCTGATCCTACAAAGACGGTTGCCTCCCCGCGGTTCGTCCTGTTGAAACCGGAAACGGCGGAAAAAGAGTGAAAGGCTTTTGCGAAGTCGTCAGGCATAACTTCTCAGATACTTTCGTATATAGGCCTCCACTTTCTCACGGCCGTGGAAGATGCCGAAATGCCCCTCGCAGAGGATGTCGGCTCTGAGTTCCAGAAGCTTTTCCATGGACCTCCGCCAGTCCTCCACAACGGAGTTAAAACTCGGGAGAAAGGGGCCATGGATATCCTGACCGAAGAGGATCCGCCGGCTCCCTCGATCCAGGTACAGGGACAGAGAACCGGGGGTGTGTCCCGGCGTGTGAAGAACATGGAGTTCTTCGTCACCAAAGGACAGAACCTCGTGGTCCGACGTGAAACGGCGGTCCACCGGCGTGGGCGGAAATTCCGTTTCATACCAGTTGGCCGCCGTCCGGACGGGGTCTCCCGTTTCCACGGCATCGGCGTCCAGATCGTGCATGGCCGTGGGAATGCCGTGAATCTCCCTGAAATAAGGCGCCCCCCCGATGTGATCGATATGACAGTGCGTGAGGACGAGAAGAGAGATATCCGCCGGCTTCAGGCCGGCCCTGACCATGTTCTTTTCCAGGATGCGGGCGCTTCTCCCCGCACCGGCGTCGATCATGACCAGGGTTTCGGGAAACCGGATCACAAAAGCCGTGGCGTCTTCCCCATAGGTCACGCCGGGCCCGCCTATGAGATAGACACCTTCCACGATTTCTTCAACCGGGGTCATGCTTCCTCCTCCCCACACGTTCGAAGACTTCCGATGATTTCCCCGATATGGGCGATGCCTTTCCGGTTCATATACTGCCGGATTCCGTCGAGAACGTCGAGTGTCGCCCGGGGATTGATGAAACTGGCCGTGCCGATCTGAACGGCCGAAGCGCCGACGATCAGAAATTCCAGGGCGTCCCGGGCTTCCGCGATCCCTCCGACACCGATGACGGGGATGGAAACGGCCCGCCGGACTTCCCAGACCATCCTCAGGGCCACCGGCCGGACAGCCGGCCCGGAAAGGCCGCCTGTCACCATGGCCAGGTGGGGCGTTCGTTTTTCCACGTCCACGGACATGCCCCGAAGGGTGTTGATCAGGGACAGGGCATCGGCGCCCGCTTCCTCCACCCGGCGGGCGATGGCACTGATGTCCGTCACGTTGGGGGTGAGCTTGACGATCACGGGAAGGCGGGTCGCCTCCTTCACCGATCTCGTGACTTCCGCGGCGGCGGCGGGATCGGCCCCGAAAGTGATACCGCCCCGCTTGATGTTGGGACAGGAAACGTTCACTTCCAGCCCGTGAACGCCGTCCACCCCGTCGAGAATTCCCGCCAGCCGGGCATATTCCTCCACCGTCTCGCCGAAGATGTTGACAATGACGGGAACGTCGCAGGAACGAAGAAAAGGGAGCTTTTCCTCGATGAAAGCCTCGACGCCTATGTTCTGAAGCCCCACGGCGTTGAGCATCCCCGAGGGCGTTTCCATGATCCGGGGAGGGGGGTTGCCCGCCCGGGGCTTAAGGGACAATCCCTTCACCACAACGGCCCCGAGAAGGCCCGGGTCCACGAAGGGACTGTACTCCTCGCCATAACCGAAGGTCCCCGAAGCCGTCATGACCGGGTTCTTCAACGTCAGCCCCCCGCCTATGGAAACACTGAGGTTCATCTCTTCATCCGTCACGACTTCATTCTGGCGACTTCGTAAAGTCCCTATGCTGTGTTGCCCTCCATCCCCCGTCATGAACAATAAAAGGGGACAGATTTCAAATCTGTCCCCTTTTATTGTTCATTCTTCGGGACTTGGGCGCCTTGCCTTCGGATCTTTTTACAAAGCCGTCGGTAACTGAACATTCTTCGACTTTACGGGTTCCTGAATCCTGGAACTCATCGAAGGAAAACACCGGACCCTCCCGGCAGACCCGGACGTAATTCCCCTCCCCTCCGGCTGTCTTCAGGGAAACGGCACAGCCCAGGCAGGCACCGACGCCGCAGGCCATCCGTTCCTCCATTGACAGCTGGCCCGTAACGCCATTCCTGATCCCGAAGGCGGCGAGACGGGTCAGCATGGGCCGGGGTCCGCAACCGTAGATCATCGTTCTGGCAGGATCATAGCGGTGAACCTCCCTCTCCAGAAGGTCCATGACCGTCCCCTTGAACCCGACGCTCCCGTCATCGGTGCTGACCCGAAACACCGAACAAAGGGACTTGAAACCCCTGAAAAGAGGGAAAAAGTTCGAATTTCCACAACCCAGATAGGCGTGGAGGGAGACTTCCCCTTTTTCCAGGCGATCGGTCAAGGTCCTCGCCAGATAGTGAAGCGGAACCACCCCCATCCCACCGCCCACGAGAAGAAGCGTCGGCTTTTCCGGGACTGCCGTAAACCCCCGGCCCAGGGGGCCTATGAGGGAAAGCGTCTCCCCCCGCTTCATACGGCTGAAAATTTCCGTGCCCTTGCCGGCGACACGATACAAAAGGATCACCTTTTCCAGTCCTTCCGTGAGGTCCATATCATAAACGCTGAAGGGCCTCGGCAAAAACGGGGTGTCTTCCGCTCTCCTGCGGACCATGACAAACTGGCCCGGTGAAGGAATCGTCTCCATCGAAGGCGCCCAGGAAACGGTCATCCGAAAATGCCCCGGGAGAATCTCCTTGTGGGAGAGGATGGTGCCCGTCATGACCTGCCGTGTCGCCGTCATGTCACAATTGCCCCTTTTTTTCCCCTTCGTTATTCGAGGAGAAGTCCGCCGTCATGATCACCGCATCCTCACAGGTGTCCGCATAGTAGAGAGGCCGGATCCCTCTTTTTCTAAAGCCGAATTTTTCATAAAGGCGCAGCGCGGGCCTGTTCGATCGCCTGACTTCGAGAAAACCCAGAAAAGCTCCTTTTTCCCTCCCATACGCGATCATTGTCTTCATCAGGAAGGTGGCGATGCCACCCCGGCGGTAACCCGGTTGAACGGCCACGTTCCGCAGATGTATCTCATCCACGATGATGGCGAAATGGATGGAGCCGGCGATGACTTCTCCGCTGAGAGCGACGAAGCTGTGACAGAAGGGGACCCGAAGTTCTTCCAGAAAAGACACCTCCGACCAGGGCGTTTTGAAAGAGTTTCGCTCGATCTCGATAACGCTCTTCAGATCGTTCTCTTCCATTTTCCGTACCGTCAGGGAGGCCTGGTCCGGCCGGTGGTCCTCTCTCCTGTCGTGAGTGACGGCGCCCATGGACTTCCCTACGAACTCAACAGGGTGCCGAAAAGCACCGCCATGAAAAAGAATCCCGTGAAAAGGGGCGCAATCCCCTTTTGGCGGACTGCGTTCAGGACAGCGGCAATGCCGACGAGAGGGAGTGACCAGAAAAGGATGAAAAGGGCTTTCATCGGTATTTTCCCCGAAAGAAGGGGGTATGCCTTGAGAAGAAGCAGGGTCCCCGCGAAAAGAAATACGAAAATGAACCCGACATAGATGACAAGCGTTCTTCCCAGGTCCAGCCGGACACACCGGGAAATATTCTCGGGGCGGCCTTCGACGGCGCCTGCCAGGGCCCTGTTCGAGAGAGCGCCGTGCATGGCGATGATCCACTGATCCAGCTTCCGGCCAAGAAAGGCCAGAGGCATGAAGAGAATGATGGAAAAAGCCATCATCTCCTTCGTAACGGACCCGACGGCCTGCCCCGCAAGGATAGTGCTCCCGACGGCAACGGCGGACATGAGGGAGTCATTGGGAGGAATGTAAACGCCTATGGGCATGTGGTCCGCCCACAAAATCTCGATGAGAGCCCCCATGACGAGGGCTGTCGGCAAATCGCCGAGAACAGCCCCCATAACGGCCGCGACAATGATGGGCCTGGAAACCATGACCTGGAAGAAGACGCGATCCAGGCATACAATTCCCGCCAGGGCGGACACAAGGATGGCCTTTCCGCCTGCAACCCCGTCAATCAAGAACACGAAAGGACCTTTGGTTCATCATTTCGGTGAAGTCAATCGATTTATCCCGGGGAACGCAGCGGAGTTCCACGGTCACGCCGGCATCGACGAGGGAAAGAATGTCGCTCACATCCTTGTCGTTGAGGAAGATGGTGGAGGAGCATCGAATTTTTCCATCCTCATCGTAAACGTTCCCGATATTCAATTTTTCAAAGCGGTATCCGTGATGAAAGACTTCGACGACATCACCTATATTGTCAAAAAGAACGATGATGTTTTCACGGTTCCTGCCTTCCGAACGCATGTTCCGGACAAAACCGACAATATCATACACATCAACTTTCACATCAATGGGAACAGCCATGCGAATGACCGATTCCCGGAAGGGATCCGACGCCACGTCGTTGTTGACGACAATGATCCGCCCCGCCTGAATGTAGGGAACCCAGGCCTCGATGATCTGCCCGTGAACGAGCCTGTTGTCCACTCGGATGAAGATCCGACCCATTTAAGAGGCTCCTTCAGGAACGGGGAACGGAACCGGACGCCGCGGTCAGTCCGAAGCCTTCCGGTTGAGGATTTCACTCGCCATATAAATATTTTTTATGCCATAGTTGCGAACGGTTTCAGCAAAGCGATAGAGATCCTTCTCCTCCTGGAGATCGGACAATTTGAGGAGCATCGGCAGGTTCACGCCTGTAACGACTTCGATCTTCTTGTCCTGCAGGAAGGAAAGGGAGATGTTGGAAGGCGTCCCTCCGAAAAGATCCGTGAGGATGAGAACACCCGCTCCCTGGTCCACTTTTTTGAGGGCCGCCGTAATTTCCTTTTTGATTTCGCTCAGCCCCTTCTTCGCGTCGACGGAAACAGCAAGGATTCCCTTTTGCTCACCCTTTATCATGACGGTCGCCCGTATGAGTTCGTCCGCCAGGTTTCCATGAGTAATCACAAGTGTTCCGATCATAGTTGCTCCGCCTCAAGGATTAGTAACGTAGGCTAATGAAATGCCCGCAAATTGTCAAGCTTGAATGATCCCTGCCAATGATCCCTGCCGGCCGTGCAACGAGGCGACCGTTGACAGATTCTTTGGGATGGGTTACGTTACCTCATTGCTTATCCTGGAGAAGCCTTTTGAACAAGACACTGAGCCGGGTTTCCTGTCCTTTTTGCGGGAAGCCTGTTTCTCTTTACAGAAACCCCGTCCCGACGGTGGATGTGATCATAGAGATGGATGGACAGGGGATTGTTCTCATCAAAAGGAAAAACCCTCCCCCTGGATGGGCCCTGCCGGGCGGATTTGTCGATTACGGTGAAACCCTGGAGGACGCGGCCGTACGGGAGGCCCTGGAGGAAACATCCCTGAACGTCACCCTCCAGGGACTTTCAGGGGTCTATTCCTCACCCGACCGCGATCCGAGACAGCACACCATATCCACGGTATTTATCGCCACGGCTTCGGGAACCCCCCGGGCTCGGGACGACGCGGCAGACATCGGGGTCTTTTCCGAAAAGGACATTCCCCATGCCCTGGCCTTCGATCACGAAAAGATCCTCGCCGATTATTTCAGGAACCGGCACTCGACGAGAGGATAGCCGGCAACGGCGAGACCCCCTTGAGACAATCAGCGGGATCGACAAAAGTGTCGTTTTTGTCGTCTCAACGCGAATTCTCTTTAATATATTATGATTATTTGCTTTCAGCGTAGGAGAGGAATTTCCGTCGACATTTTCTTCCCCTGTTCTTTGCCGTAATAATCCTGCAAGGTCGTCGTGACGATGGTGATTCTCCGTCACAAAGGGCATTCCTTGCAGATATGTGACGCTTGGCATGCATCATGCGTATTAAATAAACCGAGAATCGAATCTCCTCCGATTCTGGCTTAAACCTCTCGAAAGGCCCCTTCCCAGGAAGGGGCCGAAACCCTCTCCCGGGGGAAGCGAAAGCTTCCCCCGCCTTATTTATGCCTCATTTTATCAATCCGGGAATAGAACCATCAGGATTGTAAAAACCCCCGTGTTCGTTCGTCACTCAATGCCGTCACGGGAACCCCATGTCCACATGGCCCGGCCTGTCGCGGGGCGGCAGTATCACAAACAGAATGTCACGGAGGATCCAAGTCGTCCTGAAGACAGGCCTTTCAATGCGTTTTGAGGAATGCGCTGCGGCCGTCGCCCCTCCCGACGGCCCGGGATATCTCGGAACCCAGGGCATCGAAGGTTTTGGTGTCGAAACGGCAGAACTTGGACCGGATGAAAGCCTTTTCCTCTTCCGGTGTGTTTTGAAGTCTAAGATAGAATTCGTGGCTGTCGACAAAATTCATGCAACCGAAAAAGCCGATTGCGTCACCGATCTTTCTCATCCTGTTTCGAATGGACTCGAGGTACCCGTCGGACATCCGTTCGGACCGGACGAGGTTTTCCAGGAAAAGAGGCAGGAGGGGTTTTTCCTTCGTCTCCAGGGTCGTTTCCCTTTTCAGCCACCGAATGACGCCTTCCCTGTTTTCCGCCATGCCGCCGAACTGCTCCGTCAGATTCCCGCGCCGTTCCTTCACCACCGCTCCGCTGCGATTTCGGATATGGACAAGAATACGCCGGGGGTTCACAAGGAGATCCCCCGCCGACGAGAATTCAAAATTGTCTGTATAATTTCCCGCGCAATAGAGGGCCAGCTCATTGAGCCGGGCATAGGTCAGCCAGTAAAGGGCCGGGTCATCCTGCGGAACGTTATCCAGCTCCTTTCGTCTTTCGTCCAGAAAGCCTTCGTTCAGTCTCGCAAGGGAGGCGTTCCTTTCGAGAAACCCGTTATACCGAATCCAGGACCCCCTGTGCCGGTCCAACCGTCCCGACGCCATAGCCGATGACACCCGATGATACCTCCCGAAAACCCATTTACGGTCTCTTAAATCCCAGGCGAGGCCGCTGAACGGATGAGAGCCTTCCGATCGCGCGGCCGCAGGAACCGCCGTTTTCATACGCCATCCAGGGTCCGCTGTCAACCGAAACAAACCCGGAATATCTCATGACTGTTTAATGGAAATATCCATGACTTCTCCCGTCAGGTCAATAATCTGCTTTTTTATACATATTGACATACCCGGAACAATTGAATATTTTTTAATCAGCTGGTTGTGATGTCGGAATTTCTGATCCCTTGTCGCCATCGATTTCCGCTGGTTGTTTTCGCCGATGCCATCCTCTCCCGCCGCATGCTCGACCGCCGTCTCCAAATGGTCCGGGAAAAAAACATGAGGGAAACAGAGCCGTCGCAGTGCCGTTCATTTAGGAACTCCGTACGAGAAAGGGTCGTGTTTCACGGAAAGGAGGTCACCATGGACAGAATATTGAGAATCAACATGGGAGTGAAGGGCGGTCCCGCGGTCAGGGAAGAGGCGCCCGGATCCTATGAAGGCCTCGGGGGCAGGGCCCTTACGTCGGCCATCGTCTCTGCCGAGGTTCCTCCCCTGTGTCATCCCCTGGGCGGAGACAACAAGCTGGTCATCGCGCCGGGGCTTCTCAGCGGAACCATCGCCGCCATGTCGGGGAGACTCTCCGTGGGATGCAAGAGCCCCCTCACCGGCGGGATCAAGGAAGCCAACGCGGGGGGACAGGCTGCCCAGGTCATGGGGCGCCTGGGCTACCGGGCCATCGTCCTGGAAGGAAAGCCGGAAGCGGATGTGCCCTACAAAATTTACATCAACAAGGACGGTGTCAGAATCGAAAAGGACGAGAGCCTGCGGATGCTCGGCAACTACGAACTCGTCGACAGGATGAAGGAGCGGCATGGCGACCGCATCGCCTGCATCTCCATCGGGCCGGCGGGCGAGATGAAAATGGCCGCCGCCTCCGTGGCCTGCACCGACATGGAACTCCGGCCCACCCGGCATGCCGGCCGGGGCGGCGTCGGGGCCGTCATGGGGGCCAAGGGGGTCAAGGTCATCGTCCTCGACGACACGGGGATGGGCATGCGCGAGCCGAAAGACCCGGAAAAATTCAAGGAGGCCAACAGGCGCTGGGTGGCGGGCCTGAAACAGCACGCCGTCACCGGCGAGGCCCTCCCGGCCTACGGGACGAACGTCCTCGCCAACGTCATCAACGAGGCGGGCGCCTACCCCACGAAGAACTTCATGTGGGGCCGATTCGACGGCTGTCAAGCCATCAGCGGGGAAACCCAGGCGGCCCTCGAAGAATCCCGGGGCGGCCT
>Ga0209200_1002575_pt1 | contig 16549 bp, 18 predicted proteins | sample AD_UKC033_MetaG_FD_184406 | JGI IMG/M metagenome (GOLD analysis project Ga0209200, IMG submission 184406) | Active sludge microbial communities of municipal wastewater-treating anaerobic digesters from USA - AD_UKC033_MetaG (SPAdes) (version 2) | ecosystem: Engineered > Bioreactor > Anaerobic >...
AGGATCGCCGGACGCGACAAGCGGTTTCATGCCAATATAAAACCAATCACCCATTGGTTGGTCAGTTTGTTGCAAACGGTATTGCGGACCAACTTCAGCTGGACAGAGTTCTAAGCCAAACTCTTCTGCTTTGGCAAACAACTCAGTAGTGGTGGGGTAATTGGTAAATCCAAAATCTCGCACTTTTAGTCGAACGATATCAACTTTCTCAGTGATTGATGATCTTTCGCCTTTAAAGAGTCTCTGAATACCACTCAAGCCACTTTGAGTAGGCATAAAATCAGGACTTTCAATCATTTCGCGAGCAACTGAGCTAAGATTAATTCCTTGCTTTTCCATTGCCTGTAAAAGCTCTTTTCTGTCTTTGGTACCAATAACCACTTCATCTCTCGCTATTTTTCCTTCAGGGAAAGAGGTATAGATGTGCTCTAAGCCACTAAACTCTTCAAATATGCCAGAGAACAATGGCCCTATATAAGCTTTGGTATAGGCTGAGACTTCATGACGACTCCAAGCAATTTCTCCTGGGTCACAATCCAAAACGACAGGAGCATCCTCGCGAGAATCTCGACGAGCACGAAGCTCAGCAATTCTTGGATCGCGTTGGTAGCCGAATCCTTCAATGGTGCCATTAATTTCATATAAGAAGATAAGTTCATCCTTGGTAAGGTTCCTGCCTGCATTCATGCGATTCTCTATAGTAGTTAACCAACGCATATCAGAAGTTTTCTTCTCATACGCTTTACCATCCGGGAACTCTGCCAGTTTTTCTTGGACAATTCCCCCAACATAAGGATCAAGGTTTTGGTTATCGGCTATACCTCTGACTTCGCCAATGCTGTCTCCATCCATGCGGATTGCAACACGAGGGATAGTTGGTTGGTTTTGTTCATCTAGTGAGTAATAGACATAAAAATCACCACCTTGAAGCTGAGACCTGGCAGTTGATTCACCAGCTGTACACCAACCCGTGCCATGTCCTTGAATAGAGTCGACCAATTGTTGGGGATCAGAACCTTGATCAAACTTGACCCAATGACCTTCTGTAATAGCTAGTCTCTCAGTATTAGCTGGTGTTGCTTGCTCATACGCTTTCGCATATATCTTGGCGAAATTCTCGCCCTGAAGAAGCTTTCGAATATCTTCCTTGCGAGTTACTCCTTGATATTTATTTTCGATTTCATCCAGGACATAAGCTAATGCTTCTCTATTAAGTTCTGGGAACTCTCGAAGTGTTGTCCAATCAACACTACCTGTTGAACGTTTTGGAAACTCGCCCTTTTGGTGATCATACGCTGTTAAACTTAAAATATTTCGAAATGCATAATATTTAAGCCAATCTGGATATGTGGCATCCTCAGTAAGAAGATAATCCATCCAGGCATCAAGACTATCAGTTTGTTGACCAATGGTTTCTTCAATAACTCCTCCGAGCTCTTCATAAGCGCGATCACGTATATCTGGAGTAATTTCAATATTGCCGTGGCCTTGTTGTCGAGCAATTCTTTGATCAGTACGAAGTCGATAGTCAACAATTTGGTCAGGAGTAACAATATACTCATCATGTAACATCTGACGAACGAGACTTCTTGCTCTCTCGCGCTTTTGGGGATTTTCATTATTCAGAAGAAATTGTAGTCGATCAAGATAGTTTTGAACTCGAGATTCAACTTTCTGTGGAACTTTTTCGCCACTGAGCACTTCAGCACGTCGAGCTGCAGCATCAACTTCTATGCTTTTATTCAGATTAAAAACTTCGTTAAGGACTTGAGTGCCGGAATTTTCCATATGATACTAGTTTACAAGATTTTCTTTTGTAACTTTAGCATCAATTCTGGCTATGATCAAAAGTCAAATAACTCTTTAAGCTTAATATGGAGTGCTTTGGCAATTTTACCAATTTTGTCGAGAGTAGCATTTTTTTCACCACGCTCCAAAAATCCCATATAACTACGATCAACTCCAACCTCATCGGCCAAATCTTCCTGAGTTAAACCACGCTCTTTACGTAATTTCTGGATTTGTTTCCCAAATTCTTTATGTAATTTTGTTGTTTTAAGTTTAGTTCCCACAAAAATATTGTGGTTGAAATAACTCAGTCTATACAGCTTCTCCTTGTAGCATTATAATAAAACCTGCGGTATATTCCTTGCATAAGTCAACAAAAAGAAAGGAAAAAATATGTCTGACTCAAAAGAGAAAAAAGGTAATTGGTTTATGAGACACAAGATTTTAACTGGAATCTTGGTGTTCATAGTATTTATAGTAGTAGTGAGTGCTTCTGGTGGGGATAGCTCACCTAGTGGATCAAGTAGCTCTGGCTCAAAGCAGGAGCAATCCCAAAAACAAGAGAAAATCACCGCCAAGATTGGTGAGCAAGTCCAGAGTGGCGACCTGGCCTTTACAGTTAACGGTGTTAAGGACTACCAAAGTCTCGGCAACTCCTTTACATCGAAAGATGCCCAGGGAGTATTCAAGGTAGTCTCACTCAAAATTGAGAACGTCGGTAAAGAGACTAAAACTATCGACAGCTCGATGATCAAGCTCATGGACAGCGAAGGACGCACCTTCGAGCGATCCATAGACGGTCAAACAGCAAAAGGACTCTCTCAAGGACAAGTCGACCTCTTCCTCCAACAAGTACAGCCAGGACTTAGTGTGAATGGAGAAATTGTCTTCGATATACCAGAAACAGCACAGGGCTTAGTAATTGAACTTCGAGGCGGACTCTTCGCAACTCCTGCCGAAGTTGAGCTCTCAGAGTAAGAACAAAATCACTCTCAAAGATACACCTCTACTCGGGGTGTATTTTGTGCTTCTTTTGGGTTATTGGCAATTATGATAGAGTGATTGCTAATAATGGAAAGAACTACGCAAGATCGACCAGTATCTACATTTGTGGCTAAAATTGTTGAAGAAGAACAAGAGAAAGCTAAAACACTCTTGTCATCTGTTTTTGATAATTACCGCCACCCGATTTTTCAGGCTATTGAAACAATTCAAAGTCTTAAGCCAAGTATTTTCCAAGCCATTGAAGTGGCACAACAACATTTTAGAGCTATAGAGCAGGCATTGGAAACGTATCGAAACTGGATAAAAATAATGCGGGATGCATATGACAGATTCGTAAACTTTTTCAAATCATTTCGTTGGCCAGATTTTTTCAAGAACATCTGGCAACATGTACAAAACTTTGTTGTTTCATTTCTCCTAGCTGAATACTATCAGCTCCATCGTGCAAGAGATGGTACAGAATCAGACGTAATGGCACTAAGTCACCTATATCCCAAAGAATTCCGGCTTTTTTGTCGGATGAATGACTTAAACCGAAACAAATCAGCTCGGATTGAGTTTGCCACTCATTGCTTAGAAGCACTTGAACAAGCAGATGAAAGATATCCTCTTGAGGATGCAAATTTACTGCCTACCTTACGGAGGTTCTTTTTTAGGATAGTGCTTATTTTGAGGGACCTGATCCGCAAAGCATGTAGTGAGTTGCAAAAGACTTTTGCTCGGGAAAAAGGTGCCGAAGAGTGCATTGTTTTCTATCAAGATAAAAAATATCTACTTATCCCGTCACTCTCAGCTCTAACGGACATTTCAGTAGCAACTTTACGTAGATATGCATCAAAAGGTAAGTTTGGTGCGATAAAACTACCCTACGTTTCTGCCCGATCTGGACATAAAAATATGACTTGGTATTTTCCATATTCACCCGTACTTATTTCACAGCTAAAAGAGCACTACTCACAAAATAAGAATAATCTTTTAACTCGTAAGCAAGTAAGCATGAGAATTGGCATCCACTACGACACTCTCCGAAGCTGGGAGAAAAAACAGCTTGTTTCAGTTGTCTATAAAGCAGGTAAGGTTATGTATCAGGAAAGCCAGTTAGGTCAACTCGTCGAAATCTTCAAATCAAATAATAGCCCTCGATATCGCCGTCTTGTCGCCAAAGCTAATTAAAGTAAATCACACCCTGTGAGCGCGTTCTCCTTTATGAAAGGAGACGTGATGCAAATACCACCCGTCATACACTACATACCAATTTCGGAGCTTAACCCAGCTCCATACAATCCCAGAACTTGGGATGAGGAAGCTCTCAAGCAACTCTGCGAGAGTATCACTAAATTTGGTTTTCTTGATCCGGTCATAGCCAATAACCATAAAAATCGCAAAAACGTAGTCATTGGCGGACACATGCGTCTTGCAGCAGCCAAGAATCTTGGCATGGAACAAGTTCCAGTGCTATTTGTTTCAATTGCTGATGTCGAACGAGAAAAAGAACTTAACCTTCGCTTAAACCGCAATACCGGCCAATGGGATTTTGAGCTCTTAAAACAGTTTGATGTCGAGATGCTTCTAGATGTTGGTTTCAATGACTCAGACCTCTCTGCTATCTGGGATGATGTTTTGACTATCGAAGATGACAACTTTGACGAAGCCAAAGCGCTACAAGAAATCATTACACCTACTACTAAACCTGGCGATCTTTATAAACTAGGAGACCATTACCTGCTATGTGCTGACTCACGAGAATTAGAAAACGTCCAGCGACTGCTCGGAGGTAACCAAGCCTCGATGGTTTATCTGGATCCACCCTATAATATTTCGCTGGACTACAACAAAGGAATCAGCACCAAGGGCAAGTATGGTGGCAACTTCCAACAGGACAATAAAAGCTCCAATGAGTATCGAACTTTCCTGCAAGAGATCTTGAGCAATGCACTCAGCGTGGCTTCACCTGATTGCCACGTTTTTACATGGTGCGATCAAAATTGGATCGGTGTCGTGCAGTCAATATATCAAGGCCTCACCCTTGACTTGAAGAGAGTCTGTTTATGGGTCAAAAACAACCACAACATGACCCCACAAGTAGCGTTCAACAAAGCATATGAACCGTGTGTCTATGCTACTCGTGGCAAACCATATCTGGCTCCGATTAACAATCTCAATGAGATTCTCAACAAAGAAGTGGCGACAGGTAATCGTACATTAGATGACATTCTTGATTTACTTGATCTGTGGCTGGTCAAACGACTTGCCAGTCAAGACTATGAACACCCGACTTCCAAGCCACCGACTCTGCATGAGAAACCGCTTCGTCGGTGTACTCAATTAGGTGATGTAGTCGTAGACCTGTTTGGCGGCTCAGGCTCTACCCTGATTGCTTGCGAACAACTCAAAAGGAGAGCGTTCCTCTGTGAAATTGACCCTATCTTTTGCGATCTCATTATTAAGCGATTCACAGAAGTTACTGGAAAGGAGGTAGAACTATGTCAATAAAACCTGGAGATTTGTTTGCACTTGGTCAACATAGACTCATCTGCGGAGATGCTACTGATGCACACACTGTCAAAAAACTCGTTGGCGAACAACTCATTGATGTCGTCCTGACGGATGTACCCTATGGAGTCGGATATGTAGAAAGCAAACAAGATTTTACACAGTCAGTCGCCAAGCAAAAGATTATCGCTAACGACCAGTTTCAAACCAACACACAGTACCAGCAATTCATGCAAGCTTGGATTAGGGCTGTAGAACCGCACTTGGCTAGTAAAAATGCGTTTTACGTTTTCAACAGCGACAGGATGCTTTTTGCACTTGAAGACGCATTTGCAGCAGAAGACGTCAGGTTTGCCCAACTGCTGATCTGGATCAAAAACAGTGCCGTAGTTGGCAGACTAGACTACCTTCCCCAACACGAGCTTATCGCTTACGGCTGGCATGGCAGGCACAAGTTCGTGAAATCTAAAGATAAGAGCGTATTGTTTTACCCAAAGCCCAATAAATCGGTGCTTCATCCTACTATGAAGCCGATTGGATTGCTACGTCGACTGATTCTGAACAGTAGTAATCGTGGAGAAATAGTCTATGACTGCTTTGGTGGCTCAGGATCGACACTCATTGCCTGTGAACAAACTAAACGTAGATGCCTCATGGTTGAACTTGATCCTGAGTATTGTCAAACCAGTATTGACCGTTGGCAAAAACTCACAAGTGAGAAAGCGAGGCAGATATGAGCAAGTCCGAAGAACAAAAAAGGCTCCTCATCGAACAACTCAAGAAGACACCAATTGTGCAGTTGGCTTGTGAAAAGATCGGAGTGGCTCGATCAACCTATTATCGGTGGAAAAAGCAGAATAAGACTTTTGCCAAAGAAGCAGAAGAAGCCATTTTGGCAGGCGAACTACTGATCAACGATATGGCAGAGGCTCAGCTTCTCTCCGCCATTCGCGATAAAAACCTCACGGCCATCATATTTTGGCTCAAACATCACCATCACCGCTACGCCACTAGAGTTGAAGTAACTGCTCAACTTAAACGAACTCCAGAGGAACTTACTCCTGAACAAGAGGCTGTTGTTATGAAGGCTCTGGGCATGGCGACCCTCATCCCACCCGTTATTGCAGAGGAAAGTGAGGAGCAAGAAATAGAAATTACTACAGAAAAGGAGTCAGCATGACCGAACCACTTAACCAACAAGAACTGCAAATGATTAAAGAAAACCGTGATGTCCGAGTCACTTTAGCCAAACAAAGTCACTACTGGTTTTTCTCACTCTATCTAGGTGAGTATGTGCAGTATCCCTTTGCACCATTTCATAAAGAAATGTTTGCCATTACTGAGGATGAGCAAACTCGAATCAGTGCAGTGGTGGCTTTTCGGGGATCGGCTAAAACCACGATCATGACTACTTCGTTTCCCATTTGGGCAATTACTGGCAAATTGGAGAAAAAGTTCATTTTGATCCTCAGCCAAACCCAACAACAAGCTCGGCTACACCTCACCAATATTAAGCGAGAGTTAGAAAGCAATGAACTACTCAAGGAAGATATTGGACCATTTGAGGAGTTCTCAGATGAGTGGGCGGCAAACTCAATAGTGCTCAAAAACTATGGAGCAAGAATTGTGGCTGCTTCCACAGAGCAGTCTATTCGTGGTATTAAGCATGGTCGATACCGTCCTGACCTAGTGATTTGTGATGACGTGGAAGACTTAAGTTCCACTAAAACCAGAGAGGGTCGTGATCGTACTTTCAATTGGCTAACTGGAGAGGTACTTCCGATTGGTGATGACAGTACCAAGATTGTCATTGTTGGCAATCAGCTCCATGAAGATTGTTTATTGATGCGACTCAAACAACATTTTGAAGATGGGAAAATGAATGGCCGATTTTTAGCTGTACCATTACTCTCCGAAGATAATCAGATTGCATGGACTGGTCGATTTGCCAACATGGAGGCCATTGATACCTTAAGAAAAACCATTGGTAACGAGGCTTCTTGGTACCGTGAATATCTGCTTCGCATTATTGCTGATGCAGATCGAGTGATACAGCGTGAATGGATTAAGTACTACGATGGTTTGCCCCCACTCAGTGGTAGTGGTAACAGCTTCACTTATGCAGCTATTGGAGTTGATTTAGCAATTAGTCAGAAGGAATCAGCCGACTTCACCGCCATGGTGGGTGCATTGGTGTTTGGACATGAGGATAAACAAAAAATCTACATCATGCCTAACCCTATTAACCAGCGACTCGACTTTCCAAGTACCGTTGAGACAGTGAAAGTAGCTTGCAAAGGTATGTGTGCTGGGAAAAAAGCCAAGGTGTTTATTGAAAGTGTTGGATACCAGGATGCTCTCGCTCAGTGGCTCGATCATGAAGATGTAGATGTTGAGGGTGTAAAAATCGGCTCAACCGACAAAAGAACCCGGCTGGCTCTTACTTCACACCTAATCCGTAATGGCAATATTTTGTTCCCACAAGAAGGCTGTGAGGATTTGATCGAACAGATGGTCGGACTCGGTATCGAAAAGCATGACGACCTTGCAGACGCTTTCTCCATTTTAATCAACCAGATTATGAAGACCAACAAGCATATGCCTAGAATTTGGTTTATTAGTGGAGATGAATTGTTTGGTGGTGCGAGAAGAAGAGGCGGTTTGACCCGAGACTTAAGGAATGACCCATATGGTTGGTAATACTGCGGCTGGACTTACCAAGAAATCGCGGTACCTTGTGTCCTTGATGAAAGACATAATACCAGATCAAAAACTCCAAAAAACAGTTGATATCCTTGACCAATGTGTCCTGGCTCTCCGGTTTTACACAGTTACGAAGCAAGATAAATACCTCGATGAACTTACGTGGACGGTACGAAGACTGAGTCAACTACTAGAAAAGAAAGGAGGTAAAAATGAGTGATATTCGCTACTGCTTGTACGCAAGAAAATCAAGTGAATCTGATGAGCGACAAGCAATGAGTATTGATGGACAAATTAGCGAGATGCTAAAAATTGCTAAGCGAGAAAAAATAAATGTGATCGAGACAATAACTGAAAGTCATTCTGCAAAAGAATCTGGACAGCGACCTCAGTTCACTATTCTGCTCAATAAGTTGTATGAAGGAAAGTTCAACGCTATTTTAACTTGGGCACCTGACCGATTGAGTCGTAACGCTGGAGATTTAGGCAGAATTGTTGACCTAATGGATCAAGGGAAGCTCTCACATATAAAAACCTACTCACAGTCATTTACAAATAACCCAAATGAGAAATTCCTGCTGATGATTTTGTGTAGTCAAGCAAAGCTTGAAAATGACAATCGAGGCGTGAATGTAAAACGAGGCTTAAGGAATAAGTGTGAATTTGGAATCAGACCAGGGCTCGCTCCTATTGGCTACAACAATGTGCTAAAAGCCAATAGAATTTCTACAGTCGAACAAGATCCAGAGCGAGCTCCGATCATCAAAGAAATGTTTAACAAAGTTGGCAATCAAGGATACTCAGGCAGAATGGTCAAGAAGTGGCTCGATGATATTGGATTTACTACTAAAAGTGGATGTAAATTAGCCCTCAGCAAAGTGTATGTGGCTCTACAAAATCCATTTTATTACGGCGAATTTCAATATGGTGACAAATGGTACAAAGGAACTCACAAAATCATAATTACCAAATCATTATTCGAAAAAGTGCAGGTTCAACTACAAGTTGCTCCCAAGCAATGGAACAAGCAACTATTTCCTTTCAAGAAGATTTGTAAATGCGGATCATGCGGTGGAAGCGTGACGGCTGAAATTAAGTATCGAAGAACAAAGGCAAACCAAGTAAACACTCACATTTACTATCACTGTAATCGCATCAAAAAATATGACTGCAAGGAACCGTACATTACTGAAGAAGAGTTGATTAAACAGCTGATTGGTCATCTACCTGCAATCAAGCTCAATACAAAATATCTGTTGGCTGAGTTTGAAACTGAGGTCAAACGACTGCAGCATCTAAAAGCTACTGTGATAGATAAATTCACGCCAAGGTTTGAACTAACACAGCATAATACTGGAGCTGAAAATATTGATGAAATATCGAGCTCGCAAACAGAAATCATTCGAGAGTATTTGCTTCATGTTCTTCAATACGGAACTCCTGAAGAGAGACTGAAAATATTGGGTGGGGTGAAGTCAAAGTTTGAATTAAGAGATCGACAGTTACAGCTCGTTGGTTAATTGTTACAATAGAATCATGATGATGTCTAAAAACATGAAGCTTATTGCTTTTTTCATCGTTCTTTTTATCGTTGGCTTGGGTGTATGGAAGTATCAGAGAACAAGTAAAGTTGCACAAATTAATTCTTTTGAAGAATGTGTTCAAGCTGATTATCCCATTTTGGAAAGTTATCCTGAGCAATGTCGTACCCCAGATGGTCGAAGTTTTACTCGACAAATTACTAACCAGCAAAATTTTCAGTCACAGACAGTTGAAGAAATTGGATTGAACTTTCAGTACCCTTCTGATTTAACCTATCGCAAGGAAATAGCAGATAATGCAGGTAGCATTCGTACTGCTGGTTTCTTTTTAACCAAAGGCTCTGAGCAAAATCCTGAATATCAGCTCTACGGTTTATATGAAAATTACAAAGATGTAACTGAAGAAGACCTAGAACGAGCAAAAACTGAGATGGATCCTACCACTATCAAAGAAACAAGTATTGATGGTTATCAAGGAATTGAAGGCTTAATCACAGGACCAAAAACTCGCTACATTACCATTATCTTAAAAGGCAATAAACTATTTTCTGTTTCAACTTACCCACCAACCGAAGAAAATATATCCCTAACTCAACAAATTTTATCTACTTTCCAGTTTAAATAACGAAGAAGACGAGATTCAAATGAGCAACTTCAGGCTTAAGTTAATCTGGAAAGCAACTGGTTTCTCAAAAAGCTTAGAACCAACGACTTTTCCTTCCAAGCGTTTTTAGGCGATTTTCTAGCTTACAGGCCTCTTTTGCGACCCTCATGCTTATTGTTAAAAATTAGTGAAGATAAATCAATCTATTTGATCATAGGTGATGGGTCTTGGAGCAACCAAGACGCTTTGGCGGAGGGAGAGGGATTCGAACCCTCGGTAGCTTTCACCACGGCGGTTTAGTAAACCGCTGCACTCGACCACTATGCGATCCCTCCAAGCAGTCTTATGATACTACAGAGTTGATGTTTTTTAATGCTGTAATAAATAGTTGGCAAATAGTATCCACTTCGTTTAATTGTAGATGTGGTCCAAGCGGAAGATAAATGATTTTTTGCCGCTTGGACCACGGACAATCATCCAACTCGTATTTCCAAGCCAGCTGACTTTCCTGTAACTTTTGTAGGAATTGTTTGAGATTCTTATTTACTATGCCAATTGGAAAACCGCGTAACTTACCCACATCAGCTTGATCGAAATGTATTTGATACAAATTGCTATTGGTCCAGCATGGTTTGAGCAATTCTTGGTAAAGAGTTACCTGTCGTTCTTTAACTTTTTCAACTCTCACTATATCTAAATATTGGGAAAGGAAGTTAAAGACCCATGGGCCAGGTGCCGCTCGATTGCTATCACCGATTAGATCGTATCCCTTTTGCATGAGTCTATGAGCAGGAGAATTCCAACCCAAATGTAAAGAAATTTGAAATAGCCACCACCACCAGAGAACTTGAAGCTGATAGGAAGGTGTTAGCCACCATCCAGACTGTTTTAAATTACGAAGGGTACTGGCATCGCCATACAAATTACTACCATAGAGTGGAGCTACTTTACGCAGACTATCTATCACAAAGTGACGGGGTGTGAGTAAACTAATTTGTTGTGGATCAACTAGTCGATGAACGCAGTCTTCGATTAGTAATGCATTTGTTGGTAAATATTTGAGCCAAATATTGCTCTGAGAGAGAAGTTGATTGGTGATGCCTGCGACATGCAAAATAACCACTACCTTTGGTTTGTGTGTACGTAGACGATCGGAGAAGATTGTAGAACTTGTTTGCAACTGTAAATCCACTGGATAAAAAATGCACTGCAATCCATGTTCTTCCATATTCTTTACCACGTCCATGCAAAAAAATTCTGGGACTAAACAAACTGAATTTCTTGGTACTTGAAAATTCCGTAACAAGTCCCATAACGCATCTTCCCATGACACATAAAAATAGCGGCGAAGAGTGGGGGGTATTACTAATCGATGGAGAGATAAATATCTCCAAAGCTTAATCGGTTGCAGCGTAAACATACTAATGCGCTAGTGTAGCATTGACAGCAAATGTATATATGTTAATATATGAATATGAGTTCATATAAATGTTGTACACCAAACACAAAAGAATTTGCCCATGCAAATTCTTTATCCCAACTTTTACAACTTGTAGGTGAAACCAATCGCTTGCAAATTCTTTGCTTATTACGGCAAGGCACGCATTGTGTCTGTGAAATTATGGAACATTTTCCGATGTCACAAAGCTTAATTTCACATCACTTAGCTGATTTAAGAGAGGCTGGCATCGTTACCAACGTCAAGTCGGGTAGAAAAGTTCTCTACTCGCTCACAAAAAATGGAAAAAAAATTACTGAGAAAGTATTTTCTTTATGAAAGGACAAATGAAAATCCAAGTACTTGGTTCAGGTTGCACAAACTGCAAAAAATTATACGAATCAGTTGCTCAAGTTGCTAAGGAACTACAGCTAGAAACTGAGGTAGAGTATGTTGTTGGAACAGATGGTTTGCAGAAAATGATCGAGCTTGGTGCTTTAGGAAGTCCAGTAATCGCAGTCGATGACGCTATTGTTATGACTGGATTTACAGCAGACAAAAATAAAATTATCAGCGTACTTCAGCCTAAACAAGCTCAGGTTAAATTATGAGTATTTTTGATCCTATCCAAGCTTTTGCCGACGTAATCACTTATAACTGGTTGGGTTTTGATCATCACTCATTTATTGGCGAGTCATTGAATTATTTTATCTTCGATGTCATTAAAATCGGTTTATTGTTAATACTAATCAATTATCTAATGGCGTTTGTTCGTTACTATTTCCCTATGGAAAAAGTCAAAACTAGTTTGACCAAACGACGCTGGTATGGCTTAGATTATTTACTCGCAGCTCTGTTGGGTATGATTACACCATTTTGTTCATGTTCCTCAATCCCACTCTTTATTGGTTTCGTTGGTGCAGGCGTGCCGTTGGGTGTGACTTTTGCTTTTTTAATTAGCTCTCCATTAGTCAATGAAGCTTCACTCTATTTATTCCCTGCACTCTTTGGCTTCAAAATGACGCTAATTTATAACAGCATTGGAATTCTGGTAGCCATCGGCGGCGGCTTGTTGATTCAACGTCTAAAATTTGAAAAATATATTCGTCCAGAATTATTACAAATAACGACTCGAAATCAAACAAGTATCAAAAATGAAGTAGAGAAATTACCGTTTCGAAAACTTGCAGTTTTGTGTTGGCACGATGGGATGCATATTACTAAACAAGTGTTTCCTTATGTTTTGCTTGGTGTTGCGCTTGGTTCGCTAATTCATGGTTTTGTACCAGCGGGATTTGTGGAAAAATATCTGAGCATGAAAACATGGTGGTCAGTTCCAGTTGCAACTATATTAGGTGCCCCACTCTATGCGAATTCGGTTGGAGTGATGCCAATTATGGAAGCTTTGGTAGAAAAAGGCGTACCGTTGGGCACTGCTCTAGCGTTTATGACCTCAATTGTTACCATTTCATTACCAGAAATATTGATTTTGAAAAAAGTGATGAAGTGGCAACTCTTGGCAGTATTCGTTAGTATTACTGTTGTCGGAATTATGTTGATGGGATATACCCTAAATTTAATCGGCTAATTCCTCGAATCGCCCATCGGTGAATGGAGGATAGCAGATCTCAACAAAGACTAGCATCTCATCGTTACTGGCTTCCCATTGCATTATTTCACCAACTCTTACTTCATGAGCGAATCCCTGATCTTTAGAATCAAGATCAAAGGTTGATGTGGCACCATCGTTTCCTCACCACTAAGCACTCTTTGTTTAGGGGTTTTGTAACCAGGTTCAACTGTAACTTTGCCATAATCTCTTTCGCCAGTTGTTGGATCAAGATATACTTCACATGTTACTCCAGGACAAATAACATCAGTTCTCACATATACAGCAGGCAATAACTCTTCTTTGTACTGAATTTGAGTAAGTTTTTCAGTCATTCTATATATTCTATCAGCACCAGTGATACACTAAGTATTGCCAATGAAAAAAAATAAAAATAGTTTAATTTCAAAAAGCTTGTTGTTATTTATACTACTAATAAGTATTGGTTCGTTCCTTCGTTTGTGGCGTTTGGGTTCATTGCCAGAAATCATGCATCGGGATGAGGCAGCAATTGGCTACAATGCCTTTGCCATAGTGGAAACAGGCAGAGACGAACGTGGTCAACCATGGCCGATGAACTTTAAATCTTTTGGCGACTACAAACTGCCCGGAATGATCTATACCGTTATGGCGACCATTAAGTTTTTTGGTTTGACCGCTTCCGCAGTAAGATTGCCCACCGCCACCGCATCGGTGTTGTCATTGTTAGCTATCTACTGGTTGAGTCGAGAGATGGGCTGGTCGAAACGGACGAGTCTGATTGCGATGGGGTTTTTAACCTTGAGCTTTTTTCATATAGCTCAAGCCAGAAATGCCTATGAACCAATGGTTGGTCTCTTGTTTTCACTAACTGGATTTGCCAGTTGGCTGGCGGGTCCGAGAAATTGGCGGTGGTATCTCATTTCATTACTTATGTATTTAGTTGGTTCACTTTTTTATAATCTGCCATTTTTACTGATGCCAATCTTGTATGTGATTAGCTGGGTAATCACGAATCCTCCAATTTCTAGCAGAAAAATTTTAACAATGACTACAAAAATATGGCCATTGGTTGGGCTAGTCACATTGGTGGTTGTACTCAGCTTGCTCTTTCAAAGTTCCAACGTTGGTAAGAGTAATATCACGATATTTAAGTCTGATGAAATTGTTAAAATGGCAGAGAATTCAGTTCACGCCACCTTAGTTGGTGGTGTACCATCAAGAATTGCTCGATTGGTTAACAGCGTAAGTCTTTTTTCGGTTGTTCAGTTTTTTAAAGGTTACTTTGAGGTGTTTAATCCGGTGTATATTTTTTTCACCGGTGATGCTAATTTATGGCATAACCTTCGATCAATTGGTTTAGGTAATCACAATCCAATCATGATTATTCCATTTTTGATGGGTATTTACGTGATAATAAAAAATGGCGCCAAAAAGCAAGTGAAGCTAGTAGCAATGTATTTAGGTTTAAGCCCAATTATTAGCGCGTTGACTATAAACTCGCCCGTCACAAACCGACTGATGGATTTTAATACTGCGGTGGTTTTAGTGGCAGCGGTAGGCACTAGTGAAATAATTGTGAAATATTGGCGCTCTAATCAAATATTCAACCGTCTACTTATAACTAGCATTGTCACTCTCTATTGTGGCTTTTTCTTTTTGTTTGGACTGCGCTACTATTTTTCCTATAATCAGTTGTTAGCCAGAGAATGGAATCCGGGGATGAATGAGATGATACGATGGCTAAAGGAAAATCGCACTAAATACGACTGGATTTATTTAACTCCAGATTTTGATTTGGCATATATCCACATGGCTTTTCACTTACCATTTGATCCAGCTGATTTTCAACAAAGTGCTCAATGGTACACCAATGGCTTTGAGTTAGTTGGGGAGTACCGTCAGTTTCGATTTGACCATTTTTTGGATTATAGTTATTTATCGACTCGGAACGTGACGAAAATATTCGATGATCAACATAAAACTATTTTAGTTGTGCAAAAAGGTGAACCAAAAGTAAAGACTAACTTGCTTTGGCAGGACCAGGACTGGGGTGGACGCTGGCGCTGGTATGCCTGGGAGACTGATCTTGATAAGACAATCCAATGGCTAGAAGCAACAGCATCCACCCCCGACCAAATTAAAACTTTACGATACTTATATTCCTGTCGAACAGGGAGCTGCGACAAATTAGTATTGGAATTAGATCCAACTGCAGTGATTAATTAGAATGAAGAATTTCAGAATCAAAGGTTTTTCTCAAACGCAAATTGTTGTTTGATCTTTTTGTAACCAAGGTGCTCATAAAATTCGTGAGCATTGGTGCGGGTGATATTGCTGGCGAGTACTACCTGGGTGTAACCCAATGATTTGGCCCAGTCTTCTATTGCTGTAACCAATTGCCTAGCTACGCCCTTTCCACGATGTGTTTCAACAACGGCTAACCCGCCGATCTCAATTGCCTCAACAACTTCTGTGAGTAAGCGAAGGTAGCCATGGCAAAAACCTACAACTTGATCGTCAATTTTTGCTACTAAGAGTAAGTGATCATTTCGCAGTAGAATATTTTTGATTCTGCCGTTTAGGGTATTTTCTGAGACACCGTATCCAAGGGCTGAATTAATAATTGCTACTAATTGAGTTGCATCGGATGAGCTCGCTTTGTTTATTTTGATCATGCTCAGAAAGTTGGCTAGCACTATTCTAATAAATTAAGATTTCCATTGAGGACTATTGGTTGAATCGCACTCATTTCTGTAAAATAGTCCATTCTAGGTATTGGGTAGAGTAGAAAAATCTTTTTACCTAGCCCAAATGCATATCCCATTTCTAAAAAAGTATTACCTCCAATGTAGCCATCAATATCTTTTTTTGGATAATTAAGAATTAATATTGAATCTGCCATCTCTACTTTTTTAAAGTGTTCTCTGATGAAGTTATATTCAATCTTTGCACTAATTTTGTCCTCATCTTTCTCCAGGAGGGCTTCATTAACACTGCCATCAGCCAGTTCTTCAGGCAGTAAAATAGTAAAGCCACGTTTTTCTAATCTCGCTTGTGCTTCCTTCATTTGTTGGTGAAAAGACATGCTCCCGCAGATTGTGATTGTCATGATTATCTTGTGTACTAACGTGGCATTCGCAGCGCGACTACTTCAACTAGAGCCTTGACTACATCTTCTAAGTACAGTTCAATTATTTGATTAGTTACATAAAAAGTATTGAAATCATCGCCATCTGAGTAATGTGCGCGCTTGAAGTCCCTAATAATTTGCTCAGCCTCAGTGAAGCGATGTAAACCATCCACTTCGATATATATTCGTGATGGAAGAATGGCGATATCGACTGTTTTGTGACCATCAAAGTATTCTAACTCGGCGTCGATCCCAC
>Ga0209200_1002588_pt1 | contig 16479 bp, 10 predicted proteins | sample AD_UKC033_MetaG_FD_184406 | JGI IMG/M metagenome (GOLD analysis project Ga0209200, IMG submission 184406) | Active sludge microbial communities of municipal wastewater-treating anaerobic digesters from USA - AD_UKC033_MetaG (SPAdes) (version 2) | ecosystem: Engineered > Bioreactor > Anaerobic >...
TATCCCAACAATATCTCCTCTTTGGAGGGTCAGCCGGTGCCCACTTGTCCATGCTCTATGCCTATGCCTTCGACCACGATCACCATGTGAAGGGCGTGATCAACACCGTTGGTCCCGCTGACCTGACAGACCCTTCCCTGACCAATAATTTAATACTGATGGGCGTAGTAGGTGGTTTTCTAGGCAAGGCAATTTATGATTATCAGGGCAATAAGGCCTTGTTTGAAGAGACAAGTCCGGCCAGGCGGGTGACCCCAAATGCACCGCCTACGCTATCATTTTATGGAGACAAGGACCCACTCATTCCCGTAACCCAAATGCCTAAACTGCGGACCGCTTTAGAAAATAATCATGTCTGGCACTATGACACCCTCTATCCAGGTGGAGGGCACGGCCTCTGGGCATCCGATGCACAGACCCAGGATTACATCACCCGAATTATTGCTTTTATCGACCAGTTTTTCAAGTAAACCATAGCTTGACAAACGGCCGCTCTCAATTTATTGATTGTCGGAAAATTTATCCATGAAATTCAACCCTGGCAATAAATATATCGTAAAATTCGGAGTATTTTGAATTCACGACTGCAGCTAGTTAAGGGTAATCAATTCGTCTTCCATAAGCAGTTGTAAGTCTTCAAAACATAGTATAAGTGTTTGTAATTGCTTACAAACATTTATAATCGTTTACAAATGACAACAAACGTTTAAATACCGGATAATTCTTTCGGCTCCCTCCATCTTTGTCATACCAAACGTCACCAGAAAATGACGGAATAAAAATTGTAAATCTTAAATTTTGTAACCTTTAAATTTTTATTATCATGAACACTTTAAGAAACCACGTAGGATTGACAGGGAATCTGGGGAAGGCACCTGAAATCAGGACATTTGAAGGTGGAAGAAAAATGGCAAGAATAAGTTTAGTCACCAATGAACGTTACACCAACAACGATGGAAAGGTCGTTGAGACAGCCACCTGGCACAATCTGATTGCCTGGGGCAGACCGGCTGAAATTGCCGAGAAATATCTTACCAAAGGTAGAGAAATAACTGTCAGCGGCAAGCTGGTCAACAGAAGCTATATCGATAAAAACGGGAATAAAAAATATGTCACGGAAATAGAAGTCAATGATTTTCATATTTTCGGTCGTACTTCCAATTCAGTCGGGTGATAGTTTTGAAGTTCCGCAGGAAGCCAGCACTTCCTGCGGTTTTTTAGTTAAATCTATCTTGCTTCGATTTCAGTGAATCAATGACAAGGACAGGCTTTGAATGCACCTAGGATGTGCCTTAATAACGAAGATGCATTAGTAATAAACCAATATAATTTGACTAAACGACTGTAACCTCGGCATTCCCTAACTCCGGTTTGTTTCACACCGGGATCGAGCAGAGCTCCGGTCGCTTAATTCTCGGGACAAGTATACCTGAACCCCGGATTGTTTCACTCCCGGGACGAGTATTCCTAGATTTTATGGACTATTATATAAATCATCTTGGTATAAGATCAATTTTTTCGGCTTTTATTATTTTGTACGGGTATCCAAGACATCTACGTCTAAGCTTGTATCTGACCCTAAGCCTGTATATTTTATGAAAGACTTGGAACGATTGAAGTAATATCGAATGTTCATTCGTAATAAACCAATTTCATTGAACTATACGACTGTAACCACGGTATCCCCAAACTCCGGTTTGTTTCACACCGGGACAGAACAGAGCTCCGGTCGCTTAGCTCTCGGGACAAGTGTACCTACAACTATCGGATTATTTTATAATTCATCTAGGTATAATCTCTAAAAGATAAACTTCATACCTATTCTTGGTCAATCCAAGAAACTGAGGTGTCGAGGTTATTCCTTCAGACTTGCCATATCAATCACAAAACGATATCGAACATCACCCTTAAGCATTCTTTCGTAAGCCTCATTGATATAATCCATGCGAATGACTTCAACATCACTGACAATATTATGTTCTGCACAAAAATACAACATCTCCTGTGTCTCACGAATACCTCCAATCAAAGACCCGGCAATGGATCGTCGCTTGCCTATCAGATTGAAGGATTCTATTCCGGGCCCGACAGGTGGTCCGCCCAGGCAAACCATTGTGCCATCTCTCTTCAGTAGTTTCAGGTACGAGTTGTAGTCATGTACAGCAGAAACAGTGTCAAGAATTAAATCGAAACTGCTACGTACAGACCTCATTTGACCTTCGTCAGAAGCCAGGATAAAATGATGTGCCCCTAAGCGCTCTGCATCTTCAGCCTTAGTTGCAGTATGGCTAAGCATGGTTACCTCAGCGCCCATGGCTACAGCAAGCTTTACTCCCATATGGCCAAGACCGCCAAGGCCAAGAATGCCCACCTTCATTCCCTTTCCTACCTTCCAGTGTCTCAAGGGAGAGTAAGTGGTGATTCCGGCACATAACAAGGGAGCTACCCCTGTTAAAGGCAGGTTGCCCGGAATCCGCAAGACAAAATCCTCCCGGACCGTAATCATGCCACTGTACCCGCCATATGTAACGCCTGAACCATCTCTCTCCTTGCTGTTGTAGGTACCGGTCGAACCATGTTCACAATATTGCTCCAATCCCTCCCTACAGCTTTCACATTGACTACACGAGTCCACCATACATCCGACACCGACTATATCATCCGTCTGAAAGTCGACCACGTCAATACCAACTGCCACTACTCTACCGATGATTTCATGGCCCGGAACCACCGGGTACTTCGTATCGTGCCATTCATTTCTGGCTGTGTGTAAGTCACTGTGGCATACTCCACAATACAGGATTTCAATCTGGACATCATAAGGTCCGGGAAGCCGCCTTTCCAGACTCCATGGTGCCAGAGGAGAATCTGAAGACATAGCTGCATAAGCTTTGGTTTCTATCATTTGATTATACTGATTATTGAAATAATTAATTATTTGAGGCTATTACGCCAATGATTTATTTATAAAACTGTTAATCTACCTGAAAGTTAAAGATCGAAAAGCTTTTTATAAATCGTTAGCTGATCTGAAAGAGATAAAGTACTTATTTTCCGAAGACCTAAGCAGTCTATCTAGTATATTTTTTATCCAATTATTTAAATAATTTAAAAATATTTTTTATTCACTAATTACTCCATTTTCGTGAATTATAGTATAAATACACTCTGAAATTATTATTGTATTATCAACAAATCGATTAATTAGGTATTAAAAGACATAAATATCCTTATTTAAAAACAACGTTCGGAATAAAATTATTTTCAATTTTTCATACAATATTTGATTATTAATATTACTTTTGTGAATTAAGTGTGTGTCAAGATCGATAAGATCTTTTTTTAAAAGGATTAGATTCAACCCTAATCCTTTTATTTTTTTCAGATAACTCCTCAAGAAGACATTTCAGTACTCCAATCGAATGTCAACTTCAGGCCACTTCCATAAACCCACAGGAACAACCTTGACGTTGATTTTTTTCTCAAGCCGGAACAAAGCGTAACCGACGAATACCAACACATGATTACTGCATAAATACCTGAAACTACTAACATACACAGTAGCTGCCCGAGAAGTCACTATTTGTTTGGTGTCCAACCTCCAATGTATTTTTCTACTTCCAGCTTTCTCAATTCAGCTTTTACTTCATCATTTACATCAAGACTATCAACAAAGCTCAGCAAATATTCTCTTGAAATAGATGTTCGTCCCCTGGTAAGTGATTTCAAGGCTTCGTAAGCGCCATCGAAATGCTCCCTCCGGAGTATAGTCTGAATAGCCTCCGCCAACACGATACTATTTTGCTGAAGTTCTTCACGGATTTTGTTTTCGTTGACTACCAACTTATTCCAACCCTTGACGATGCTCTTAATAGCAATCAACGTGTGAGCATAAGGAACACCGACATTTCTCAGAACAGTGCTGTCGGTGAGGTCACGCTGCAATCGGCTCACCGGAAGTTTGCCCGCCAGAAAGCCGAAGAAAGCATTGGCCATGCCCAGATTTCCCTCAGCATTCTCAAAGTCTATGGGATTGACCTTGTGTGGCATTGCCGAAGAACCGACTTCATCTTTTTTCAGCTTCTGAGTAAAATACTCATAACTGATATAAGTCCAAATATCCCGACAGAGGTCGGTTAGTATGTTATTGATCCGTGTAATCCCCTGAAAGTGGGCGGCAAGCATGTCATAATGCTCGATCTGGGTTGTGGTGTGCTGCCTTTCAAGCCCAATCGAAGTAAGAAATTTATCTGCCCATTCTTGCCAATCAAATCCAGGATAGGCGATGTAATGCGCATTCATATTACCTACCGCACCTCCAAATTTTCCTTGCCATGGTATATGTTTCAACAACTTCATTTGATTGTCCAATCGCTCTGCAAAGACCAGTATCTCTTTGCCTAAGGTCGTCGGCGATGCCGGTTGCCCATGTGTTCTGGCCAACATGGGTATGTGCACTAACGACATACCCGTATCCCTGACGATTTTGATCAAATCTTCCAGTTGAGGTCCCAAAACATTTTTCCACGCATCGGCTATCATCAATGGGAATGAAGTATTGTTGATATCCTGTGAAGTAAGGCCAAAATGTACCCATTCACGAATAAAGGACAATCCTTCTGTATCCAGTTGCTCCTTTATGAAATATTCTACCGACTTGACATCGTGATTGGTGATTGATTCCAACTCCTTTATACGAAGACTATCATCTTCAGAAAACTCATCCCCTATCGATCTGATAATTTTAACCTGCTCTTCGCTCAAGCCAAAATTACCCACCGGTGAAGTTTGCAACGCCAACAAATACCGGATTTCCACCCAAACCCGATACCTGATGAGGGCATACTCTGAAAAATAATCGGAAAGTTCGACAGTCTGCCTACTGTATCGACCATCAATCGGCGAAATAGCTTTCAGGTTTGACATGGTTTCTTTTTTTCTCTGTTATTATTCATGACATTTATATTCCAATCGTCAGTCCTCTATTGGCATTGACAATTCCTCCCTTCTTTTGATGAAGTAGTAGGATTCAACCTGGGAACGATTGGGAAAATCACCATCATTCTTGACGTACTCATTGACATGTTTGTGCTTCAATGTCCTTGCCTTCATATTGTCCTCCCATTGTATCATCATCAAACGATGGATCTCACTCTTCAATTCAGGATTAAATATTGGGAAAGCCGTCTCCACCCTGTAACTAAGATTTCGTTCCATCCAGTCAGCAGAGGAAAGAAACACTTTTTCATTGCCTCCGTTATGGAAGATAAAGACACGGGCATGCTCCAGATATCGATCCACAATGCTGATCCCCTTGATATTTTCGCTTACACCGGATACACCCGGAACAAGAGAACAAATGCCCCTGATAATCATCTTTATCTTGACTCCCTGCTGTGATGCATGATAAAGCAGGTCAATCATAGCCTTATCCTGCAAGCTGTTCATCTTGATGAATATCTTGGCAGGCCTGTTGTGCTGTGCCTCATTGATCTCATATCGGATCAATTCTTCCAGCCCACTCCTGAGATTAAACTGCCCGACCAGCAGGTGGTTAAAGGCCGATGCCGGCTTTTTGCCTGTTTCAATATAATTGAACACCTTCATTACATCCTTGGTGTATCGTACATCAGCAGTAAAAAGTCCAAAATCGGTGTATAGATTAGCTGTATCCTCATTGAAGTTTCCGGTACCGAGATAGCTGTAAAAGTTTGGTTTATCATCCTCAATCCGCCGTATAAGCGCAAGCTTGGAATGCACCTTGATGCCTGGAAGGCTGTAGTGTACCTTGATCCCTGCCCGTGCCAGCTTCTCGCCCCAGCGCAGATTAGCCTCTTCATCAAAACGAGCTTTGATCTCGATGAATACCGAGACCTGAGTACCATTTTCCGCAGCTTCGATCAAATACTCCATAATCTTGGAATCCTCCGCCACCCTGTATTGAATAAGCTTGATATGTGTCACATCAGGATCCCTGGCGGCCAATTCAAACATCTTTATGACAGGATCATAGGAATTGTAGGGAAAGTAAAGAAGATGATCCCTGGATTTGATTTCATCCCAATAAGTGGAGTCCTCCTCCAGCTTCTTGTATCTCACAGCTTCCATTTTCTGTGCTACAATATCCTTGATTCCCAAATCGGGAAAACTAAAAAAATCTTTCTTGTTGTGATACCTGCCTTCCGGAAACAGATCTATATTCTCAAGCTCAAAAACACCTTTCAAATAATTGCGAAATTTCAAGGGCATGTTGGAATCATACACCAATCGCGCAGCAGGACCGACACTCCTCTTATTAAGACTTGCTCTGATCTTTGTCGCCAAATCACCTGAATACTCATCATCGATATACAATTCAGCATCACGTGTGAGCTTTATACTGTAAGTATCATGGATATTGTATCCGGGAAAAAGCCAGGAAATACTATGTCGTACGATATCATCAATAAAGATAATATCGCGTTGCCCTTGAACACCAGGTGGAATCTCAATAAAACGAGGTAAGTGATCTGATGGTATCTTAACAATGGCATACTGGTCACCACTATTGGCGACACCCTCCAACTGCATGTGGATTGCAAGATACAAGGCCGAATTGTTCAGAAAAGGCCTCACCCGATCTTCTACCAAAAGCACCGGCTGAACGTAAGGCAACATGTTATCCCTGAAGTAGTCCTCAATGAATTCTATCTGTACCTCATTAAGATCAAGACGCCTCAATATGTTGATACCGTATCTCTTCAACTCAGGAATGATCTCATTCAGGAATGTATGATTCAATTCAATCTGTTGCTTGTTGACAACTTTGAGGATTTCTTTCATGATCTGGTTGGAGTCAAAATCCAAAGCCTTCTGTTCCTTCTTTCCCAGACGGATGATATTCCTATGATGAGCCACCCGTACACGATAAAATTCGTCCCGATTGGATGAAAATATCGCAATGAATTTCAAACGCTCCATCAATGGATTGGAAGGATCGCGAGCCTCCTGCAATACACGATAGTTAAATTCGAGCCAGGAAATATCCCGCTCTATATAAGGAAATTTCGTAGAATCAAGCTTGTTCATATTAAAATCCGAAAAGTACACAAATGTAATCCAAATAAAACAAAATTTTGTTTTTCCGATATCACCTTTAATCAGATTGTAATAATTCACAAGGATTCTACTCCATCAAGATACTTTCACAAATTATAGACCTTAAAAAGACTTGCAATCTCGTTGATTTCGTTAGGAGGTTAATACAGCAGGGTTTGCAACGGCATATGATTCTGCTTCCCTCTATACGCATCTGTTGATTACAGACTTGGGTATTACAAATTTATTTTGAACCGCGTAACGGTACTAAAAATCCAACAAACATCCCTTGTGTATTCCGTGTATTTGTAGTAGAATAAAAAAGCAAAGGCACTCTTCCTACTAATAAATATACCTGTAATAATGTGATTTGAATGATAAAAGCAGATATCCCGAATCGGTTAAAATTGAATCTGGTGCATCTTTTTGACTCGGTTAAAAAATGCAGTTACATATTTCAGGTTGTGAACAATGCAAATTCACAGGTACGAGTACCTGGCGAATTTGCATTGCCCGAAAAGAGGTTAGAATTCTACCTGTCCGCGGATTTCTCCATTTGGATAATTATCTGTCTGAATATTGATATACAGCCCACCTTGCTCCAGGGTTGTTCTGAGCGAGTCAGGAACTGTCCACGATTCTGTAATAGACCCGGCAGCAGATCCGGATGATTGGATGTTCTTGACAGCCGGGCCATTGACGCCACGAGCTCCCTTATAGAACCTCATTCCATTCAATGGACTACTCAGACCCGTCCATGTCACTGTATAGGTAAATACTTTAGTAGACTTACTGTATTTACCGGTGATGGTGCCTGCACCGTTGGATTCATTGGAAGGAACGACCTGAGTACCTTTCATGGGAAGATTGTTCGCTTCCAACACTTCCTCCGCATCCGGAGTACAGGAAACAATAGCAATAGAAAATAAGGTAAATAAAATTAAGAATTTGTTCTTAAACATAACGTTTTGGTTTAAATGATTTTATAAACAAAATTCACAAAAGGTTGCTGATGCCGGATAGGGTGAATGAAATGATTTTTCTTTGATGAATAATAAAACGTATAGATGATGTGATTCAGTACACAAAGATATAATATTATAATTATTTGTAATATATTTTTGAAAAATTATTAGTTGTGTGAAGGAATTTATCCGGAATAGTCAAGAAACTTATCTGATATACGTGGGCAAATAATCTCATTTATCGCCTGAAGATGACTTCTGATTTAAAATGATAAATTATGGTCATACCAAAGGCCAACACTTCTTAATCTGGATTAAGTGTTTTTCTTAATATACCATATTGTTTTTCAGCATATTATAGCCCTACCTTTGCATTGATAATTTTTGAATCATGGACAGAAAGGCTTTTTTGAAAAAGAGCATGGCCGGGGCGGGTTTACTGTCTGTTTCTTTGGCAGGCTTCAATACCAGGATATCAGCCGGTAACGATAGGGTATACCCCGATTATGAAGCCCTGGGCTTTAATCATTTACCACATACAAATTCCAATATCATGGCTAATATTATTCTTCACAAGGCGGAAAGCCGGGGCAATGCGGATCACGGCTGGCTCAACAGCAAGCATACCTTCAGTTTTGCAAATTATTACAATCCTGACCGGATGCATTTTGGTGCCCTGCGGGTACTTAATGATGACACGGTCGCTCCCGGTATGGGTTTTGGTACACATCCACATGACAATATGGAGATTATCAGCATTCCATTGGAAGGTGACCTGGAACATAAGGACAGCATGGGCAATGTCGCCGTCATCCGAAGTGGAGACATTCAGGTCATGAGTGCCGGAACCGGTATCCGACACAGTGAATACAACAAAAACAAGGATGCCATGGTGAAATTTCTTCAGATTTGGGTGTACCCTAATAAGAAGAATGTCAAACCAAGATATGATCAAATGACACTTAATAGGAAAGATCGCCGCAATAAGCTACAACAGATACTTTCGCCCAATCAAGACGATGCAGGAGTTTGGATTCATCAGGATGCATGGTTTCACCTCGGCGACTTTGACCCGGGCCAGAAGGTTACTTATCAGATCCATAAAAATGGTAACGGTGTATATCTTTTCAATCTATCAGGCACCTTGGTTGTCAATGAAACTATGGTCAACAAGCGAGATGGCATAGGCATCCGGGATACCAACAACATAGGTATAGAAGCACAAAGTCAGGCGGAATTCTTAATAATGGAAGTTCCGATGGAGTTTTCGCTATAAGATTAATTTCCATTGCAATCGATACATTTTTAATAACTAAATACATATAACAACTATGACAAAAACTAAATGGGTTCTGGACCCGGCGCACAGCGAGATTTCATTTAAGGTTAGGCACATGATGATAGCCAGTGTGACAGGTAATTTCGAAAATTTTGAACTGAGTGCCCTATCGGATGGGGATGATTTCAGCAATGCCAGCGTTTCCCTGATTGCCGATGTCAACAGTGTACATACCAAAAACGAACAAAGGGATATTCATCTCAAGAGTGCAGACTTCTTTGACTCTGTGAATTACCCTCATATTCGATTTGAAGCTGAAAATGTCTCCTTAGAACCCGGCGAAAATGAATTGAATGGCAATCTCACCATCCGTAATACTACTCTTCCGGTAACTGTCCACATAGAATATACCGGTACGGGAATTGATCCGTATGGCAATACTAAGGCGGGTTTTAGTATTGAGGCCAAAGTGAAGCGGAAAGATTTCGGTCTCACATGGAACGTTCCACTGGAAGGTGGAGGAGTCCTGGTAAGTGAGGAGGTAAAAATCATAGGTGAGTTCCAACTGGTCAAACGACCATGATTCACTGAAGACGAATGAAATGAAAGGAGCAAGACCGCTATGCCTTGCCCCTTTCATTTGACCGATTTTTCATAAGGCCTGAGCACTAATCAGGTATATTACTTGGCAAATCGATTTATATTTGCTTAATATCCTATCTTTTATTTTATCGCCCTACAAACCTTTCATGTCCAGTTAGATTTTCCTGTTTACACCAAAGATCAATGTTGAATCTCAACGGCTAACACAAGACCACATCAATACCTTTACCGGATCTCCATTCGTTCTCCCTTGCTATGGCTTGAAAATTCCGGAGCGTACATGCATTGTATGGTAGAAATTCCGGTGGAGAAATTACCCCTAAGTGATGCCCGAATATCATATTCAAACACATAAGTTCCCTTTGGCAGATAATCGATAAAGAAATTATTTGCGATATCTTTCGGCGACTCATAATATCCAAGGCCGTTCTTGAAGCGGTAGCCGCTGATATTGCTTATCGGCTCTGTTCCTGCAGGGCGCATATCCTTCAGGTGTACGTATTCCATGGGCCTGTCCACTCGTATAATGGTTCGCACACGGATCAAATCACCTACCTTTACTACCTGCCCGGAGGATAAAGGTATCAAGGTCTCTCCCCGGTCTCCTTTCCTGACAATATTGTAAGACTTATCTATAGTGAGGGGAGTACCTTTGAAAGTGCCTATTTTGTCCAGCTGTTCGAAGTACTGGTAGTAAGCTCCTCCCCAATTGACCACCCTGGAATTGTTTCTGACTTTGACCTCCTGCATTTCCTTGCTGATTTCTTTACCAGAATAAGTTGTCTTGAAATAGCCTGTGCCCGGCTCCGGTTTAAGGGAGGGTATATCCAGTTTCTTGCCTCCTAAGGTAATGTCCGGATAGACTGTTTCCAGATTCATGGCACCTCCCTGAAGCAACAGGGCGTATATGGCGGAAGATGTTGCCTTGGTTGTCTTCCAGTTGTTGGTCTGTTTGTTGAGCAGGAGCCACATCTTCATCTCATCGACACTGTCCTCATCCTGAGTCAATTCTGAAAACACCTCTATCATCAAAGCCTGGGTCTCAATTGGCAATTGGTACCAGAAATAGCCGTAGTCGGACTTCCAGTACATACCCAGGTTGGGATTGCGGAAGGCAGTCTGCCTCATGCCTTCAACGATAAGGCCTGGTACGGTTTTATCGCCGGCCCGATGCAAGTATAGTGCAATCATGCCTTGTGCATATTGATTCTTCTTGTTCCAGTATTTTTTAGACTGATTGAAGAAATAACGATAGGCTTCCGTTTGCTGGAAATCATTTTTCCCCAGATCCATCATGGAGCGGGCATATAGGTATTGGATTGGCCAATACGAAAGATGATTCTCATCCATTTTTTTGGCATCATTCTTATTATTCCGCTTGATGTCTTCATAATATCGTACCAATGCCTGATCACAATAGTTTAAAGCCCGCTCAAGGAAGGAATATATGGAAGCATCATCGTCCTTAATGACACCCAAACGGAGTAAGTGACCCAGATTCTCGACTACATAGGAAGTTACATATTCGTTTTCACGGCATCCAGGAAACCATGGCAAGCCGCCACTTTGATATTGCCTTTCCATCAATTTGCGAAGCGCGCCCTGTTGTTCATTAGCCATTCTGTTGAAATCGAAGAGTAAGCCGATATTCTTCTTTTGTTGTTCCTCGCTTTGTGCCTCCAGCACCCATGGAGTCTCTTCCAGTAAGGCAGACTTCAGTTCTTGATTTTTCTGCAGGTTGCTCAGCAGAGCGTCTGTATTTTTCCATCTTTCGAATACAGCCTTGATTTTAGGATTGCTATTGGCTATATATGCGGCAAGTGTATTGGCGTAGTAACGGCTGAGTATTTGTTCCGTACATTCGTAGGGATACTCCATGAGGTAAGGCAACGCCTGTACGGCATACCAGGCCGGATTGGACGAATATTCCAGTGTATATCTATACGGTGTTACTGTACCGGATAGATTAGCCTTAGTCATGGCATCGAAAGTAAAAGTTTTTTCCTGTCCCTTGCGTACCATGATTGGCATAGTCTCAGTCACCATCATTCTGTTGGAAAGTACCGGAAGTGTATTCTCTTCCCCATCGGTATGACTATCAGTCCAGGCTGTAATGCGTATGGTTACTGCTTCAACAGGCAAAGCAGGTGATTGGACTTCCCAGTTGACCACACTTGACTGGCCTGAACTTAAGGCAAAAGTCTGTTCAGCAGAACTAATGATCAATCCCCCGGCCAATGGCTGCAAGGTAACTGCATCCAGAAGTTCGAGTTTCGCGTGTGCGATACCACTAAGGCCATTCATGTTGACCACCTTGGCGGTTACCTCGAGCTTGTCATTCTCCCTGAAATATCGAGGTAGGTTGGGAAATACCATTAATTCTTTAGAAGTAGTGACTTCCTCCTCCAAAGTGGCCTGCATCAAATCTTTGGTATGAGCAAATAGCTGTAATCTCCATCGTGTTAGCGCTTCCTTCATCCTGAATCGAAGGACAACATCTCCGTTCTTATCTGTGTGCAGATCCGGGTAGAAAAATACGGTTTCTTCCAAAGCAGACCGTACTGAAGGCGGAACGACCTCGTGATTTGTCTGATCGGAAGGCTCTTCCTCTTTCCCGGCACCTTTATTGGAATCTGTCGGCTCACCAGCCACGGCATCGGCCATCATTTCAGCTTCCGGTTGAGCATTCCTTTCAAAATTCCTTCCCCCTGCCATTGTCGGGCTCATCATCATTTTTCTGTACACACGCGTATGATGCCATTGGATCAGCAAATTGTCGAGATAGTTACGCCACTGCTCACCGATCTCAGGCTGCATATCCATTGAGTAGTGGCGGCTTAGGCTCCACAATCCGTTGTGATGATCAGAATAAGAATAGTAGACATGGTAATCAGGAAAGCCAATCGTGTTAAAATAATTTCTGGAAAACACATCAAGAGATGCATCATACATGGATGCTATGACTTCAGCCAAAACCTTTTCCTTTGCCGGCCCCGACACAACCAGTTCCCAGGTTTCTTCGGCCCCCGGCTCTAATTTGTCCCTAAACGTCTTTAGTTTGACCTGCAAATCCTTATTGGACCATGGCACATTGATTTGGACCGGTACAGACTGTGCCCTGCCAAATCCATAAGCAGAAGCAATAACAGTGACACCTCCCCGGTACTCTTCATTGATCTTCAATGTTTTTCCCAAAGCTGATGCAGCATTCAACCACTCGCGAGAAAGAAGCTTTCCTTGAAAATAGAACTCATAAAGCAATTTTCCGGAAGTATTCCTCGTCTTGTATGTCTGATTACTCACCATTCCTACCTGGTAGCTCGGTTTGTCAGTTGCAGCGAATATAAACCTATCCAGGGCAAATTCTCCCTTTGAGCCATCGGCTTTCACGCTTACATACAACGCCTCCTTGTTTGATACCGGATTCATACCATCGACATCGAAGACAATGCGGTAATCACCTGGTTCGAAATCCACTGATTTCAATGCATCGACAGGACCGGTGCCGGATTTGATTTTCCGGTCGAAAATAGTTTTTTTGACAGACCATGTTGTGCGATCCGCTTCATTCAGATAGCTCTCATAAGGCCAGAGTTTTTTGTATTCTTCCCTGCTTATTGTCACACGCTCCGGGTATGCGTATAGCTTATTCCTCAAATATTGATTTGAAGAAGTGAGTAATTCGATACGCAGCCTGCCATTGGTCGGTACAGAGACAAAAGCACTATTCTTCGTGTCCACCACCAGGTTTCTGAGATCTTTTACCTCAACTTCACCCGCAATATTGTAATCTGTATTATATGGATCATATCCTAACAGAACATTTGTACTGCCGGATTGGGTCTCTCCATTGATATCTGTTATATCAACGGATATGTCAAATGAAAACTTCGGCTTGATCTCTTTACTAATGGATTCATCCGCCAGTGCGTCAAATACAATTGTAAACGAACCGTCAGTCTCTGTTGTAATCTCTCCATTGGCAATAATCATTTCATTGGAGGGGAAAGAAGGCCTGAAATAATCAAAATTCCAAAAGTAATAACGCCAAATTTGTCGTCGTGTAACGGTAAATACGCCTTTTGCTCCATCAACTGCATTTCCTGCGTAATTGAGTGCCTTGCCACTTATTCTTACTTTGTCATTGAGTACATAAGCCTGAGTGATGGTATCTATCTTTACTTCAAATTTAGGCCGCTTGTATTCTTCAACCTGAATTCCTTTAGTGTGTTGTCCATCAATATATATGCTCATGACGCCGGTCAAGACACCGGAAGGTACTGTAAAATTGCCATGCAAGGAGCCGAACTCATTGGAAACAAAGGTTCCTTTTGATACCTCCTGATTATTGACATCACGCAGACTGACAGTCACCTTTTTATTTGGAATGATGTGAGGAACAGACTTCTCATCATGGCTGTACAGGATAGCTTTGAAATAGATAATCTGTCCCGGCCTGTAAATAGCCCGGTCCGTAAATACATTGTAATTTATAGACCTGTCGTGCCGACCACCAAATCTATAGGGATAGGATTGTCGGAGGTCAATCAATTGATCTCCACCTTTGGTAAATGATGCGAAATAGTTGTTGTCCGGTGAGACTTTAGGTGTGACGAATCCGTTCTTATCAGACTTGCTTTCATTGAGTAACCTAATGTTACGTGTATTGTAGCTGTATGTATAGATTTCTGTCTTCACACCTTCTAAGGGCATTCCACTCATACGGTCAATGACCACTGTCGAATGATCCAATGTGCCATAGGGATTGTTTCTCATTACTGCCAGGTTAGAGAATTGCACCACAGCCGTTTCACTATAATATTCTCCATTGTCGGGGAGTTTCTGTGGTACAAAGAGGTAAATACCCTGATCGAGCCCGTCCATCTTTACTTCCACACGATGAGAACGATGGTCAGCAAAGTCCGGCAAATCTATCTTCACCGTTTTGAAGAGGTTCTTACCGGTTATTTCCTGCAATGAATTCCTCTCATATCGGTTGAATTGAAATTGAAAAAATTGTTCACGGGTCAATTTGTAAATATTTACCTCAGCCTCGGTAAGATTGGCATATTGCACAGCCAGCAGAAAGGGTTTGCCGGGGAATTGGACACTTTCCCCTTGAATCGATACAGAGCGGGCCTGAAGGCTGGCAATTTTGTTCTGCGCCTTGATGCCGTATTTATTGTTGGGATAATCCGAAGAAAGTTTTTTCAACCTTTCAATCATTTTGTTTAGCAAAAACCGATCCCCTTGATCAGGATTATCGGAAGAATATTTATCGATGGCAAGCTCCAATTCAATCAGCCTATATTCAAAGGCAGCTTTCCAGTCCTGTTTAGCTCCTGATTCAACCTGTTTTTGTATTGCCACTTTGAAGTCCCTATCCTTCAGGGGATCCACCGAATGCTCATATACAAAATTCAACCTTTCCAGGTCTATTCTCCGTAAAGCCTCCTCATTGCCGTTGCTCAGATGATGTTGCAACAATTGTTGGTAGATTTTTAGACTATGAAATACCCGCGATGTAGAATCTTTTGCCTCGAGCTTCATGGCGATAAATTCCTCATATGGAGCAAACCATTCACTGCCACGGATTTCAAATTTATATACCGGTTCTTCAATATAATTTCTGCTGTCGGCAAGATAGTCCAGCATCTGATGAGCCAGAAAACTATATAGTGAAGGCCTGTATAGGTCTGCATTACTTTGGGTTGTAATCAGGTCGATATCCCGGATAGGTATGGTCCTGAGCTTTTCATCGGCTATGGAAAGGTCATAGTATAAGTCAATTTTTTCCAAAAGTTTTTCTTTAGACCAGGTCTCAAAGTCATCATCTTCCTGCAGGCCCTCACCGGATGTTACATCTTGAAGTTGGTACCGGTTGGCATTCAGATAGGAAGCATAGGTATGAGCGGTGACATTCAGAAGAATCTGACGAGCCGGAAAAGTGGCGGAAGCAACCTCACTTTCAAGATATGCTATGGCGTCCTTGGTGCCATTTTCATTCTCAGACTTTATCCTGGCCAAGGTCATGACCGCGCGGATATAGCCATCCCACTGTCCTAAACTCTTGTATTTAGTCAACAAGGTGCCTAACAATTTTTCGGCACTCTTATATTGACGTATACTGATGAGACTGTCTACTGAAACAAAGTCTTTTGGATCGGTAGGATTGGATAGATTGGCCATATTTTCGTTATTTTCGTTATCAAATGTACTTTCAGAAATAGCATTACCGGTACCTCCAACATCCTTTTGCTTCAGATTTGAAAAACAACTTGTCAGGGTGACGAAAAATATCAGGCTAAATAAAAAACTGATAGTTCGCATGGTTGTATTATTAAGGTTGAACAATGATTGTCCGGTTATAAATCCATTTTCTTTTCCATAACGTAATTTTAAGTCATAAAGTTATTGAAGAATGAAACTTTCTCAAAAAACATTTTCATTTGCTAAAAAAACTTTTTCATTTAAAAAAAATGAAAGGACTACCAAGCTTGATGGTGTTCACTTTGGTAGGCCTTCCTGATAGATTCCCGGGAACTATTCATTTGA
>Ga0209200_1002595_pt1 | contig 16460 bp, 10 predicted proteins | sample AD_UKC033_MetaG_FD_184406 | JGI IMG/M metagenome (GOLD analysis project Ga0209200, IMG submission 184406) | Active sludge microbial communities of municipal wastewater-treating anaerobic digesters from USA - AD_UKC033_MetaG (SPAdes) (version 2) | ecosystem: Engineered > Bioreactor > Anaerobic >...
AATGTCACAGGATAATCTGGGCAGTCAGAATAACTGGAGTGGCAAGAAGTGTCTGATTGTTGATGACAACAAGGACATTCTTCTTTATCTTGAACGAGTTCTCTCGGAAACCGGAATTACAATATTTTCCGCACGATCGGGTTTCGAGGCAATTGATATCCTGAAACGTACAACAGACATTGACCTGATCCTCCTCGATATGCAGATGCCTGAAATGAATGGCATTGAAGCCACCAGGGAATTAAGAAAAATCAGGGGTGATATTCCAATCATAGCCCAGACAGCTTTTATATTTGAAGATGATAAGGATATCATCCTGGAAGCGGGATGCGATGCATGCCTGATAAAGCCCATAAGAAAGGAGCATCTGCTTACGGTTATGTCAGGGTTCATAAAATCCGCCTGATAATCAGAGATACCCCATGTGCCGCTGATGATGAATAATCATTTTGCTGATGTTATATTGCCTCTTGCCCTCAGGGGAACATTTACCTACAGCATTGGTAATGAGTTTACCGGGAAGGTTTTTCCCGGAATGAGGGTTCTGGTCCAGGTTGGAAGCAAAAAAGTTTATACCGGCATTATATGCAGGATACATGATGAGCCGCCTGCGCTGGAAAAAATAAGACCAATAACAGGAATACTAGATGATGTCCCGGTTGCCGATGCAATCCAGATCAGATTATGGCAGTGGATATCGGGATATTATATGTGTACTCCGGGGGAGGTTATGAAAGCGGCACTTCCCTCTGCTCTTTTTCCCGAGGGGATGGTTGCCGGAACATTGCGCGAAAAATACCGGCCAAGGAAGGAAGCATTTGTTCAGATTCACACTGAATCTGCCGGGGATGAACTGAACCTGATAATTGACAAGCTGAACAGGTCGCCGAAGCAGCGGCATCTGTTTATTACCTATCTGAAGATGAGCGGTTACCCGGGTTGTTCAGAGAAAATACCGCTAAAGAAGGAATTGCTTCTCCGGGAAGCAGATGTTTCTCAGGCAGTTCTGGAATCACTTGTAAGAAAAAAGATCCTGGTTTCATTAATGCTGGAAACCAGTCGTCTAAGCAATCAGGAAAACCGGAGAGATCCCTTCAGTATCCTGAGCGATCCGCAGAAAAAGGCCCTGGATAAGATCAGACATCTTTTTTCAGAGAAGGGTATTGTTCTTCTTCACGGTGTCACTTCAAGCGGGAAAACAGAAATATATATTCATCTTATAGAAGAACAGCTGAAACAGGGCAGGCAGGTGCTTTACCTGCTTCCTGAGATAGCCCTGACAACCCAGATCATCAACAGGTTAAAAAAACATTTCGGAGATTCAACCGGGGTTTATCATTCAAGGTTCAGTGAGGCTGAAAAAGTTGAAATAAGAAACAAGGTCGCTTCAGGCGACGCCGGTGGAGGATACGGCCTTGTCATCGGCGTCAGGTCTGCCCTTTTTCTGCCTTTCAGAAAACTTGGCCTGGTAATCATTGATGAAGAACAGGATCCGTCGTACAAGCAGCATGATCCTGCACCGAGATACCATGCACGCGACACTGCGATTGTCCTTGCCGGCCTTCATGGTGCCCATGCGCTGCTCGGATCGGCCTCCCCTTCTGTTGAGAGCTATCATAATTCAGTCACCGGGAAGTATGGATTGGTTGAACTGAAGGAAAGGTACGGATTTGTTAACCTGCCTGAGATCATTCTGGCAAACACCAGGGAGTCGTACCGGAAAAAACTGATGATCTCTCATTTTACTCCCGAGCTTCTTGAGGCGATGGATGAAGCTTTGAACAATAAGGAGCAGATCATTCTTTTTCAGAACAGGAGGGGGTTCGCCCCGTACCTGGAATGCCCGGAGTGCGGCTGGGTCCCGAAATGCAATCAATGCTCTGTGAACCTGACCTATCACAAGGGACAAAACAGGCTGATATGCCATTATTGCGGTTATTTTCAGCCGTTACCTGCACATTGCGGGAACTGCAATTCTCCGGGACTTGTAACAAGAGGATTCGGCACGGAGAAAATTGAAGATGAAATCAGGATAGTTTTTCCAAAGGCACGGGTGGCCAGGCTTGATCAGGATACGACAAAAGGCAGGGATGCATTTAACAGGATAATTTCTGCCTTTGAACAGAACCGTACCGATATTCTTATTGGAACCCAGATGATTTCCAAGGGACTTGACTTTGAGAACCTCACCGTTGTGGGGGTGCTGAATGCAGACAACCTTCTTAATTTCCCTGATTTCAGGGCACATGAGAGAAGCTTTCATCTTCTGGAGCAGGTAAGCGGGCGGGCCGGAAGGAGGAAAAAACAGGGACGGGTTATTATACAAACGGCAGATCCTGACAACAAAATAATAAGGCTTGTCCTGAAACACGATTATTACAATCTCTTCAGGCTGCAGGCCGAAGAAAGGCAGGCATTCAACTATCCTCCATTCTGCAGAATGATCAGGATAAGCCTGAAGCACAAAGACAGGGCAGCACTGAATGGTTTCTCGGATATTCTCGGAAATGACCTGAAATCAGTATTTGGCAAAAGGGTCCTTGGGCCCGAATATCCGCTGATTTCACGTATCCAGTCATGGTACATTAAAACAATCCTTATAAAGCTCGGTAGGGATAAGTCAGCAGTTAATGCAAAACTTGTGATCGCGGAAGCAATTGCCCGGCTGGAAAAGGAAAAGGGCGCCTCTTCACTCAGAATAGCAATTGATGTAGACCCGTATTAGAGCCCTGATCTGGCCTGCATCACATATAAGGAGAGCAGGTGATACCAAATTCTGCGATGATACGGATGAATATACTGAGCCGGATGATTATCCGGACCGGATATCAGGAAGTGGGTTTGTTCCTTTATAAAAAGAGACTAAATTTGATCAGGCTAAAACGAGATAGATGAAGATAGAAGTATCGAACGGTGAAATAATTGACAAACTGACAATAATTCAGATAAAGCTCGAAAGGATAAAGGATCCTGGAAAACTGAAAAACCTGAACAGGGAATATGAGATCCTCAGAAATGCATCCGCGTCGGTTTTAAGCCAGGACGACCCTTTATATCTGGAATTGTACAAGGTTAATAATGACCTTTGGGACATTGAAGATAAGATCAGGGATCTTGAGAAGCGAAAAGACTTTGGTAATGATTTTATCCAGACAGCCCGGTCCGTTTATTTCATTAACGATAAAAGATCGGAGATAAAGCGGGAGATTAATCTGAAAACCTCGTCGGATCTTTTTGAGGAAAAGTCTTACGAAAAATATTGAAATGCGCCTGCTTGTGCTTCGGACGTCCTCAATGGGCGACGTTGCCCTGCTGTCTCCGGTTCTGGGAGGATTCGCGGAGCAGTTCGGTACCGTGAATATTCTGTTTGTTACAAGGAAAACTTTTGAACCTTTCTTCAGGCATTCAGCTGATTTACAGTTCTTTTTCCCTGATTTTAAGGGCAGGCACAAGGGATTGACCGGGATTTTTCGTCTTTTCCGCGATTTAAGGAAGACTGGCAGAATTGACCATGTTGTGGATCTGCACGATGTTATAAGGACCAGGATACTTAGGTTACTTTTCGTTCTGACCGGAACCCGGTTCCATAAAATTGACAAAGGGAGGAGGGAAAAACGTTGGCTGATAAAAGGGAAAATCAGGTCACAGCTTAAGCATACTGTTACCAGATATGCTGAAACGTTTGCAAAAGCAGGATATAGCCTGACCCTGCCCGGGGGGCCCTGGATCTTTCCTTCCCCGCTGTCGGCTGCAAACGCGGAAAAAGTAACAGGGATATCTGATGGAATGAATATTGGCGTGGCTCCGTATGCAATGCATCAGCTCAAGATGTGGCCAGAAGAATACATGATTGAACTTATAAAGAAGATCAGTGAGAGATATAAGGTCCGCTTCTGGCTTTTTGGCGGCGCCGATGAAGCACAAAAACTTGAATTACTCCGGCAAAAGATACCAGGATCGTTTCTGACAACAGGCAGGCTGTCGCTGGAAGAGGAACTTGCACTCATGAAGAGACTGAGTTTCATGATATCAATGGACTCTTCAAACATGCATATGGCTTCCCTGGCAGGTACAAAAGTGATTTCCATATGGGGTGCAACTGATCCCGCGACAGGCTTCGGCGCCTGGGGGCAGCCTGAGGAGTTTTCTGTCAGGATCCCAGCCGCGGAACTTACATGCCGGCCCTGTACTGTATATGGAAAGGGAAGCTGCAGAAGGGGAGATCATGCCTGTATGAGGTGGCTTACACCTGAACTGGTGTTTGAAAAACTTCTTATGACAGGACTAGTGAAATAACCGAGATAAATATTTCAGTTTATCAGATTATTCTGGTATTTTAGAACATATTACTCAAAGAAAAAAGAAATATAATTAGGCTGACCGGAAAGACCCCTTTAATGACCAGAACCATTGATTTTCAATCCTCTGATTCTGTTTGAAAACTGTGAATAAAGCACACGATTCATGAAATAATTTATCGTATGGATCTTTTACCGAAAGATTTTCCATTTTCATTCTGAAAACAAAGATTTGCATATGAAACCAACCGACAAGCTTGAATACTTGATATTTTTTCTGCTGGTCCTTCTTACAGGATGCGGCGAAAGAGAGGCAAATAAACCGGATACGCAGCCGGCCGACCTGGTTAATCCGCTAATGGGTACTGATTCCGAGTTCAGTCTTTCTGCCGGGAATACCTATCCCGCCATTGCCCTTCCGTGGGGTATGAATTTCTGGACTCCTCAAACGCGCGGCATGAATGACGGATGGATCTATACCTATGATGACCATAAAATTCAGGGTATTAAGCAGACACATCAGCCAAGTCCCTGGATAAATGATTATGCTTCATTCTCAGTGATGGCTTATACGGGCAGTATTAAGTTCAGTGGAGAAGAGAGGGCTTCATGGTTCTCCCATAAGTCGGAGATTGCAAGACCATATTACTATAGCGTTTACCTTGCAGATTATGACATTACCGCAGAAATTTCGCCTGCTGACCGCTCTGCCATTTTCCGCTTTACATTTCCGCAGAGTGATTCGTCATATATCATCATTGATGCTTTCGATATGGGATCGATGGTGAAGATAATACCTGGGGAGAGAAAGGTAATAGGATACTGCAGGAACAATCACGGGGGCGTCCCGTCAAACTTTCATAATTATTTCGTCGCCGTTTTTGACAGGGATTTTACCTCGGCACATGTTTGGAATGACGGTGTTCTGAAGACTGATACACATGATGCTGCGGGCGGCCATGTAGGGGCCCTGCTGAGGTTTAAGACTGTAAAGGGCGAAAAAATCAATGTCCGGATCTCATCTTCCTTTATTAGCCCCGAACAGGCTTCCCTGAACCTGTCGAGGGAGCTGGCCGGAAAAGATTTCGAGACAGTGCGTACCGAGGCCGGAAAAATCTGGAATGACCAGCTTAGCCGGATTAAAATTGAAGGAGGCACACCTGACCAGCAGAGAACATTCTATTCATGTCTTTACCGTACGCTGCTTTTCCCGAGGAAGTTCTATGAGATCAATGAAAAGGATGAAATAGTTCACTACAGCCCATATAACGGTGAAGTTCTGCCCGGGTACATGTTCACTGACAATGGTTTCTGGGATACTTTCAGATCGTTGTTCCCATTTTTAACCCTGATGTATCCCGAACTGAACAGTCAGATAATGGAAGGTCTTGCAAATACATACAGGGAAAGCGGCTGGCTTCCTGAATGGGCGAGCCCCGGACATCGCGACTGCATGATAGGCTCAAACTCTGCATCACTGATAGCAGATTCCTGGCTTAAAGGAATAAGGGGATACGACATTCAGACCTTATACGAAGCAATACTGAAAAACACTGACAGCGTAGGTCCTGTTAGTTCAGTCGGGCGATATGGTGCAAAGTATTACAATGATCTCGGTTATGTGCCGTATGATGCAGGCATAAATGAAAACGTTGCACGGACACTTGAATATGCTTATGCAGACTTCTGTATTTCAAGGCTTGCCGAGAATCTCGGTCGACCGCAGGAAGAGATTGGCAAGTTCAGGCAAAGGGCAATGAACTACAGGAATGTATTTGATCCTGGCAGAAAGCTTATGCGCGGAAGGAATCTTGACGGTACTTTTCAGTCGCCTTTCAGTCCATACAAATGGGGAGATGCTTTTACCGAAGGCAACAGCTGGCACTATACATGGAGCGTGTTCCAGGATATTGAAGGACTTATTAACCTGATGGGAGGATATGATTATTTTACTGCCAAGCTTGATTCCGTATTTGAAGTTCCGCCGGTGTTTGATTATTCCTACTATGGCATCATTATACATGAAATCAGGGAAATGCAGATAATGGACATGGGTAATTATGCTCACGGAAATCAGCCAGTGCAGCATATGATATATCTCTACAACTATGCAGGGCAGCCCTGGAAAGCGCAATATCATGTCAGGAACGTGATGAACAAGCTGTACAATTATCTTCCCGACGGTTATTGCGGTGATGAGGATAACGGACAGACATCGGCCTGGTATGTGTTTTCGGCATTGGGATTTTACCCTGTAACCCCGGGCACTGATGAATATGTTTTCGGATCACCGTTATTTAACAAGGTTACAATGCAGTTTGAAAATGGCAGGAAGCTGGTCATTGAAGCTTCCCGGAACAACGCCAGGAATATTTATGTCGGAGATATCAGGCTGAATGGCAGATCATTGAAAGAGAATTATATTAAGCATGATCAGCTTCAGCGCGGGGGCAGGCTGTGTTTCCTCATGCAGGATGAACCAAACATGAAAAGAGGCATTGACAGGAAGGCATTTCCTTTCTCAATGAGCCGGTCAGATTAGAGTAATATGACCTTTAAGCATTAGCCGGAAGCTTCTTTCTAAAAAAATTCCGGGTAGCGGAAAGGTCACAGTTTAAGCTTTATATTGATCCGTACGAGGAGAGCTGTGAGTCCTACCATGAGCAAAGCCCAGATCATTGAACCGACAACTACGACAAGGGGATTTTCAGAGCTTTTGTAAAATAATACCGGAACACCCGACATACCGATGAGAAAATATAGAACATCGGGTGCCAGATAGGTTGTAAGAGCGTTTTCTCCTGCAGGCTTTACAAAATAGGCCCAGGTCTGTTTCTTCTTTACATCTGATATCCAGTAGATCAGCGTGAATGCCAGGAAGCTTATGCCGCAGCATAGCAGTCCCCAGCTTGGTGTTGCAAAAATTTTTGAGAAGATGAACCACTTTCTTAGGAAGAATCCTGCTGCCAGGCAGAAAACTCCGAGTCCTGTAAATGTGATAATTACCTTTCCATGTCTGCCTGCATGATTTTGTTGAAGGATCAGGCCGGCAACCAGTCCGGTCAAAACTATAAATGGAACATTCCCTTCAATAATGACACCGAGGAAAGGCTTCACCGGATTCAGGAATTCAAGCATTCTCAGGCCTGACATAATATTCAGGAACAGGAAAAAGAGTGCAGCAACCGTTGTCCTCAGAATGGAATTCCTGCAAACCATGTAGGTAAATGCTGCAACAAGGTAACCCCAACCTATCAGCCCGAGGATCCCCCACCATCCGGTGATGAGCGAGCCGTTATTTTCCGGCTGGCCGGATCTGAATTTGAAAATCAGGAAAATAAAGATAGCCAGTGCTGCCAGTTTAAATCCGGCAATTTTATATATCCTTTCTTCTTTGTCGGGATAATCGTTCCAGAAAAGGAAAACGGCCAGGTACATCAGCAGTGCCCAGAGTTCCATGCTGAAGCCGGTAAGTTCAGCATTGACCCTTGTAGCATTAAGCATTAGAACTCCTATGATAAGCAGGCTGAGAGTTCGTGTTATTATGTGGCGGCTGATCAGAACGAGTGAATCACCCCGGGAATATCTTTTTGCAAACGCAAATGGAATGGCCATTCCGACAATAAAAAGGAAACCGGGAAATACTACATCAGCAAGTCCTATTCCGTCAAAATCGGCTCGAGTGTGTCCCAGCCACCTGGGTGCAACATTCATGTTTAGATCGTTGACGAAAAGCATCAGCAGGATTGTCAGTCCCCGCATAATATCTATCGAAAAAACACGGTTTTGATTTGCCATTGGATTAATGTGAAAAATATAACATTAGAGTTTAAGCCGGAAATTAATCTTTTCCAGAAGTACCGGCAACCCGACGCCCATTATCACGGCCCAGACCACGGATCCCATGACTACAAGAACCGGTTCTGCCAGTTGCTTGTAAAACAACAGCGGGAGTGAGAATTGCCAGATGATGTAATAAAACATATCGGGTACGAGGTATACCGTCAGTGAATTGGCTCCGGCCGGTCTGAGAAAAAGACACCAGTTTACTTTCTTCCGGATGTCAATTATCCAGAAAAATAGTGCAAACAGGATCATGCTGATACCATTGCAGATAAGACCCCATGTGGGTGTTGCCTGGATTTTGGAGATTATAAACCAGGGCCGGAGGATGAATCCTGCCGCTATGAATGCGATTCCCAGTGTCACTATGGAAAGCAATGTCTTTCCCGGATTTTCAGCAACGTATTTTTTAAGGATCAGAGTTGTAAGCATGCCGGAAAGGACCATGAAGGGAACGCTTCCGCCGGTTATTATTCCCAGGAATTGCCTGACCGGATTCAGAAAACCCAGCAGATGGAGCTTAGAAAGAATATTGAGAATAAGGAAAAATAATACGGCAAAGGCTGTTTTAAGAATGTTGTTCCGGAACCACAAATATACCAGTGCGGCTGCCAGGTAACCCCATCCGATTGCTCCCAGGATACCCCAGGCAAAATAGTAAAAACCCCTGTCTTCGCCCGCCCTGAAAATAATGACCATCGGTATTATGAGCAGCACACCCAGAATCCTGAGGCCCATTATCAGAAACCTGTTCAGTTTCGATTCGTTGTAGTTGTTCCAGATAAGGAACACCCCTGTGTACATTATCAGCGACCAGATATTTTTGGTTATCCCGGTATACTCTGCATTGACATTTCTAGAATTGGACATTAATACCCCGATTACAAGGAGACTGATGGTTCTGATAAAAATGTGAATGAGGAGAGATGTCCTGCTTTCTCCCTTTGCAATCCTGTTGCCGATGGAATAAGGGATCGACATGCCTACCATAAACAGGAATCCTGGAAAAACCCAGTCGGCCAGACCCATCCCGTCGAAGTCAGCCTTAACATGACCCAGCCATGCAGGTACGCCCGGCATATAAAGATCATTAACAAACAGCATGAGTACCAGTGTAAAACCTCTCATGATGTCGATTGACAGTATACGGTTGCTGTTACCCATTGATCTGAAATTATAAATTTGTGTTTGTGATGTCTTTATATGCTTGCATTAACCCAATCCCTGTGCTGTATGCCCCATTGCAGCATTCTGTCAAGAACTTCTTTCAGATTCCTTCCAGAATCGGTCAGTTCGTATTCCGCAGCAACCGGTACCGAATCTGGTACTACTCTTTTTATTATCCCGTTAGTTTCCAGCTCCCTAAGTTCTTTGGAAAGAATCCCCGGGGTGATCCTGGGTATATTGTTTTTTATTTCTTCAAATCTTTTCTTGTTATAAAAAAGAGTACCGATTATAGGAAGTTTCCATTTTCCGGTGAGTACATTCAGGGTATCGGATATGGCAAGAACATACCTCTCCGGACATGCTTTGACCTCTTTAAAACTGACCTGGTTTTCCATAACACAAATGTAAATCTCATTTCACCTTGATTATACCAAGGTATACAAAAGTATAGCACAGCTTTTTTCAAGGCAAATATGCAATATTTTTGCTTCTGAACGGAACAGGTTTAAGATTCCCCTTTTGTTATTTTTGGGGGGGGAGAATTATACTGAGTCGTTTGGCGTGAAGGAAGAGGGAGCCGTAGGATCTGGAGGAACTGGAAAATGCAAAAAGATCGTTGAAATCAGATTGTGTGAAAGCATTAACACCAGGCTGGAACAGGATGCCGGATCTACGTTACTGAAGCCCTGTCACATAAGGGAAATAAAACTTAAAAATAATTAAAAAGCTGAAGCTGCCAACCTAAGAATTTGTATCAGGACCATTTAATAATTAACTTAACATTTTAAAAATACTACCTGACTATGAAAAGAAAAATTACATCACTATTGTTGATTATTTTACTTGGGTCATTTGTATATGCCCAGCCTGACCAGAAGCTGAAGTCAGATATCAGGAACACGGGTTATGTGCATTTCCCGCTTCCGCTGGACTACAGCAAATCATTTGAGACCTTTGGTCTTACCAAAAAAGTGCTGGTTTCCAGCATGCTGAGTGATTTTGAAACACTTGCGGGATGGACTCATGAAGGGATAGGGGGGATGCGGCTTACTACTGAAAGGAGCAAGAGCGGAAAGAGGAGCCTGAGGCTGGTAGCTCCCACAATGCCCGACAGCATACCAAGAAGGGGGCTGGGACGGGGATCATCCTACGCTGTTTTTAATGTCGGCGGGAAGAGCTGGGAGAAATTCAACAGGATACATTTGTATGTTTATCCCGATTGTGAAGGTGCAAGGAGCATTTATCTGAATCTGTATGTTGAGAACGACGGAAAAATCAAAGTTCCGGATATCTACGGCAGGGAAGGATACCACGAAATGAACCTTGTCAACGGGCAATGGAACGAGTGTTTCATTGAGATGACCGAACTGGCCAGGGATAAGGTTACCAAACTGAAATTTGCAATCGAGGTTTTCGGAAGGGAGCTTACCATGGGTGACTCACTGAAATTCGACATTGATGCAATAGAATTGCAGGTTGTTGAAAATCCGGAGGTTGTCAGTGGCTGGAAACCCGCTGCAAACAGGATCATCTATTCAACTTCAGGTTACAGGCCGGAAAGCGTGAAAACAGCCATTGTAAATGTAGCCGGCCACAAGGGCAAGTTTGAGCTTATTGATTATACCACGTCGCAGGTTGTGTATGAAGGAAGCATAACACCTTCCAAAACGCGTATCGGTGATTTTGAGACAATCGACTTCAGCGATTTCAGGAAAGAAGGCGAATTCATAATCAGGGTCGGATCAGTTTCCACCCAGCCATTTTTTATAAACCGGAATTTGTGGGATAATTCGGCGTGGAGGGTTTGCAATTTCATGTTCGTGGAAAGGTGCGGCTACCCGGTTCCGGGTAAGCACGGGGCCTGCCATTCAGATCTCAACTGCGAATGGAACGGAAAGATATATCCTGTCAGCGGCGGTTGGCACGATGCTGCCGATATGTCGCAGCAGGCTCTGCAGACCGGAGAAATTGCCTATTCAATAATGGAGATGGCCAACAGGGCCAGGGAGAAAAACGAGATCGATCTGTATCACAGGTTGCTGGAAGAGTCATTGTGGGGCATTGATTTTATAATGAAAACCAGGCTGGGCGACGGATACAGGTTCCAGACCTGGGGTACAAATCTTTGGACCGATAAACTGATAGGTACAATAGATGATGCCGGACGTCGTCAGGGAACCATACATAACGGCGGTTTTGAAAACTTCCTCTTTTCAGGTATTGAAGCCTACGCCTCAATGAGCATTGACCATGATCCTATGCTGAAGGAGAATCTGAAAAAGATTGCCAAAGAGGATTTTGGATTCGCACTTGCAAGGTTTGAGAAGCTCGGCTATAATGAGAGGATAAACAAGGGCCACGGACATGCTTATATGGCTTCGCAAAGCCAGTATATGGCTTCTGTGTCGTGGGCAGCCAGCATGCTTTACAAGCTTACCGGCGAGAAATATTATGCCGACAAGGCTGCTGAATTCATTAAATATGTCATTCAGTGTCAGAGAACTGAGCCATTGAATGATAAAAACGGAACAAGAGGATTCTTCTACCGCGATCATGAAAAGAAGTCAATAGTGCATTACAACCATCAGTCGCGCGACTATGTTTACATGCAGGCCCTGACCGAATTGTGCAAAACACAGCCAAACCATCCGGATTACAGGACTTGGGAGAATTCAATCAGGATATATGGTGAATACCTGAAAAACATCATGCAGTATGTGCAGCCATACGGAATGGTTCCCAGCGGCGTATATCACAAGGATGAGGTGAAAGATTCCGTTAATTTCTATGTTGCCCAGGTCGGTATTTTTCGTGGCGCGGGACCTGATTACAAGGAGCAGCTTGCAAATGGCGTAAAGCTTGATGAAGAGCATTATCTGAGGGTATTCCCGGTATGGTTCTCATTCAAGGGCAATACTGCAGTAAATCTTGCAACCGGGAAAGCAGCCGCACTTTGCGCAAAATTCCTGAACGACAGGGAACTGATGGATATAGCTGAGCAGCAGCTATTCTGGGTTGTCGGCAAAAATCCATTCGGACAGTCACTTATATGGGGAGAAGGAAGCAACTACATGCAGCAGTATGTAGCTCTTCCGGGGGAAACGGTAGGAGAGATCCCGGTTGGCATGCAGTCGCGATTCAATGAAGACACCCCTTACTGGCCTCAGTTCAATACAGCAACTTACAAGGAAGTATGGGGTTCCTCTGCAATGAAATGGTTCTCACTGATATCGGAATTTTGATATTTCCGGTTTCAGCAGTTTTACAGGGCAATTGATTAACCACAAAGAACACTTACCGGGTGTTCTTTGTGGTTATTGCAGGTATCCGGTTAATGCCCGTTTTTACCGGACGGATTGCATAAACGCATAATCTTTAACCCAATAAGCATTAAATGAAAAAATTAATCTATCTTTTTATTGTGAGCGGTATTTTCTTGCTGATGTCATGTTCAGGAAATAAATCAGCCAAAGAAGATTATCCGATGTTCTGGACATGGCTTGATTACCGGCCCGGAATGAATTTTGACTCGGTATGCGCTGTAATGAATGAATCGGGAATTGACGGGGTCATGCTCAATGCACCAACACCCGATGATTACCGGGAAGCAATACCTGTTGCAAAAAAGCATGGCATTGAAGTATATGCATGGCTATGGACCATGAACCTGGAACATGGACGTGATTCGATGGTTAAGGCGCATCCTGACTGGCTGAGTGTCAACAGGAAAGGAGAAAGCCTTGCAGATACTAAAGCTTATGTTGATTATTACAAATTCATGTGTCCTGCATTGCCCGAAGTAAGGCAGTATATAAAGGATAAAGTGACAGCCTACTGCAAGGTGGAGGGGCTGAATGGCATTGCAATTGATTATCATCGCTTTGTGGATGTGATCCTTCCAACAACACTGTGGCCGCGATATGGCGTGGTACAGGACAGGGAATATCCTGAATTTGATTTCGGATATCATCCTGAAATGATTAGATTGTTTAAGGAAAAACACGGGTATGATCCAAGGGAACAGGACGATCCTTCAACAGATGAGAAATGGCTCCAGTTCAGATGTGATCAGATCACCGAAGTAGCGAACATGATCGCTGAAATAGTTCATTCATACGGGAAAGTAATGGCAGCTTCACCGTTTCCGACACCCAGGATGGCTAAGAAAATGGTTCGCCAGGATTGGGGGAAATGGCACCTCGACATAGTGTTCCCGATGGTTTACCATAACTTCTATACCGGTGACATTAGTTTCATTTCCGATTGCACTCTTGAAAACGTAAGGGACAAAAACCCCATGACCACATTGTATTGCGGAATGACGGCATCAAATGGCCCTGAAATGTTTGACTGCATGGATGAGGCCCTGAATAACGGTGCCCGGGGGATAGCTATTTTTACCGTGGGAAGCCTGAGATCACCTGAAGTGCGCGCCAGGTTCAGGGCTTATGCAGACAGTGCAAGGGCTTCGAGGGAAGCAATGAAGGGAAAGCCGCAGGCTCCGGTGACCAGGACAGCCAATGCAAATCCCTTTGAAAACAAAGGCATAATGAAAGCTGTTAACTTCAGAATGCTTGCTTCCCTGAGCCTGGCAGGAGCTTATAAGCTGCCTGAAGTAAAGAAAGCCGACCCGGCGCTGGTAGAAAGATTTGCAAGGAATGCAATGCAGGTGAACACGCCAGAAGCCTATATCAGCATGCTTAGCGGCGCTCAGAGATGGAACCGTGAACCCCAGCCTTTTTTGAAAGCTATTGCTGACAGGTTCATGGCCGACCAGGAGAAAATTAAGCTTAATCTTGACAACTATGAATTGATCAAGGAATCCGGTGCAACAAAGTACTACCAGGTGAAGGATCTGAACACCGGTGTAATTTTCAATGTGGATTTCTATTTCTATGGCGGTATAATTTCGGGATGGAGTGTGGAACCGGACAAGGATTCGCTTAAGAAATACACCGACACCATTCGCAATTGAGCAGGGACATCTTTGGGGTATTGAAATATCTGGTTTCAAACCTGAAGAATTTCTGACCGACAGCTTTTAATAACCTGCATCCTGCGCCTGTTAAGGGAGTAAGGACCGATTGTATTATGATTCCCGTCAAGGAACATGACCAAGGTATCAGGCTTGAGGCAGCCTGACTGGTCATGAAAGAATGATAACCGGACATTGTGAAGGCTGATGTCAGAGGCCCACGTCAAGGTGTTCTGTTTGAGATAGTTATTCACTCACAGGGACTTGGAAACAGCATGCAGGGCAGTGAGCCTGGATGGCTGGTTACAGGGAGAACCTGGCAGATCCTTCAGGAAAGGCTTTTTCGGTTATCATTTTGTATTAAGGTAAGATTGATTACTTTTGTAGTTCATAAAACTCGGGGTGTAGCACAGTTGGTTAGCGCGCTACGTTCGGGACGTAGAGGTCGGAAGTTCGAGTCTTCTCACCCCGACAAAAAGGTACTGATTATTAAAGGTTTACAAATTATTTGTACCTTTTTGTACTGAGAAATTAAAAGACCCTGTCAGAAAGGGCAGGGTTTTTTTTATGTTCTCGATTAATTTGACCTGTTTTATCCATTAGTCACTGTATACCAGTAATAGTACCATTATTCATGCATTTCGAGCATTTCCAGTGAATTTCATTTCTTTCATTTTAACGCCGGAGTAAACTGATACCACCTACCGGCAAAAACTGATACCACCCTTCTAATAGGATTAAGAATCAGTAATCTTTCGGTTTTTGAAAGATTACAGTAATGATTTCAACATTTACCTGTCTTCATTGTGGTAACAATACTTCGTTAAATATTAATATAATTGTTTGAATGTCAATAAAATAGTTAATAAATAATATTGAAATAATTTGGTTATGTCCCTGATAATCAATAACTTAATAGATTAACCACAATCTATACAAAGTTATGACCATCAGGGAACACGAACCTTACAAATCACTCATATCCAGCATGATAGACAAGTTATCGAATATTAACCTTTGGAGAAGGACGTTTCTTATAGAAACACTTATCCTGTTTCTGTCTATCCGTGGGCGGATTAACTTTTTACAGCTTGCAAGGTACGGAAAATATAAAGAACAGCGGTACAGGCAACAGTTTGAAAAACCATTTGATTTTCTTGCCTTTAATAAAGAGCTTACCCTATCCCGGGGAAGTGGAAGATACGCCATTGCCTTTGATCCAAGCTATGTAACCAAATCCGGGAAGAAAACACCTGGTGTGGGCTGGTATTGGTCCGGTTGTGCCAATAAAGCCAGATGGGGACTGGAAATAGGAGGTTTGGCTGCCATTGATATTGATAACCATACCGCTTTTCACCTGGAAGCTGTTCAAACACTTAATCCTGATGGTCAAAACCTCTGTGATTGGTATGCCGGGGTAATATCCGATAGACAAGACACTTTAAAATCGATATCCGGGAACCTGGTTGCAGATGCCTGGTTTTCCAAAAAGTCATTTGCAGACCAGGTTATCTCATCGGGTATGCACCTGGTCAGCAGGCTCAGAGATGATGCAGACCTGAAGTATCTTTGCAAAGAACCGCCCACGGGAAAAAAAGGCAGACCAAGAAAGTACTCCGGAAAGATCAACATTGACACCATTGACAAAGACTACTTCTGTTTTATATCAGAAGATCAAGAGTCTGTAGTGTATGCAGCAGAGGTCTATTCCAAAGCCTTAAGACGTAATATCATGTTGGTTCATGTCACATATCTGAAAGCCAGCGGAAAAGATGCACACAAGCTCTATTTCTCTACAGACATTGAGATGAAGCCCTGTGATGTACTGCTTTATTACCATAGCCGGTTCCAGATTGAATTTCTCTATCGCGATGGTAAACAACATACCGGTCTGAATGACTCACAGGCAAGAAGTGAAAACAAACTCCACTTCCAGTTCAATGCCTCACTCACTTCTATTAACATTGCCAAGGCAGTACACTGGCTGAGCATTCCTAAAGAAAAACGTGGTGCATTTTCAATGTCAGATATTAAAACAATGAATCACAACATATTAATGCTTAATCGATTTTTTGACGTGTTCGGTATTTACCCATACTCTACCAAAAATCAGAAATATGTCAGAGAACTTATATTATACGGCACTATGGCCGCTTAAAACTTTAACGAACTATTGG
>Ga0209200_1002597_pt1 | contig 16460 bp, 18 predicted proteins | sample AD_UKC033_MetaG_FD_184406 | JGI IMG/M metagenome (GOLD analysis project Ga0209200, IMG submission 184406) | Active sludge microbial communities of municipal wastewater-treating anaerobic digesters from USA - AD_UKC033_MetaG (SPAdes) (version 2) | ecosystem: Engineered > Bioreactor > Anaerobic >...
CAGGTTGGCCCGGTTGTTCTGCGTCAGCGCGTAGTCCAGCGGCGCTACCTCGGGTCGATAATACTGCAGGGCGTCGTCGTAGGCCGCCAGCGCTTGCAGCAGCCGCTCCCGCCGTTCTTCCCCCGGCAGCGTCGCGATCTCGCTGAGCCGGTTGGCCCGGTTGTTCTGCGTCATCGCGTAGTCCAGCGGCGTCACCTCGGGTCGATAGGTCTGCAGGGCCTCGTCGTAGGCGGCCAGTGCTTGCAGCAGCCGCGCCCGCCGCTCTTCCCCCGGCAGCGTCGCGATCTCGCTGAGCCGGTTGGCCCGGTTGTTCTGCGTCGCGGCGTAGGCCAGCGGCGCCGCCTCGGGTCTGATGTACTGCAGGGCGTCGTCGTAGGCGGCCAGCGCTTGCAGCAGCCGCGCCCGCCGCTCTTCCCCCGGCAGCGTCGCGATCTCGCTGAGCAGGGCGGCCCGGTTGTTCTGCGTGGCGGCGTAGTCCAGGGGCGTCACCTCGGGTCTTCTGTACTGCAGGGCGTCGTCGCAGGCGGCCAGCGCTTGCAGCAGCCGCGCCCGCCGCTCTTCCCCCGGCAGCGTGATTGCGCTTTGGCTATTGGTGTCCATCGCCGTCGACTGCCCTCTCACATTGACCTGCCCCGGATACAATCAAAGATGCCATCAACTCCTTCGCCTCCCACTGTCGCCAACTATCCACCCGTTCGGTCCGTCCCAGCAGCCAGCGCGTGCGCCAGTACTCGGCCAGCACCGCAAAAGGACGGTCGAAGTACATCGGCTCGGGAGCTCGGCCTTCCAGGTAGTCTTCCAGGTTGCTGATCAGCGGAAAGAGAAACGCCTCGCGCTTTACGCCGTGCTTCAACACCTCGGACGAAAACCCTAGTCGCTCCAGCGCCCGTACCATGGTCTGCCACTTGATGCGCGGCCCGACGCCGAATCCTCCCCGCGTGGAGACGTCTTGCGCCGCCAGGAACTCTCGAAAATCGTCGTACAGGTGTGCCAGATGAAAACTTCCGTATCCTTCGGTGTAGCCGATAGATCGGGCGACCTTGTGATCGTGAAATGTTAGCCGATTGTAGAGCGAACTACGACCGAATGCACTAGTCGTCGTGAGCGCTACGAGGTGCGCCGCCAGCACCCGTGCGGACATCTCGGTAGTGCGATCCTGATACTTTCTCCGATAAGCCTTCCGAACCTCATTCGAACCGGCTGCCATCGCCACCAACTTGCCTCCCAAAAGGCGTGCATACGGCGGCAATGCTCCTAGTGTTTGGATATCCATGGTCTGATTGATCAACTCAATCTTGCGACCGGGGGGATAGGTAAAGAGCCGATCACGTGCTGGAAAGCTTAGAGGTGGAGATTGCAACGCCAGGATGCCGATGAGCTTGTTGTTGTGCTCATCCATGATCAGGAAGCGCAGCCTCCGGCCATATCCTTTGGAAAAGGGTAGGGACCACGTCAGCCTGGCAACCCGAAAAAGCTCGTGTTGCCATTCCTTGGTTGCCTCAATCAACACCGGTTTGACAAGTTCTGGTACAACCTCGCTGCCATTGGCAAAAAAAGGCAGATAACGCGGTAGGTTACGATGCAGCCATATTTGGCGAGCCATAAGCTCTAACTGTCGCGCCTGGCTGTGTAAGGCACGGATCTCATCCTTGTTCGATTTGCCGTTGCGGGATATGATCAGACGTCCAGACTTGTCAAGTTCGAACCCCACTTCCGCCAATCCAGCAACGACGGCCTGTCGTAAATGCTCTGTTTGATGAGTATCTGTCGCTGAGGTCTGCATCGCTCTACCTGTGATCGTTGCTTGGCGTGCAGCGGCCATCTTTTCCCACGGTCGCCGGGCGTAACAGTGAAACTTGGAGAGCGGGCCGTCGATCGATCTGCAACCAACTGCCGTCATTGTACCTGAGTTCAGCATCCACGGCAAGTGCGGGCGCTGCTGCCCATTTGCATCGGGGTAGAGTTGGGCTATAATCACTCCAGTTGCAAATCTTTGCAACTGGCTGTGAGGTTTTCATGTCTTGCCACCAACACGTCATCGACCAACTGCGCGGGGCCGGGGTGCGGCTGACGCCGCAGCGCGCCCTGGTGCTGGATGTGGTCTACCACAGCCACGGGCATCTGACGGCCGATCAGGTCTATGAGCGGGTGCGCACCCAGTCGCCCCAGGTGGACCTCTCCACGGTCTACCGCAATCTGGTCTTTCTGCGCCAGCAGGGGCTGATCGGCGAGCTGCGCCTGGAAGGAGAGCCGACCCGCTTTGAGGCCGTGCGCTCCGGCGCCGAACACCATCACGCCGTCTGCAGCGCCTGCGGCGCGATGATCGAGATCGCCCCGGCCGACCTGGCGCCGTTGAGCGAGGCGCTGGTGCGCAACTACGGTTTCGCCGTCAGCTTGGTGCATCTGACCCTCAACGGCCACTGCGCCGCCTGCCAGCCAGCCGGCGCCTCCGACAAGGGCCAGTCATCTCCACACGGAGTCGAGGCTTTAGCCGGGTCTGACGCCGAGGCCGGCTGAAGCCTCGACTCCCGATCACCGCTCGGCTGAAGCCTCGACTCCCGACCACTGCTCGGCTGAAGCCTCGACTCCCAACCATTTTTCCCACCACTGACCGTTTGAGCTTGGAGCATTCCAGGAGGATTCTATGTTGTTCAGCGAATTGGCCGCCCCGTTCTTGGCCCCCGATGCCCTGCACATCCCCGACGGCTTTCTTTCGGCGGCGGTGGCCGTCGCCATGTGGATTGTCACGGCCGCCTTCATCGCGGTCGCGGTGCGCCGGGCCAGCCGCGAGTTCGACGACCGGCTGGCGCCGCTGATGGGCGTGCTGGCGGCGTTCATCTTCGCAGCCCAGGCCTTCAACTTCCCGGTGGCCGGCGGCACTTCGGGCCACTTTCTGGGCGGCGCGCTGGCCGCCATTCTGCTCGGTCCCTGGGCGGCGCTGCTGGTGATGAGCGCCGTCATCGGGCTGCAGGCGCTGGTCTTTCAGGACGGCGGCCTGCTGGCCATGGGCGCCAACATCTTCGTCATGGGCATCGTCACCGTCTGGGTCGGTTATTTCGTCTACCAGGCCCTGACCCGCTTCAACCGCTTCCTGGCGGCATTCGCGGCCGGCTGGCTGTCGGTGTTGGTCGCCGCGGTGGTCACGGCGTTCCTGCTGGCGTTCAGCGGCACGGCGTCGCTGAACGTCGTCCTGACCGCGATGGCGACGATTCACGCCGTCATCGGCCTGGGCGAAGGGCTGATCACCGCCGGCGCGGTGGCGCTGGTGGCGGCTGCCTTGCCCGGCCGCTTCGATCAGCAGGTGGCCGCGCGCAAGACCGACCGCGGCACGTGGGTGGCCGGCGGCGTCGTGCTGGCCCTGCTGATCGGCGTGACGGCGGTGTTCTTCGCCTCGCCGCACCCCGACGGGCTGGAGCGGGTGGCCGAGGACACGGGATTCCTGCACACGGCCCAGGCGCCGCTCTTCAACATCGCACCTGACTACGTCGTTCCCGGGCTTTCCAACGAGAGCCTGGCGGGCGTGCTGGCGGTGGTGCTGGGCATCCTGCTGCTGTTCGCCGTCGGCTACGGCATCGCCCGCGCGCTGAGCCGGCGCAGCCATCGCCAGGCTGAGGGGGCGCGGCCTGAGCCGGCGGGCAAGGGTTCATAGTGCACATCGACCTCTTCGATCAGTACCGCCACGCGCACAGCCCGGTTCATGCGCTGGACCCGCGCGCCAAGCTGACGGCCGCCCTGCTGTTCATCCTGGCCGCGGCGTTGACGCCCGACGGCGCGTGGCTGGCTTTTGCCGCGCTGGGCGCGCTCTGGCTGGCGGTGGCGCTGGTCTCGGACGTGTCGCTGGCGCTGCTGCTGCGCCGGGGATTGGTGGCGCTCCCCTTCGCCCTGGCGGCGGTGACGGTGCTGTTTACCCTGCCCGGCTGGCCGCTGCTGGTCATTCCACTGCCGCTGAGCGACGGCCACCTGGTCATCAGCGACAACGGCGCGATCCGCTTCCTGACCATCATGCTCAAAAGCTGGCTGTCGGTGTTGATGGCGCTGCTGCTGACGGCCACCACCACCTTTCCCGACACGCTGCGGTCGCTGCGCGGCATCGGCGTCCCCAGGGTGATCGTCGGCGTGTTGGCCTTCATGTACCGCTACATCTTCGTGCTGGGCGACGAGGTGTTGCGCCTGCTGCGCGCCCGCGAGGCGCGCATGGCCGCCGGGCCGCCGGGACTGGCGCGGCGCAGCGGGGGCAGCATCGTCTGGCGCGCCAGGGTCGTGGGCGCGATGGTGGGCAGCCTCTTCGTCCGTTCGCTGGACCGCAGCGACCGCGTCTACAACGCCATGATCAGCCGCGGCTACAGCGGCGAGCTGCTCTGGCTGGACAAGCCGACCCTGCGCGCGGCCGATGTGGCCTGGACCGGCGCCTTTGTCCTGGTGCTGGTTCTGATCGAGCTCTGGGCGCGGCTCCTCTGACGCAAATGACCGAGATCAACGGCCACGAGCCGGTCCTCCACGTTCACGATCTGTGTTACACCTACCCCGATGGGCGGCAGGCGCTCAACGGCGTCACCATGCACGTCGATCACGGCGAGAAGGTGGCGCTGGTCGGCCCCAACGGCGCGGGCAAGTCGACGCTGATGTTGCACTTCAACGGCATCTTGAAGGGCAGCGCCGGCCGGGTGCGCGTCGATGGCATGGACCTGGTGAAGGAGAACCTGGGTGTGATCCGCGCCAAGGTCGGGCTGGTCTTCCAAAACCCCGACGACCAGCTCTTTTCCACCACGGTCTTCGAGGATGTGGCCTTCGGCCCGCTGCACATGGGCTATGACAGGCAGGAGGTGCAGCGGCGGGTGGAGGATGCGCTGGCGCGCGTGGGCATCGGCGGCTTCGCGGCCCGCATGCCGCATCACCTCAGCGTGGGCGAACGCAAGCGCGTGGCCATGGCCACCGTTCTGGCCATGGATCCCAGCATCCTGGTGCTGGACGAGCCGACGGCCGGCCTGGACCCGCGCGGCCGGCGCAGCCTGATCAACCTGCTGCGCGGGCTGGACGCCACCATGTTGGTCAGCACCCACGACATGGCGCTGGTGGCCGAGCTCTTCCCGCGCACCATCGTGCTGGATGGCGGCCGCGTCGTGGCCGATGGGTTGACGGCGGAAATCATGGCTGATCAGCGGCTGTTGGAGGAGCACGGCCTGGAAGCGCCGTGAGGGGCGAAATCGCCGCCTGTGCCGGCAGGGCGCCAGCCTGAGGGGCCGCCGGCGCAAACGGTTTGCGGGGGCCCCGCGCCTGTGTTACAATCGACGCCATGGAAATCGAGGCCAAGTTCAGCATTCCCGATCAGGAGACCTTTGACCGGCTGGTGCAGGTCGAGCGGCTGGCCGGCTTCTTGCTCAGCCCGGCGCGGCTGACGCAGATCCATGACCAGTATCTGGACACGGCTGCGGGCGCGTTTCTGCGGGGCGGCTGGGCCTGCCGGGTGCGTCTGGCCGGCGACGGCGGGCGGCTGCTGACGCTGAAATCGCTGGCCTCGGCCCAGGGGCTGCTGCACATGCGCCAGGAGCTGGAAGTGGCGCTGCCGCCGCAGGCCGGCCTGGACGTGGCCGCGTGGCCGGAGAGCGACGCGACCACGCTGGCGCGCCAGCTCAGCCAGGGCCAGCCGCTGCACGTGCTCTTCGACCTGCACCAGGACCGCTATCGACGGCTGGCCGCGGCCGCCCCAGGTTCAGCCGCGGCCGTGGAACTGAGCCTCGACCGCGTCCATTTCGGGGCCGCCGCGCCGCAGGTCTCTCTGGCCGCCGAGGCGGAGCTGCTGCCCGCGGGCGATCTGGCCGGCCTGCGCGCCCTGGCCAACGAGCTGCATGAGGGATGGGGGCTCAGTTTCGAGCCGACCTCCAAATTCGAGCAGGGTCTGGCGCACGTGCGGCCTGACCTCTTGCCGTTGGATTTCCCCAGGTGAGCGAACCATGAACGATCAGCCCCCTGCACCGCCGGAATCAGAAGATGACCTTGCCGCTGCGCCGCCTGCGAGCGCGCCGGATTCGCCGCCAGCGAGTTCGCCGGAGTTGCTGCTGGCGGCCGTGCGCCCCGACGAGCCGATGGCTGAGGCGGTGCGCAAGATCATGGCCCGCCAATATCGGGTGATGCTGGCCAACGAGAAGGGCTGCCGCGGCGGCAAGAGCATGGACGCGGTGCATGACATGCGGGTGGCGACGCGCCGGCTGCGGGTGGCCTTCAGGCTGTTCGGCGCCTACTACAAGCGCGGCCTGGTGCGGGAGCTGGAGACGGATCTGCGCAAGACGGGGCGAACGTTGGGTGCGGCGCGCGATCTGGACGTCTTCAACAGCACGGCGCGCCAATATCTGCGCACCCAGCCCAAGCCCCAGCGCGGCGAGCTGGACCCGCTGCTGGCCAGTTGGAAGCGTCAAAGGCAGATCGCCCATCGCGGGCTGGTGGACTATTTCGACAGCCCCCGCTACCGGCGTTTTCTGGAGAAGCTGGGCGACTTTCTGACGACGTCTGGCGCGGGCGTCGCCAGCCAGAGGGCAGCGCCGGCGCCCTACCAGGTGCGCCATCTCCTGGCCAGCACCGTCTGGGCGCGCTACGAGGCGGTGCGGGCCTACGAGGTCATCCTGCCCGCGGCCGCGGCCACTGACCTGCACGCGCTGCGCATCGAGTGCAAATACCTGCGCTATACGCTGGAGTTCTTCCAGGAGGTATTGGGCGACGGCGCGCCGGCCCTGATTCGCCAGGTGATCGCGGTGCAGGATCATCTGGGCGAGATTCAGGATGCCGATGTCGCCAGCCGCCTGCTGGCCGAGTATCTCGCCAAGGCCTTCAAGGCGCAGGCGGCGGCCAGCGGCGGTGAGCTGGCTGACCTGGACGGCGTCACCCGCTATCTGAGCTACCGGCGGGACCACGCGCGCCAGATGACCGCGGCCTTCCCGCCGGTGTGGAAGCAGATCGACAGCCCCAAGTTTCGGCGGCGGCTGGCCGCGGTGACGGCCTCCCTCTAGTAGATTATGGCATAAGTTGGTGGGCAGCGGCAGTCGCGCAGGAGTCGAGGCAGTCGCGCAGGAGTCGAGGCTTCAGCCGGTTTCGGCGTTGCACCCGGCTAAAGCCTCGACTCCGAAGCGGGGTTGCAGTCGCGCAGGAGTCGAGGCAGTCGCGCAGGAGTCGAGGCTTCAGCCGGTTTCGGCGTTGCACCCGGCTAAAGCCTCGACTCCGAAGCGGGGTTGCAGTCGCGCAGGAGTCGAGGCAGTCGCGCAGGAGTCGAGGCTTCAGCCGGTTTCGGCGTTGCACCCGGCTAAAGCCTCGACTCCGAAGCGGGGTTGCAGTCGCGCAGGAGTCGAGGCTTTAGCCGGTTTCGGCGTTGCACCCGGCTAAAGCCTCGACTCCGAAGCGGGGTTGCAGTCGCGCAGGAGTCGAGGCTTCAGCCGGTTTCGGCGTTGCACCCGGCTAAAGCCTCGACTCCGAAGCGGGGATGGGGGTCGTTTTCGCGGGCAGGAGCGATGGAATCGCCCGTTGCTCAGGATTCGGGGACGGGGGCGGCGGGGCTGACGCGCTGAATCCTGCGGATGAGCGTCGCGCGCTGGCGCACGTCGGTGGTCTGCATCAGGCGGGCGCGCAGCTTGCGCACCTTGTCGCGGCGCTGGCGGCGGCGTTTGATCTCGCGGGCACGTTCACTGGTCATAGGCTTCTCCTTGGCGAGCAGTGGGCTCTATTGAAAATGTCTTGACAGCCGGGGCTTTGATCCCAGCCGCTGCGCATTGTAGTTAAGTTGACGTGAGCTGTCAACACGAGCAGGCGCTCGGAGGCGCGCAGGCCACAGCGCGTCGGTGCAACCAAAACGCGGATCGCCCAAGCGGTCCGCGTTTTGACAACTGTCGTTCACCCTTAACCGCCTCCGGCAGCTATTAGATCGATGGCCCGCCGCAACGACCTTAAAAAAGAGGGAGCTGGTCGGCGCCGACCAGCTCCCTCGAGCTTCATCATACTTCTTGCTGGCCCGATTTGCTACTCCTGGCCCTTCATCCCCTTCCACACCTTCTCGCTGGTGATGGGCATCGAGTCGATCTCCACGCCCACGGCCGCGCGCACGGCGTTGGCGATGGCCGGCGCGGTGGGCACCATGGCGTGCTCGCCGATGCCGCGCGCGCCGTAGGGGCCGTCGTCCTGCGGCACCTCGACGATGATGTTCACCATCTCCACCGGCGCATCGACCGCGGTGGCGATGCGGTAGTCGGTGAAGCTGGGGTTCATCGGCTGGCCGTTGCGCAGTATGATCGATTCCAGCAGCGCCGTGCTCAGGCCCTGCACCGCGCCCCCTTCCATCTGGGTGCGCACCATGTCCGGGTTGATGGCCTTGCCCACGTCGTAGGCCGAAACCAGCTTGAGCACCTGCACCTCGCCGGTCTCCTCGTCGATCTCCACCTCCACCGCCTGGGCGCCGGTGGTGAAGTGGACCACGGCGCGCGGCCCCTGGCCCGTTTCGGCGTCCAGCGGCGTGACGTAGGTGGGCATAAAGCGTCCCTTGCCCACCACCGGCCCGCCGGCCCAGGTGCCATCAGGCTTCTGCATGCCGTAGACCACGATGTTCTTCAGCGGCACGGATTCTTCGGTGGCATAGCTGACCACGTTGCCGTCGATGATGTCCAGGTCCTGTGGGTCCTCGCCCCACACCTCGGCCACCATCTGGATGATCTGCGTCTTGGCCTCATCGGCCGCGCGCAGGATGGCATTGCCCATGCTCCAGGTCAGCCGGCTGGCCACCGTCTGCCACTCGTAGGGGGAATAATCGGTGTCCACGGTGTTGACGCGCACGTCCTCGATGGGGATGCCCAGCCCCTCGGCCGCCAACTGGGCCGCGATGGTCAGCGCGCCCTGGCCCATGTCCACGCCGCCGATGTTCACCAGACAGGTGCCATCCTCGTTGAAGCGGATGGTGCTGGAGGAGCCGGGGTTGGGGGGCATGGCCGGCGCCTTCCACATGGCCGCGATCCCTTTGCCGCGCCTCTTGCCGGTTCCGCTGGGCTTGCTGGGAGTCTCCCAGTCCAGCGCCTCGGCTGCCTTGGCGATGCACTGACTCAGGCCGGTGGGGTGCATGATCATGCCGGTCACCGTCTCTTGGCCCTCCTTCAGGCAGTTCAACAGGCGCACCTGCACCGGGTCCAGGTGGAGCTGCGTGGCCATGCGGTCGATGTGCTGCTCGATGGCCCAGTGGATCTCCGGCATGCCGAAGCCGCGCATCGCGCCGCCGACGGGGTGGTTGGTGTAGACGCAGAGCGAGTCGGCGTGGACGTTGGGCACGAAGTAGGGGCCGGTGCTGCTGTAGCCGGCGGCGCGGGTGATGTTGACGCCATATTCGGTGTAGGCGCCGCCGTCCCAGTAGTAGGTGTTCTGCATGGCGGTGATGCGGCCATCGGCGGTCATGCCCATCTTGATCTTGGCCACCAACCCCTGGCGCACGAAGGTGGTATGGAACTCCTCGGCGCGCGACATGGCCAGCTTGACCGGCCGCCCCTTGGCGTTGAGGGCCATGACCACGCAGGCGCCCTCCATGCTGACGCCGGCCTTGGCGCCGAAGCCGCCGCCGATGTAGGGGGTGATGACGCGCAGCTTGGAATGGCTGATGTTCAGGCTTTTGGCGATCAGGTTGCGCTGGGCAAAGGGGGACTGGCTGGCGCTCCACAGCGTGATCTTGCCGTTGCCATCCACCTGGGCCACGGCCACGTGGGTCTCCAGCGGCACGTGCTGCACGTGCGGCACCCGGTAGGTGTGCTCGTAGATGTGCGCGGCCTCGGCCCAGCCGGCCTCCATGTCGCCCTTGCGCACCTTGAACCAGTTGCTGATGTTGGTGCCAGGCTGGCGGAAGATGAAGGGCACGGCGGCGTAGTCCATCAGGTCAGGATGGAGCAGCGGCGCGGCGCCGCTGGCGCCGAATTCCGGATCGAAGACGCCCGGCAGCTCCTCGTACTCGACCTCGATCAGCTCGCAGGCGCGCTCGGCCAGCTCCGGCGTGTCGGCCGCGACGCCGGCCACCGGCTCGCCCACCCAGCGCACCCGGTCCACGGCGAAGGTGGGCCGGTCGGAGAGGTAGAGCCCGGTCAGCCCGGGGTAATCCTGGCCGGTCACCACCACCCGCACGCCGGGCAGCGCCCGCGCCTTGCTGACGTCGATGCGTTTGATCATGGCGTGGGGCACGGTGCTGCGCTTCAGCCGGCCGTGCAGCAGATTCGGTCCAAACTGCATATCGTCCACGTACTGCGCCGCGCCCATCACCTTAGCGTTGCTTTCCACGCGGGGGAAGGACTGGCCGACGATAGTTGTTTTCTTGATTGCCACGGTTCGCTCCTTGGCGGGACACGTAATGCGTAATGCGTAATGCGTAACTCGTAACCCGGATATGAGTTTGGAGTGTGCGCTTTGAGGTTACGTGTTACGGGATAGGGGAAACGCTCGTGCGCTGCATACGCGCCGCCTCGCGCACGGCATCTACGATGCGCACGTAGCCGGTGCAGCGGCAGAGGTTGCCCACCAGGCCGGCGCGGATTTCGGCCTCGCTGGGGTCGGGATTGCGCAGCAACAGGGCGTGGGAGGCGATCAGCACCCCCGGCGTGCAGAAGCCGCATTGCGTGCCGCCCAGCTCGACCATGGTCTGCTGGATGGGGGCCAGGTGGCCATCCACGGCCAGCCCCTCGACGGTGGTGATGGCGTGGCCGTCGGCCTCGACGCCCAACACCAGGCAGGAGTTGACCGGCTCGCCGTCCAGCAGCACGGTGCAGGCGCCGCATTCGCCCTCGGAGCAGCCGTTCTTGGTGCCGGTCAGCACCAACTGCTCGCGCAGCACACGCAACAGGTTGTGGTGGGATTCCACCGCGATGCTATAGGATTCGTCGTTGACGGTAAAGGTGATGTCGTGTTTCATTCCGAGTCTCCTGGCCATTGGCAGTTGTCCATTGACCATGGCTTTAATTCGCGGCTGGGCGCCAAATGCACGGATGTCCTATCCGCCGATCTCTTCCAGCACGCGCTCGACCCCGCGCCGCGTCAGCACGCGCACCATGTCGCTGCGATAGGCGGCGGTGGCGCGGATGTCGTCGATGGGGCGGGCGGCGGCCGCGGCCGCCTGGCTGGCAGCTTCCAGCCCGGCCGGCGAGGTGTCCTGACTAAGCAGGCGCTCGGCCTCGGGCGCACGGATCACTGTGGGCGCGACCGAGCCCAGCGCGATGCGCCAACTGGAGCCGGAGGGGACATCGCTGTCGGGCCAGCCCAGCACCGCCACGTTCATCAGCGAGATATCGCCGATGGTGGTGCGGCCCAGCTTGAGGAAATGGCCGGCCGAGCCGCGCACGAAGGGCACGGTGATGGCTGTCAACAGCTCGCCGGCCTGCAGGGCGGTTCTGCCGGGGCCGAGGAAAAAGGCCTCCAAGGGCAGCGTGCGCGGGCCGTCGGGGCCGAAAATGTGCACGCTGGCGCCGTAGCAAATGAGGGCCGGCGCGCTGTCGGCCGCGGGCGAGGCGTTGCACAGGTTGCCGCCCACCGTGGCCCGGTTGCGCAGTTGGTAGGAGGCCACGGAGCCGCACCCTTCGGCCAGCAGCGGCCAGCCGCTCTGCACCGTTGGGTTGAGCGCGACCTGATTCATGGTCACAGCCGCGCCGATGCGCAGATCGCCGTTGCGCACCACCAGCAGATCGTGGACGCCGGGCAGGTCTTTGACGTCGACCACCACCTGGGGATGGACGAAGCCGCGTTCGATGCGGATCAGCAGGTCAGTGCAGCCGGCGAAGGGGCGCGCCTGGCCGTTGTGCTGCAACAGCAGCGCGCTGGCCTCTTCCAGCGTCTGAGGCTTGATGTAGTCGAAAGGTTGCAAGGTGATTCACCTCCACGCGCAAAGATGAAGGATGAACGAGAGCTGCAGAAGCCGGAATCCGGCTCCATCCTTCATCGTTCATCCTTCATCGTTTCCGCTTACAGGTTGATGTTCTCGCGCTCCTTGACGCCGAAGCGTGAAGGCGGCAGGAGGACGAAGATCAGATTCAGCAGGATGCCGACGATGGCAGCAAAGACGATGGCGGGAATGCCATCAGGGAAGAAGACCGGCACCTTGAAGGGGAAGAGGCCATTCTCCAGCGCCAGGTTGCCGCCGATGCCCAGCACCAGGATCGTGGCGCCGATGGCCAGGTTCTTGGGCTCGAAGAGGTTGACCTTCTCGCTCTGGAGCAACGCGACGCCCTGCTTGCCGATGACGCCGAAGAGGTAGATGGCCAGGCCGCCAACCACCGCCACGGGCACGGTGTTGACCAGCGCGGCCAGCTTGGCGACGAAGCCCAACACGATGGCGATGCCGGCCGCGGCCATCAGCACCGGCACGGAGTAGTTGCGGGTGATGGCCATCAGCGAGTTGTTCTCGCCGTAGTTGGTGCCGGCGCAGCCGCCCAGGAAGCCGACCACCATGTCGTCAGCGCCGTCGGAGACCAGGTTCAGGCCGATCAGGTTCTTGACCTGCAAGGGCGCCCGTCCCAGTTCCTTGGCCAACTGGTCGATGTAGAGGCTCATCTGGTAGAGGTGGGCGGTGGATTCGGGAACCGTGGCGATGGCGATCAGGGCGATGGCCGGCACCAGGCCCCAGGCGCGGGCATCGGTAAAGGCTGGCAGGGTGATGTGGGGCACGCCAAACCAGGCCGCCGCGCCGATCCGGCTGAAGTCCACCAGGCCCAGGGGGATCGCCACCAGATAGCCGACGATGGCGCCCAACAGGATCGGCAACATGCCCAACAGGCCTCTGCCTTGCAGGTAGACCGAGAACAGGATGGTCGCAAAGAGCGTAATGAAGGCCACCAGCCAGTTGCTGGCGGCCATACCCAGGGCAGCGCCGGCCAGCGCCAAGCCGATGACGATGGCCACGTTGCCGGTGACGATGGGGGGCAGCACCTTGTCCAGCGCGGCCTTGCCGATGCGCATGATCAGCAGACCGATCAGGATGTTGAAGAGGCCGGTGCCCATGATGCCCACCTGCACCATGCGCACGCCGTTGGGGCAGTAAACGGTGTTGGGATCGCTGAAGCAGGTCGGGTCGTAGAGCATCATCGCGGTGATGACCACGGTGATGTAGCTGAAGCTGGACCCGTAGTACATGGGAATGCGCCGGCCATTGACCAGCAGCGCGATGATGGTGCCGATGCCGGTGGCCAGCAGGGTCACGCCGACGTCGAACTTGGTGAGAATGGCGACCAGGACGGTGGCGGGGAACATGGTCAGCACTTGCTGGAAACCAAGGCTGAGCATGGCGCCGATCGGGGGACGGTCTTGCGGCAAGTAGCCAAAGGCCTTGCCTTTGATCTCAGAGGTTGTCATGAGTTCTCCTTGCAGATGAGGGGAAGGCTGCCCGAGGTGGGACGGACGAGACAGACGACCGAAGCGAGGATGTCAAAGCGAGGGGGCCTAATCCTGCGTGGAGGTGAGGGGGTGGGTGGGGCCGGCGTTGGCTCCTTTCTTGTGGCGACGCTGATAGCTGAGCGGGCTGCGCAGGCGATTTCTGCGCACGATGAGCGGCAGCGAGGTCAGACAGCGTGATTATACCATAGCCAACAGATTTGTCTAACCACTAGCGCAGCGTGTGCATCAGAGCTGCGGCATAGGCCTCGCTGGCGTCGAAAGCCTCGAACGACAGGGTCTCGCCCCCGGCGTTGATGGTGCAGCGATAGCCGTCGCGCGTGGTCTCCAGCGTCACAACCGGCTGCGCTTCGCCCAGCAGACGTTCCTCCAGCAGTTGGCGCAGTTGCTCCTCACGCGGCAGCCAGATCACCTCGCCCTGCCACAGGTGATCCAGCGCCCACTCCACCGTGCCGTGGAATGTGATGGCCGGCTCGCCGTACAGCGCCTCGGCCAGAATGGTCATGTCGGTGATGGCGAAGACCTGCCCTTCGAATTCGGGCAAGGGAATGGCAAAGAAATCCAGATTTAGGGGTTTCCACGCCAACCCTGCCTCGCGCAGGGCCTGGGCTGTCGTCACGGATATCATCTCAGTCGCTTTCTGAACCGGCCGCGCCGGCCGGGCGGATTCTGCGCGTGTTCGTCACAAACCACATGCTGCCGTCAGACAGGCGTACCCACAGCCCTGGGGGCTGCGAGCCCGCTGCCTGGCCAGGCAGCCACTGCGCCACGCCGTCGATCTCGAACAGCACCTCCACCAGGTCTCCAGGTCGGTACGTCTCACTCAGTCGCGCTGTCATGGATCACAACCCATTTTCCATTCACCGTTCAAGCGGCCTGCGCATCATCCCATCCCGGCATGAACACCCGTCCCCACGCGTCACTGGTCCGGCGTGATCGCGTCCAGCACGCTGCCGATCACGGCCAGCCTGCTGCGGGGGCTGATGCCGGCCGAGCGCATGCGGAAGATCAGCCAGCGACACCAGGCGTCCTGAGTGGCCTCAGGCAGCCCAGCCAACACCTGGCGCGCGATGTCGTCGTCCACCGGCGTGAACTTGCCGACCAGGCGGGCCAGCCGTTCCATATCAGCCTGAGCCAGCAGGCGGCGCTCGCCGGTGTCGGTCAGCTCCAGCGGCGTGCCTTCCCCGGCATCCAGCAGCGTCACAGCCCGCTCCAGCGCCGGGCCCAGCTCGGCGAAACGCTCGCGGCGCGCCGGCGCGTTGCCGACCGCGGTGGCAATGGTCAAAAAGTACTCCATCAGCTCATCCAGTTCTTAGTGGGTCCCGGCTTGGGGTTGATGCGCTCGTAGACCTCGTCGGCGGGCAGGTTGGGCTGGCGCGCGGCCGCCACCGAGAGCTCGTCGCAGCGCTCGTTCTCGACGTTGCCGGCGTGGCCCTTGACCCACATCACGCGCACCTGATGCTGCGCCAGCACATTCAGCAGCCGCTCCCACAGGTCGGGGTTGAGCGCCGGTTCGGTCTTGTTCTTGCGCCAGCCGTTGGCCCGCCAGCGTTTGGCCCAGCCCAGGTTGATGCTGTCGGCCACATAGCGCGAGTCGGTGTAGAGCGTCACGTCGCAGGCGGTGCTGAGCTTCTCCAGCGCGCTGATGGCTGCCATCAACTCCATGCGGTTGTTGGTGGTCAGGCGAAAGCCGCCCGACAGCTCCTTGCGATGTTGGTTGTAGAGCATGACTGCGGCGAAGCCGCCGGGGCCAGGGTTGCCCAGCGCGCCGCCGTCGGTGTAGATGGTGACCTGGGGACGTTCGCTCATGGCGGCCAGTCTACCACAGTTGCGCTATCTCGCCCAATGGTGTACAGTTGCGCGGTGAACTCCAGCCCTGGCCGGGCCGTGTAAAATCCAGATCGCAGGCCGCAGCCTGCCCCGTCAGTGACCAAGGAGAACGATCTGTCATGCGAACAATATTGCTGCTTTGTGCCTTGCTGCTGGTGACGGCGGCGGCCTGCGTGGCCCCCACGGCGCCGCCGCCTGCCGAGCCGCCTGCCCCCACGGCGACTGCTGAGCCGCCCGCTTCCCTGGAGACTGCGCCCACCGCGCCCCCTGCGACCGAGCCCAACACACGGCCGCAGGAGACCGTCCCACCCAACACACGGCCGCAGGAGACCGTCCCACCCAACACGCGGCCGCAGGAGCCCGCGCAGCCCCCTTCTGGCTTCGAGGCCATCGCCGGCGCGGCGGTTCAATTTGCCGCGGCCGAGCTGGGGGTGGACCCGGCCGCCATTCAGGTGATCAGCGTCGAGGAGGCCACCTGGCGCAGCTCCTGTCTGGGCGTGGAGAAGCCGGGCGAGATGTGCATGGATGTGATCACGCCGGGCTACCGCGTGCTGCTGAGCGTGAACGGGCAGGAGGTGGCTGTCCACACCAACCAGGAGGCCAGCGTGTTGCGGCTGACCGACCCAGCCCAGGGCGCGCCCAGCGTCAAGCCGAGCAGCTTCCTTCCGGCCAGGATCGCTGCGCCGGGCGGCGCGCCCGCTTGATGCTGGACCCGGCGTTTCCTGCCACCCTCTTCTCGGCCGTGATCGATGGCCTGCTGCGGCGCGAGCTGGGCTACGACGGTGTGGTGATCTCCGACGACATGCAGATGGGCGCGATTCGGGGCTATTACGGCTACGAGGACGCGGTGCTGGCGGCTGTCGCTGCCGGGGTGGACATCCTGGCCATCTCCAACAACGTGACTTTCGAGGAGGATATCGTCAGTCGCACGGTGGAGATCCTGCGCCGGGCCGTGGCGCAGGGACGCATCAGCCGCGGCCGCATCGAGCAGTCCCACGCGCGCATCCAACGGATGAAGGAGCGCGTGCCCCTGTCCCCTTTGCTTTTTGGCGCGCCAAGGCCCGTGCGGCGCTGAACATGCCTGGCCCAGCGAGGTTGTCATGAAATCCATCTCACAGAACTGGCTGGCCCGCGCCCAATCGGAGGGCGCACCGCTGACCGATGACCACACTGCCACCTTTGTCTGGCAGGGCGCGGAGCCGCCGCTGCTGCGCGGCGACTGGAACGACTGGGATGAGGCCAGCCCGCTG
>Ga0209200_1002598_pt1 | contig 16455 bp, 13 predicted proteins | sample AD_UKC033_MetaG_FD_184406 | JGI IMG/M metagenome (GOLD analysis project Ga0209200, IMG submission 184406) | Active sludge microbial communities of municipal wastewater-treating anaerobic digesters from USA - AD_UKC033_MetaG (SPAdes) (version 2) | ecosystem: Engineered > Bioreactor > Anaerobic >...
TCCGACTCATTTGACTCCTCCTCGGTGGCAACCCCGCACTCTGTAGCGGGCGGGTGTATCTGGGTGCTGCAATCAAATGCATCCGCAGACGGCATCCGGCCGTCTGCGGTGCCCAAGGGCAGAGCATGCGCAGAGGCAACCGCGCTGTCTCCTCGGGATAAACACTTATCTCTTTGGGGAAAGACCGCATCAACCGATTGATACCTGCTGATGGGCGCATCCATTTTTCTAATTCAAACGTTTGTTTGAATACTACAAACTCCTGCGCTCAAGTCAAGCGGGGAGAAGGAAATTTTCCACATGGCACGATCTGCTCAGGCGCTCAAACCGCTGCGGATTTGACGCCGGCCGGCCCTGCCAACAGAATCCGCTGCCGGCATCCGCCCTTGCCCTGCGCCCAAGCCGAACTGGACCCCCTGATGAGACGCGCCCCCTCCGCCGCCCTGCCCGGCCCCGAACCCACCGAACGCCGCGACTGGCAGACTCTCAAGAGCCTGATCCCCTTCATCTGGGCCTACAAGGGCCGGGTGCTGTTCGCGCTCGCCTGCCTGGTCGCCGCCAAGGGCGCCAACGTGTCGGTGCCGCTGGTCTTCAAGCACCTGATCGACGGCCTCACGATCACGCCCGAGCAGGCCTTCATCGTCGTGCCGGCCACGCTCCTGCTGGCCTACGGCGTGCTGCGCTTCTCGACCTCGCTGCTCACCGAGTTGCGCGAGGTGGTGTTCGCGCGCGTGACCCAGCAGGCGGTGCGCGAGATTTCGCTGCGCGTATTCCGCCATCTGCACGCGCTGTCGCTGCGCTTTCATCTGGAACGCCAGACGGGCGGGCTGACGCGGGACATCGAGCGCGGCACACGCTCGATCGGCTCACTGATCAGCTACACGCTGTACTCCATCCTGCCCACGCTGATCGAGATCGGCATGGTGATCGGCATCCTGCTGGTGAGCTACGACGCCGTGTTCGCGCTCATCACGCTCAGTGCGCTGACGATCTACATCACCTTTACCGTGAAGGTGACCAACTGGCGCACCGCGCTGCGACGCCAGGCCAACGAGCTCGACTCCGCCGCCAACGCGCGCGCGATCGACAGCCTGATCAACTACGAGACAGTGAAGTACTTCAACAACGAGGAATTCGAGGCCAGACGCTACGACGAGCAGCTGCAGAAATGGACCAAGGCCCAGGTCACCAACCAGTATTCGCTGTCGGCGCTCAACGTCGGCCAGGCGGCGATCATCGCGGTCGCGGTGACGGCGATGATGTGGCAGGCGGCGATCCGGGTGGCCAGCGGCGAGATGACGATCGGCGACATCGTGCTGGTGAATGCCTTCATGATCCAGCTCTACATCCCGCTCAACTTCCTCGGCGTGCTCTACCGCGAGATCCGCCAGGCGCTCACCGATATCGAGCGCATGTTCGGCCTCATGCACACCCAGCGCGAGATCGCGGACGCGCCCGACGCGCGCACACTGCCAGCGGGCCCGGCGAGCGTGCGCTTCGAGAACGTGAGCTTCGCCTACGACGCCAAGCGGCCGATCCTGTTCGACGTCGATTTCGGCATTCCGGCCGGGCACACGGTGGCGGTGGTGGGGCACTCGGGCTCGGGCAAGTCCACCCTCGCCCGCCTGCTCTACCGCTTCTACGACGTGCAGGGCGGCGCCATCCGCATCAACGGCCACGACCTGCGCAACCTCAGCCAGGACAGCCTGCGCGCCGCGATCGGCATCGTCCCGCAGGACACGGTGCTGTTCAACGACACCCTGTACTACAACATCCAGTACGGCCGTCCCGGCGCCAGTCGCGAAGAGGTCGAGGCCGCCGCACGTGCGGCACAGCTGGAAGACTTCATCCACCAGCTGCCCGACGGCTACGAGACGCGGGTCGGCGAGCGCGGCCTGAAACTGTCCGGCGGCGAAAAGCAGCGCGTGGCGATCGCGCGCGCGCTATTGAAGAACCCCGCCATCCTGATCTTCGACGAGGCCACCTCCGCGCTCGACTCGCGAACCGAAAAGGCGATCCAGGCGCAGATCGAGCTCGCTGCGCAGGGCCGCACCGCGCTGGTGATCGCCCACCGCCTGTCGACGATCATGGACGCCGACGAAATCATCGTGCTCGACAAGGGCCGCATCGTCGAGCGCGGTCGCCATACGCCGCTGCTCGCCAAGGGCGGCGCCTATGCGCAGATGTGGCTGCTGCAGCAGCAGGAGGACGCCGCACAGGATTGAGCGCGGCGCACCGCCAAACAAAAGAGGCGCCCGCGGGCGCCTCTTTTGTTTGATGCTTGCAGACCGATCAGGCCGACTTCCAGCGCCGGCGCGTCGCGACCAAGCCGAGCAGACCCAAGCCGGCGAGGGCCAGCGAGCCGGGTTCGGGGACGCCCGGCGGCGGAGGCGGGGGCGGGATCTTGGTGACACCGGCGACCGATGCGATCTTGATGTAATCGAAATACTGCGAACCATCAGAGGCAGGACTACCGTATCCGACCACGCCTGCGGAAGTAATACTGCCTGCGCCAATCAGCCAGAAACTCGAGTAGGCCGATGCTGTCGTTGCGTAATTGATGGGACTCGACCCAGGAACTGCCGTTCCAGCATAGTTCCCCACAAGGCTCCAGCCACTGCTCAGCAGATTGCTGTAGGAGTTGCTGGACAAACTGCCGCTGAAAGGTGCAGATCCTGTGTACGCGAGAACAAAGAAGTCCGAACGCTCTTTCCGTTCGGTGGACCACCCGATACTAACCGTATCCAAGCGTACCTCGGACGAACCAAAGTCGAACAAAAGCGACTCGAAACGATCCTTGTTGTCCAGCGCGTGGTCAGGATAGGACGACGCGGTTTCGGCTCCAGAAAGAACGCCGACGCCACCGGAGTAACCGTAAACGCCGCCTTTCTGCAGCGCCCCTCCTGTCGTCGTAGACGACCAACCACTCAGCGCTGGCATCGTGGTGCCGCCGTTCAGAGTCCACGTCGTCGAGGCGCTTGCCGCGCCCGAACCCAAGGCCAGGCCTGCAGTCACCAACGCACATGCGAGCTGTTTGTGATTCATCTTTTTTACCTTCTCACGTAGTTCTTTTCTACTGCTTTCACGACACTGAAGCACACTTCATGCCATAAAAAACAATTTCTTTAAAAACAATAACATGCTCAAAAACATTTGGCCTTGCCGCGAGCAAGTGTAAAAACTTCCGACTATTTTGCGCCCAGTTCGGCGAGCAGTGCCCGCGCCTCGCCGCGCCAGGAAAACTCACCCGGCATGGCAAGCGCAGCCTTCAGCTCATCCGCTGCCTCTCCCCGACGCCCCATCTTCGCCAGCACGTAGGCCAAGTGCCAGCGAATCTCGGCATTGTTCGGCGCGCGCAGGCGGGCATCGCGCAGGTAGCGCATCGATTCCTCGTAGCGCTGCAGCGAGGCCAGGACCCACCCCATGGTGTCCATCACCGCGGCGTCGCCCGGCGCGAGGCGCAGCGCCTCGCTGGCATGGGCGAGCGGATCGCCTTCGCCCAGCTCCAGCAGCACGATGGCGAGGTTGTTGCGCACGGCAGCGCTGGTACGGCCCGCCGCAACCAAGGCTTCATAGGTTTCGCGGGCCTCGCGCAGCTGGCCGCTGCGCATCAGCAGCTCGGCCAGCAGCTCGCGCGCGGCGATATCGCCCGGCGCCTGCTGCACGCGCGCGCGCACCGGGGCAAGCGCCTGCGCCGGCTCACCCTGACGGACATGGACGTCCGCAAGCCGGTACAGCAATGCCGTGGATGGAGCACGCGCCATCGCCTCACGGAACAGGCGCGCCGCCTCTGCATGCTCGCCCCGCTCGCGGGCGAGATCACCAGCCAGGCGATAGCGCTCGAAATGGTTCGGGTGCGCTGCAAGCACGCGCTCAAGGTAGCCCGCTGCAAGCACGATGTTGCGCTCGGCGACCGCCGCCTCTACGGCAAGCACGAGCGCGTCGAGATCATCTGGCCGGCCTTGCAGTGCCTTGTCGGCCGAGTAGCGCGCGGCAACAGGATCGGCCGCAGCCAGTTGCATGTACCCGATGCGTACCAGGTGTGCGGTATCGAAGCCGGCAGCGCGCACCATCTCGCGCAGCACCTGCTGAGCGGCGCGGTTGTCCCCGGCGTCGATCTCGGTCTGCGCGAGCGCCGCTAGCGCGACCAGGTCGCCCGCACGCCGCGCGGCCAGTGCTCGCGCCACCTCACGCGCGCCGTCGCGGTTACCGGCCGCCGAGCGCAGTTCGATCAGGGTGAGGCCGTACTGAAGGTTGTCGCTTGCCTCGGCAAGCGCCTTCTCCGCCCAGCGCTCGGCCTCTGCCAGCCGCCCCGCCCTGCGCTCGAGCAGCACATACTCGTACATCAGCCCGGCGTCGTGGCGATGCTTGCGCAACAAGGGGTCGAGCGCGCGCCGCGCCTGATCGAATGCGCCCGCACGCACATCCAGCCGCAAGAGGCCAACCTGCGCAGGCAGGAAATCGCCTTGCGACAACAAGGCAGACTCGAAGGACTTGCGCGCCGCAACCACATCACCGCTGGCCGCCTGCATCTGCCCGAGCAGGTGCAGCGCCTCCGCCCCCTGCGCACCTGCGGCGACATGGCGACCAGCGACATCAAGCGCCCCCGCCACATCGCCGCTGCGCAGGCGCAGCGTGGCCAGCCCGGAAGCGAGGCCGAAGTCAGCAGGCAGCTTGTCGAAAGCCTGTGTGAGGGCTTCCAGCGCCGCCGCACGCTCGCCGGTGCGCAACAGCCCTTGACTGAGCGAAGCCAGCGCCCCTGCACCCTGCTCGCCACCGGCGACAGCGCGCTCGAGCGCCTCCACCGCGCGCGCATTGCGCCCGAGTGCGAGATGGACACGTCCGATCAGGAACAAGGCTTGCGCATCGGCCGGACTGTCGCGCAGCACACTCTCGAGCAAGAGCTGGGCGCGCGCGTAGTCCTCGCCATCCATATGCACGGCAGCAAGCAGCTTGCGGGCGCCAGCGTTGCGCGGATAGCGCGCGACCAGCACTTCGAGGTACTTGCGCGCCTTCTCGAGCTGGCCGCTCGAGTAGTGCGCGAGGCCACCGGCCATCAGCAACTGCTCCTGGCTCGCCAGCCACTCGGCGGGCAAGGTATCGACGACACGCGCGACCTCTGTCAGCAGTGCGGCCTCGGCCTGACGATCGCCCCGTCGTCCCGCGAGCAGCGCACGCAGGAAGTTCGAGCGCGGCTCGGTGGGCACATCGACCGCCAGGCGCGCGAGATCTTCGGCCGCCGCCGCTTCATTGCCGAGGTCGATCTGGATGCCGGCACGTGCGATGCGTGCATCCACATGTTTCGGATCGAGTTCGAGCGCACTGCTGTAGTCGGCCAGCGCCTCAGCCAGGGCGCCGGTCGCGTGCGCCACCGACGCACGCATGTTGAAGGCCGCCGCGCTGCCCGGCGCAAGCGCGACCGCCGCATTGGCGAGCTCGCGCGCCTGATCGACGCGGCCAGCCGCGATCAGGACCGGCACTTCGGCGATGAGCGGCGCCGGCGACGCAGGATCGAGCGTACGCGCCTCGGCAAAGCTGCGCTGGGCCTCTGCGAACGAGCCTGTTGCCGCCAGCGCCCTGCCGCGCATGCTCAGCACCCGCACCTGGGCCTCACCGATCACGCGGTCCGCACGCACACGCTCGAGCAACTCGGCGTGGCGCCCTTGCAGCAGATAGATCTCGCCCAGCGGAACCGTGACCTCGGCCGGATCGACCCCCAGACGCAGCGCTTCGTTGAAGGCGACCTCGGCCGGCCCGAGTTCGCCCTGGATCAGGTAGGCGCGGCCGAGCAGCAACTGCGCCGCAAGCATGTTGCGGTCCTGCTGCAACGCATTCTTGAGCTGGATCACCGCACCGGCAACATCATCCTTCTCGAAGCGCTTGAGACCATCCTCGTAATAGCGGCTGGCCGCCGCCGGGTCTGCATGGGCCGGCGTCAGCGGCAGGGCGAGGGCAAGGGCGATGGCAAGACAGCGGGCGAGCGGGCGGAGAGCGGGTGTCATCTGGGACCGGGACGGATAAGTGAATCGTAACTGGCACGAGTATACGAGCGCATTGCCGGGGCAAGCGTGCACTGCGTCATCCTCAGGGGCAGGTTGCCAGGCCACATCCGAGCGACCACCGTGCGCAAACCTGCAGATGTCTGCGATCCCGTAGAATCGCGCCTGTTCCCCACTCGCGCCGAGACTGCATTGAGCACAGCCCTCAGCCCCCGCAGACCCCGTATCGTCCTGCTCGCCACCGGCGGCACGATCGCCGGCACCGCCAGTTCGGCAACCGACACCCATGGCTACACCGCCGGCCAGCTCGGCGCCGAGGCCCTGGTGGCGGCGGTGCCGCAGCTTGCACGCCTGGCCGAGCTGACCTTCGAGCAGCTGTTCAATATCGACAGCAAGGACATGACGCCGCAGCACTGGCTGGTGCTGTCGCGCCGGGTACAGATGCTCGCTGCGCTCCCGGGGGTGGACGGGATCGTGATCACCCACGGCACCGACACCCTGGAAGAGACCGCCTACTTTCTCCAGATCACGGTGAATGCGGCCAAGCCGGTGGTGATGACCGCCGCGATGCGGCCGGCGACGGCGCTGTCAGCGGACGGACCGCTCAACCTCTACCAGGCGGTCGAACTGGCCTGTCGCCCGGCCGCGGCACGCGCGGGCGTGCTGGCCGTGCTGGGCGACCGCATCCTGCCCGCGGCCAGTCTCGCCAAGCGCCACCCGACAGCGGTGGATGCTTTCAGCACGCCCGAGTCGCTCAGCGTACTGGCCAGCGACGCAGCGCTGCAGGCGCTCACGCCCAACCGCTACAGCCGCGTCGCCCTGCCCGCCGAGGTCGTCACCCTGCCGCCGGTCGAACTCCTGACCGTAGGTGCAGGGAGCTCGCCAGCGCTGGCCTCCGCCGTCGCGCGCGCGCTGGCGCGCGCCAGCCTGCTCACCGGCGGCGCCGGTCTGGTGCTGGGCCTGCCCGGCAATGCCAGCCTGCCCGAGAGCTGGAGACCGGCGCTCGATGCACTACCCAGCGCAGTGCCCGTGGTGCTGGCCAGCCGCTGTGGTGGCGGCGTCAGCGCGCAGCGCGCCGGCACGCCCGGCAACTGGCTGAACGCAGGCGGACTCGATCCGCTCAAGGCGCGCGTCCGCCTCATCGCGGGGCTGGCGGCAGGACTGCGCGGCGCCCGCCTGCGGCGCTGGTTCGAACGCGGCTGATGCGGCGCCAGCGCCGCAGTTCATAGCCCCGGATCGGTCCCGCCGCCAGCCACGGCGGTCTCGACCATGCGTCGGGTCAGGTGCGGCGCGAAGCCTTCGATGAAGGCATAGACGTACGCTCGCAGCCACGCACGCCTGCGCAGGCCAATGCGGGTGGTGCTCGACTCGAACAGATGCGAGGCGTCCGCCATGCCGAGCTTGCGATCCTCTTCGGGGTCATAGGCCATGCGCGCCAGGATGCCGACACCCAGGTCGAGCTCGACATACTTCTTGATCACATCCGAGTCGATCGCCGTGAGCACCACATTGGGCTTCAGCCCACGCCCAAGGAAGGCCTTGTTGATGTGGCTGCGGCCAGTGAAGGCGTCGTCATAGGTGATGATCGGATAGCGCGCGATGGCCTCGAGCGTGAGCGGCGACTCGCGCAGGATCGGGTGGCGCGGCGTCGCCACCACGCAGCGGTTCCACTGGTAGCAGGGCAGCATGACGAGGTCGTCGTAGTCGGCGATGGCCTCAGTGGCGATGGCGATGTCGGCCGTACCGTCGAGCACCATCTCGCACACCTGGCGCGGATTGCCCTGGTGCAGCGACAGCCTGACCTGCGGATAGCGCTGCATGAAGTCGCGCACCACCCGGGGCAGCACGTAGCGCGCCTGCGTGTGGGTGGTGGCGATCGACAGGCTGCCGCTGGCCTCGTTGGCGAACTCCTCGCCCACCTGCTGAAGGTTGCCGAGGTCGTGCAGCACGCGCTCGGCAATGGCGAGTACCGCCCGCCCCGGCTCGGTGATATCGACCAGGCGCTTGCCGTGGCGCACGAAGATCTCGATACCCAGCTCGGACTCGAGCAGGCGGATCTGCTTGGACACGCCGGGCTGCGAGGTAAACAAGGCGTCGGCTGCATCGGACACGTTGAGCCCGCGCCGGGCAACTTCCTGGATATAGCGCAGCTGCTGGATGTTCATCGCGCACCTATATAACCAAATCTTCTTGAATACTAACTCAAAATGTCTTTTTGAAACTAAACGACAAAGATACGATGCAGCGCACAACGAACACGCCCCTCCGCACCCCCAGATCGAGAGTCCAGCCATGTACCAGTACGACGAATACGACCAGCGCATCGTCGATGAGCGCGTCGCCCAGTTCGCCGACCAGACCCGCCGCTACCTGGCCGGGGAGCTCAGCGAGGACGAGTTCCGCCCCCTGCGCCTGCAGAACGGTCTCTACATCCAGCGCCACGCGCCGATGCTGCGCATCGCCGTCCCCTATGGCAACCTGAACTCGACGCAGCTGCGCACCCTGGGCCATATCGCCCGCACCTACGACCGCGGCTACGGCCACATCACCACGCGCCAGAACATCCAGTTCAACTGGCCGCGCCTGGAAGACGTGCCCGAGATCCTCGACCTGCTGGCAAAAGTGCAGATGCACGCCATCCAGACCTCGGGCAACTGCATCCGCAACGTCACCTCCGACCCCTTCGCCGGTGTCGCCCCCGACGAACACGTCGACCCGCGGCCGTGGTGCGAGATCCTTCGCCAGTGGAGCACCTTCCACCCCGAATTCGCCTTCCTGCCGCGCAAGTTCAAGATCGCGGTCAACGGCGCACGTGAAGACCGCGCCGTGATCCAGGTGCACGACATCGGGCTGGACATCGTACGCAACGCCGCCGGCGAGCTGGGCTTCCGCGTGCTGGTGGGAGGCGGCCTGGGACGCACGCCGATCATCGGCGAGGAAGTCGCCGCCTTCGTGCCCTGGCAGCAGATCCTCAACTACTGCGAGGCCGTCCTGCGCGTCTACAACCTGCACGGCCGGCGCGACAACGCCTACAAGGCACGCATCAAGATCCTGGTGAAGGCGCTCGGCGTGACCGAGTTCGCACGCCAGGTCGAGGAAGAGTTCGCCCACCTCAAGGACGGCCCGTCGACGCTGACCCAGGCCGAGATCGACCGTGTCGCCAGCCGCTTCAACGACCCGGTGCTGAGCGCACTGGAGGCGGACGCCGGCTACCGCGCACAGCTCGTCGCGGACAAGGCCTTCGCCGCCTGGGCGCGGCGCAGCGTGCGCGGACACCGTGTGGCGGGCTACGCCAGCGTGGTGCTGTCGCTCAAGCCCTATGGCGTGGCACCGGGCGACCTCACCGCCGAGCAGTTCGACGCCGTTGCCGATCTCGCCGACCGCTACGCCTTCGGCGAGGTGCGCAGCACCCACGAGCAGAACATCGTGCTCGCCAGCGTGCGCGAGGCCGACCTGCATCAACTGTGGCAGGACGCCCGCGCGATCGGCCTGGCAACGCCCAACATCGGCCTGCTCACCGACATCATCGCCTGCCCGGGGGGTGACTTCTGTGCGCTCGCCAACGCCAAGTCGATCCCGATCGCCAACGCCATCCAGGACCGTTTCGACGACCTCGACCATCTGTTCGACATCGGCGAACTGGAGATCAACATTTCGGGCTGCATGAACGCCTGTGGCCACCATCACGTCGGCCACATCGGCATCCTCGGCGTGGACAAGAACGGCGCCGAGTTCTATCAGGTGACCGTCGGCGGCGAACAGGGCAACCAGGCCGCGCTCGGCAAGGTGATCGGCCCCTCCTTTGCCGCCGCCGAGATGCCCGACGTGATCAGCTCGCTGATCAACAACTACATCGACAACCGCCAGGATGACGAGCGCTTCATCGACACCGTGCGCCGCATCGGGGTGGAATCCTTCAAGACCCGTGTGTATGCCGAACGCAGCGCACGCCAGCAAGCCGGAGAAAGCGCTCATGTCTGAGATCATCAAGAGTGGCCGCGTCCAGGCCGACGAATGGACGGTACTGCGCCTGGCCGAGGGCGATGACCCCGCTGCCGTCGCCCTGCCCGCCGGTCGTGTGATCGTGCCGCTGGCGGTGTGGCTGGCGCGCCGCGACGCACTGCACGCCCAGGCCGAAGCCGGCGTGCTCGGCGTATGGCTGGCCGGCAACGAGGATCCGGCTGTCCTCGCCGGCGACCTGTCCGCACTGGCACTGATTGCGGTCGACTTCCCCAAGTTTGCCGACGGTCGCGGCTACTCCATCGCCACGCTGCTGCGCACCCGCCATGGCTATGGCGGCGAATTGCGCGCGATCGGCGACGTGCTGCGCGACCAGTTCTTCTTCCTGCTGCGCTGCGGCTTCTCGGTGCTGCAGCCGCGCGAAGGCAAGTACAGCGCCGCCCAGCTCGAGGCAGCGCTCACCAGCCTGCGCGACTTCTCCGAGCCCTACCAGGGCGCGGTCGATCGCCCGGAACCGCTGTTCCGCCGCCAGCCGCGCACCCCTTTGCACAAGGAAGCCGCCTGATGAACGCCAGCGTGTCCCTGTTGCGCCCGGCCGCCGCCAACCCGGCGACCCGCCCCGAGCTCACCGACGCGCTGCGCGCCACCGTAGGCGCCAAGGCCGCAGCAGCACAGGCCTTTCTGCGCGAGGCGGTGGCCGAGTTCGGTGCCGGCGGCGAGCTCGCCTTCGCCAACAGCTTCGGCGCCGAGGACATGGTGCTGACCGACCTGATCCTGGCGAACGCGCTGCCGATCGAGATCTTCTCGCTCGACACCGGCCGCCTGCCCGCCGAGACCTACACCCTGATCGGCGGGGTCGAGCAGCGCTACGACACCAAGCTCAAGATCTATTTCCCGGACGCGAGCGCAGTCGAGACCTTCGTGCGCAGCCAGGGCATCAACGCCTTCTACGACTCGGTCGAGCTGCGCAAGGCCTGCTGCGGCGTGCGCAAGATGGAACCGCTGCGCCGCGCGCTCGCCGGCAAGAAGGCCTGGATCACCGGCCTGCGCGCCGCCCAGTCGGTGACCCGCACGGGCCTGCCGGTGCGCGAGTTCGACAGCGCCAACGGCCTGGACAAGCTCAACCCGCTGTCGGACTGGAGCGAGACGGAAGTCTGGGCCTACATTCGCCTTCACGAGGTGCCCTACAACGCGCTGCACGACCAGTTCTACCCCAGCATCGGCTGTGCGCCCTGCACGCGCGCCGTCGCCGTGGGCGAGGACGTGCGCGCCGGGCGCTGGTGGTGGGAAGACCCCGCCTCCAAGGAGTGCGGCCTCCACGTCAAGAAGGGCTGAAGCGATGAACGGCAAGCACCCCGCCCAGGCCCCGCACGCGCCGGTCGTCGGCGCCGGTCGCCGCAGCCTGCAACACCGCCTCGGCGCCCTGCGCGCCGGCCTCAAGGCCGCCCTGCGCGCCTTGCGCTCGCACCCGATCAAGCATCCGCAACGGTAACCAAATCATGTCGACGCTCACCAAACAGACGCTGTCCCACCTCGACTGGCTCGAGGCCGAAGCCATCCACATCCTGCGCGAGGTCGCAGGCCAGTGCGCCAACCCGGTGCTGCTGTTCTCCGGCGGCAAGGACTCCATCTGCCTGCTGCGCCTGGCCGAGAAGGCGTTCCGCCCCGGTCGCTTCCCCTTCCCGCTGATGCACATCGATACCGGCCACAACTACAAGGAAGTGACCGACTTCCGCGACAAGCGCGCCGCCGAGCTGGGCGAACGCCTGATCGTGCGCTCGGTCGAGGACTCGATGGCGCGTGGCACGGTGGTGCTCAAGCACCCGGGCGAGTCGCGCAACAAGCACCAGTCGGTGACGCTGCTCGAGGCGATCGAGGAATTCGGCTTCGACGCCTGCATCGGCGGCGCCCGCCGCGACGAGGAGAAGGCGCGCGCCAAGGAGCGCATCATGAGCTTCCGCGACGAGTTCGGTCAGTGGGACCCGAAGAACCAGCGCCCCGAGCTGTGGAACCTCTACAACGCGCGTTCGCACAAGGGCGAGAACATCCGGGCGTTTCCGATCAGCAACTGGACCGAGCTCGACGTGTGGCAGTACATCCAGCGCGAGCAGCTCGAGCTGCCGTCGATCTACTTCGCCCACACCCGCCCGGTGGTGCGCAAGAACGGCCTGCTGCAGCCGGTGACCGAGCTGACGCCGGCCAGGGACGGCGACGTGGTCGAGGACGTGCTGGTGCGCTTCCGCACCGTCGGCGACATCACCTGCACGGCGCCGGTGGAGTCCGACGCCGACACGGTCGAGAAGATCCTCGCCGAGACGGCAACGACGACGATCACCGAGCGCGGCGCGACGCGGATGGACGACCAGACCTCGGAAGCGTCGATGGAGCAGCGCAAGAAAGAAGGCTACTTCTGACCCGCGCCCGAACACAGAGAATTGAAGGAATCATGACCATGTCCGCCCTTGAACACCTGCCCGAGATCGACAACGGCCTGCTGCGCTTCCTCACCTGCGGCAGCGTCGACGACGGCAAGAGCACCCTGATCGGTCGTCTGCTGTTCGACACCAAGACCATCCTCGCCGACACGCTGAACGCCATCGAGAAGACCTCGGCCAAGCGTGGCATGAGCGCGGTCGACCTGTCCCTGCTCACCGACGGCCTGCAGGCCGAGCGCGAGCAAGGCATCACCATCGACGTCGCCTATCGCTACTTCTCGACCGGCCGGCGCAAGTACATCATCGCCGACGCCCCCGGCCACGAGCAGTACACCCGCAACATGGTCACCGCGGCCTCCACCGCCAACCTCGCCATCATCCTCATCGATGCACGCAAGGGCGTGCTCACACAGACCCGCCGCCACTCCTACCTCGCCAGCCTGGTCGGCATCCCCCACCTGGTGGTCGCGGTCAACAAGATGGACCTGGTCGACTACGACCAGGCCGTGTTCGAGCGCATCAAGGCCGAATACCTCGCCTTCGCAGCCAAGCTCGGCATCAAGGACCTGCGCTTCATCCCGATCTCGGCACTCGAGGGCGACATGATCGTCGACCGTGGCGAGCGCCTGTCCTGGTACGACGGCCCGACCCTGCTCGACGTCCTCGAAAACGCCCCCGCAGCCCACACCGAGCAGGCCGAGGACTTCCGCTTCCCGGTACAGTTCGTGTGCCGCCCGCAGGATTCCGCCAACCCCGAGCTGCACGACTACCGCGGCTTCATGGGCCGGGTGGAGTCGGGCGAGATCGCCGTCGGCGATGCGGTGACGGTACTGCCCTCGGGCGCCAGCAGCCGGGTGAAGGCGATCGAACTCGGCGGCGAGCGCCTGCCGCGCGCGATCCACGAGCAGTCGGTGACCTTGCTGCTGGAGGACGAGATCGACATCTCGCGCGGCGACCTCATCGTCAAGTCCGCCGAGGCGCCGGAGCCGGTCAAGCAGATCGACGCCACCGTGTGCTGGCTGGCGGAGACGCCGCTGTCACCCGCGCGCACCTACCTGCTGCGCCACACCACGCGCGAGGTGAAGGCCAAGGTCGCCCGGATCGACTACCGGCTGGATGTGAATACCCTGGCGCAGGAGGAGACCGCAGGCCTGGCCATGAACGACATCGCCCGCGTCAGCCTCAAGCTCGCGCAGCCGATCGTCGCCGACCGCTACGCCGACAACCGCGCAACCGGCGCCTTCATCATCATCGACGAAAGCACCAACAACACCGTGGGCGCGGGGATGATCGGCTGAGCGGATTGCCGGCCGACCCGCTTTGCGCACACTCGCGGCGCTGCCGATAATGTCGGCAGCGCCGTTTCCTTTTTGTCCGCCCATGCCCCAGACCACCACCAACCCTGTCGAAACTGCCCGTACCCGCCTCGACAAGTGGCTGTGGGCCGCTCGCTTCTTCAAGCATCGTACCGGTGCGACCGAGGCAGTCGAGGGCGGCAAGGTCAAGCTCAACGGCATCGCGGTGAAGCCCGCGCGTGACGTGAAGGCTGGCGACCGGCTCGACATCACCATCGGCGAGGACATCCGCACGGTCATCGTGCGGGCGATCGCGGACAAACGCGGCTCGGCCACCGTTGCGCAGACGCTCTACGAAGAGACGGCCGAGAGCGTCGCCGCCCGCGAGCGCGCCCGCGCGCTGCGCACGGTCGCAGCGGCCCCCGGAGCCGACCTGCATGGCCGCCCCACCAAGCGCGACCGCCGGCGCATGGACCGTTTCGGCGCGCGCTGAAGCCTGCGGCAGCCTGCCCTGCCGGCTGGCCACGAACGAGGCCGGCGTCGCCACCCGCTGCAAATGCTCCGTGCAAGGACGTTGATCGAGCGAACTTGTTCGGACCATCTACACTCGGACTGACACGGCCCACCGCACAAGCGCGCGGCACTGGACGACGGAGGACACGAGGATGGGTGCAAGTGCACGCGGACATGCGCGCAGGCTGTTCGGACTTATGCTGGTCGTCCTTGCCCTGGCAATGACACTGGCAGGCACGCTGACCGCCCAGCAGGGCGGCGCTGCGCTGGTACTGCGTGTCGATGGCGCGATCGGCCCGGCGAGCGCGGACTACATCCACAAGGGCCTGGCGCGTGCGGCCGCGACCGGCGCGCAGCTGGTGGTGATCGAGCTCGATACGCCGGGCGGGCTCGACAGCTCGATGCGCACGATCATCAAGGATATCCTCGCCTCACCGGTACCGGTGGCGACCTTCGTAGCCCCCGAGGGCGCACGCGCAGCAAGCGCGGGCACCTACATCCTTTACGCCAGCCACATCGCGGCAATGGCGCCTGCCACCAACCTGGGGGCAGCCACGCCGGTGGCGATCGGCGTGGGCGGCCCTCAACCAGGCAGGACCGCGCCGCGTGAGGACTCGCCTGCGGCGGAAGCAGAAGCCGAGGAGCGTGCGCAGCGGGCCCCAGCCTCCGGCAAAGAAGCGGGCACGGCGGGTGATGACCAGGACGCCGACGCCCCCTCCCCAGCCCCGCCCGCGGCATCCACACGCCCGCAGGCCGCCACGCCCGCCGACGCCATGGCAGCCAAGTCGATGTCCGACGCCACCGCCTACATCCGCAGCCTGGCACAGCTACGCGGGCGTGATGTGGATTTCGCCGAACGCGCGGTACGCGAGGCGGCCAGCCTGTCGGCGGAGGAAGCGCTCGCCCAGGGTGTGATCGACCTCATCGCCTTCGACACCACCGAACTGCTCAAGCAGCTCGACGGCCGCGAGGTCGCCGTTCTCGACGGCACACGCACGCTGGCCACCGCCAGCATCGCGCTCGAACGCCTGGAGCCCGACTGGCGCAACCGGGTGCTGGCTGCGCTCGCCAACCCGCAGGTGGCGCTGATCCTGATGATGATCGGCATGTACGGACTGTTCTTCGAATTCACCTCACCCGGCTTCGGCGTACCCGGCGTGGCGGGCGCGATCTCGCTTCTGATCGCCCTCTACGCATTCCAGCTCCTGCCGGTGAACTGGGCCGGCGTGTTGCTGCTGGCGGTGGGCGCGGCCTTGATGCTGGCCGAGGCTTTCCTGCCCAGCTTCGGCGTCCTCGGCGTCGGCGGCATCATCGCTTTCGTGGTCGGCGGCGTGTTCCTGATGGATGCGGACGTGCCCGGCTTCGGCCTGCCCCTCGCGCTCGTGATCGGCATGGCACTGGCGAGCGCAGCCATCATCATCGCCATTGGTACCTTTGCCGCACGCAGCCACCGCCGCCCGGTGGTGAGTGGCCGCGAGGAAATGCTCGGCGCACTGGGCACCGTCGGCGCCGCGGCCGAAGGTGGCGGCTGGTGGATCCATGTGCACGGCGAGACGTGGCGGGCCCGCTGCGCGCAGCCACTTGCCTCCGGCAGCCACGTCCGCGTCGTGGCGATGGACGGGCTCATCCTCGACGTCACCCCCGCCTCCGCCCAATCCGATCCGTTCCAACCCCAACCAGGGAGCCTCCCGCCATGATCGACCTTCAACTCGGGCTCGGCCCGCTGATCCTGCTGCTGCTCTTCCTCGTCATTGCCGCGCTCAAGGTGCTGCGCGAGTACGAGCGTGGCGTCATTTTCATGCTCGGCCGCTTCTGGCGGGTCAAGGGCCCGGGCCTGGTGATCGTGATTCCTGGCCTGCAGCAGATGGTCAAGGTGGATCTGCGCGTGGTGACGATGGACGTACCCTCGCAGGACGTCATCTCGCGTGACAACGTCTCGGTCAAGGTGAATGCGGTGGTGTATTTCCGCGTGGTTGACCCACAGAAGGCCATCATCCAGGTCGAGGACTACTTCAACGCCACCAGCCAGCTCGCCCAGACCACGTTGCGCGCCGTACTCGGCAAGCACGAGCTCGACGAGATGCTGTCGGAGCGCGAGAAGCTCAACACCGATGTACAGCAGATCCTGGACGCCCAGACCGATGCATGGGGCATCAAGGTAGCCAACGTCGAGATCAAGCATGTGGATCTCAACGAGACCATGGTGCGCGCCATCGCCCGCCAGGCCGAGGCCGAGCGCGAGCGGCGCGCCAA